>Ga0307378_10000632_pt1 | contig 61086 bp, 57 predicted proteins | sample UN1MG_FD_202238 | JGI IMG/M metagenome (GOLD analysis project Ga0307378, IMG submission 202238) | Soil microbial communities from Risofladan, Vaasa, Finland - UN-1 | ecosystem: Environmental > Terrestrial > Soil > Coastal area > Acid sulfate soil | place: Finland: Risofladan, Vaasa | collected... | reverse complement strand
GGTGAACCGTCAAAAGCAAAATATCTTGACAGAGGACATGAATCCATTAATGCTTACCTTCAATCAAATCTCGACTTGTAGTGTAATTAATCTCTGAATTGAGACATTGTCTCAGAAACGCGCCGTTGGCAATGACGAAGCGATTGAATTTAGTTTCTTCGAGAAAGAAGGAGATCAGCATGGCGGAAATAAATCTCGATCTATCAAAAAAAGTGGCGTTAGTGACAGGCGGAAGCCGGGGGCTCGGCAGAGACATGGCCTTGGCAATGGCGGAAAAGGGTGCGCAAGTTGCCATTTGCGGGAGAAAAAAGGAAAACCTGGATCAGGCCGTTCAGGAATTCCGCAACCGTGGTCTTGAAGTAATGACCCAGAGCGCCAACGTGGGAAGATCTGATGAGGTGAAAACGCTCTTTGATGCCCTCGGTGAACGGTTTGGGAGGCTCGATATCCTCATCAATAATGTGGGCACGAACATCTTAACCCCTTCCGTGGTAGAGGCGGATGAGGGCCTCTGGGACAAGATCATTCAAACAAGCCTCAAGAGCGCTTTTCTTGCCAGCAGGCAAGCGGTACCCATGATGAAACAAGGGGGAGGGGGCAAGATCGTCAACATCTCCTCAATTGCAGCCCGAAAGGCCTCTAGGGGTATGGGTATTTATTGTGTGGCCAAAGCGGGGCTCGAGATGCTAACCAAGGTTTTGGCCGTTGAGCTGGCCTCAGATCGCATAACTGTAAATGCAGTTGCACCATGCATGGTAAAAACCAAGTTCAGTGAGCCCTTGTGGAGCAACGATGGCATCTATAATGAGATCATCAAGACGATTCCCATGGGCCGGATCGCCGAGACAGGTGATGTGGTTGGTGCAGTGCTGTTTCTCGTTTCTGATCTCTCTGAGTTCGTAACCGGAGAGGTGATTACCGTGGACGGCGGGTCTATGGCATAAGGGATCTTGAGGGCCTAATTTTTTATTCTTGCGGCCACTTATGCCTTCCATACTTCACATAGCCTTGGGCGTTATTGAGACGGAGATCTCCGTTATTCTCACTCGTTAAGACATTTCCGGGTATCAAGGGTTGGAGATACTTTGCTAGTTCCTTACTGCCACCTCCAGTCAGGAAAATGGTATCGATATCCCAGTCCTCAACCCATAGTCTATTGATTACTTCTGCAATCTTCCCGGCTAAGAGAGCGTAAGACTGATCTCTGAGGCCCGAGATATTGTAATTCTGTCCCCTTATGGTGATTGAGCCAGCTTCAGCAGCCTTGTACATCCGGTACAGTGCTATGGTAACACCACTCATCTCCTGAAGCCTGTTTGCTATCTCAGTAAAACTCGTTGAGATACCCGTTTCTATCGTACAGCTGCCACGATCCACATACTTCATTTGGTCTACAATAGTAAAGTCGGTAGTTCGGAACCCTATATCCACTACGCCAAGCTTCTGCTTAGTCAGTTCCTTGTTTGCGATTTCACCTTTGTCATTCAGCAGAAGATTAAACACAGTCCCTACCGGTTGCGGGAGCATCTGTACCTCATTTATGGTTATCTTTCTAGCAATCTGAGTACCATCGGGATTGTGGTATGTCACGTTATGATGGCCGGTCAGGATATCAGTGAACCGCTTTCGGTTTTGTTTTAGGTAGCCTACGGGAAGTCCGGAAACAACATTAATCGGGTCTGGTTTTTCAGAATATATCCCCACAGCAGTTAATGCCAAGATCTTTACGAATTCGGTAATGAGCTTGTCATTGTCCAAGGTGAACTGCTTGTTGTTCGATTGTTGTTCTGCATAATCACCTATAAAATATGACTTACCACCTATGGTGACATGCAGATTCTTAATGAAAGAGCCGTCTCCAATATTGGTATGAAACTGGATATCCGCTGGCTCCCCAACAAGCGATTTAAATATCAGCGATTTTTCACCACTGGTGGCTTTGGTAAATCCAAACCCAATATCAACGCCAAGGAGTACCATTTCTATCTCCCTTTAGATGACCTGTTGCTCGCTGATGAATGAAAAATTGAAGACATTGGATCACATAGCCTTCAGTCGAAAGCAAAAAGGGGGTTTCAAAAAATCGACAAACCTTGTGAGATACACTCACTGCTGGATGTATTGAGCAAAATATGTGCCAGAAACAGGATAGGTCCTGGCAACTTCAAGCAAGTGCTCGAAATATCGATACGTTCGCTTTTAGTTTCCTTTGTCATCCATTAATTCCTGACTCGGCGATCGTCAAAATTTTGACTTTGGTCCGGTTTTTCGCGGTTTTGGCGGAGTGGGGACGGGAGGCGTTCCATGAAATCAGGCGGTGCGAGGGCTTGGACCGCTTACAGGTGCCACCTTGTAAGACATTATCTGTCGAAAGCGCTAAAAAAGCCCCATCTTTTGGCGAGAGATCAACGGGATGTTTCTTTGGGGTTCATGTGCACCTGAAACCCCGCATGAGGAGTCAATCAAGCTCATGGGCTCTTAAGGGGCAGCAAGATAGAGAGCAATATATGGGGAACTCACTCGGTGTCCTTGTCAGCTGTTTGGGTTACATCGGAGATGGTGATCGATACCTCCTTGATGGAGCGCTGGTCTGCCTGCGTTATTACGAATGTGAGATTGTCGAACCGAAAGGATTCTCCAACTCTTGGTATCCGTTGCATGTGCTTCAACAGAAACCCTGCAACTGTTTCATAATCATCTTTGGGAAGGTTCACTTTGAGGTTTTCATTCAACTCGTCGAGTTCCATCCGGGCTTTGACCAGGTATTTGTTTTTTCCAATCCGTACGAAAAAGGTCTCTTCCTTGTCGTACTCATCATAGATCTCACCAACAACCTCTTCAAGTATATCCTCAATGGTCACGATACCCACGGTACCGCCATATTCATTGACAACCACGGCGATGCTGTTCCCCTCAGTCTGCAGTTGCTTCAGGAGCTCATCAACAGGTGCAGAGTTAGGCACGTAGCGGGCCGGGCGCATAATATCCTTGAGGGTTTGGGTTTTTTCCTGGGCGGTCAGGAGATCAAAGGCATGAACAATGCCGATAATATTGTATGCTTCCCCCGCATAGACGGGCAGCCTGGAGTAACCCGTTTTTAGGGCAAGGCCAATAGCCTTGTCAATGCTGTCATCCAGTTCCAGCGCTTCTATGTTGACGAGTCGTATCATAATGTCTTCGACCGCTATCTCCGAGAAATCAAATATGCGCTCAATGATCTTCTTCTCGGCCGTTCTGAGCCTGCCGTTGATATTCCACATGTCGAGATAGTTCTCAAGATCTTCCCTGGTTGTATGATGCCTGAACTGCGTGCTGCCCAAGCCAAAGAGTTTCATGAACAGTTGTGTCAACCAGGTGAGTATTGCGATGATTGGATAGAAAAGGAGGGATATGATCTTGAGAGGATATACGAGGCTCGTGGTGATCTGCTCGGCATGGTATCGATAGACTGTTTTTGGGACAATCTCTCCGAAAATGAGGATTATCGGTGTCATGATGAGTATGGTTACATATGCATAAGGTTCACCAAGGTATTTGATAACCAGGAAGGTAGCAACCGCATTGCTCAGTACCACCGAGATGTTTGTGCCCAGCAGCGTTGTGGAGAAGAATTTTTCAGGGGCCTGGAGCACGGCATCCACCAGGGTAGCCCTTTTTGAGCCCTGTTCGGCAAGGGCCTTTATTCTCGACCGGTCGACGGAGACCATGGCGGTTTCCGTCCCTGAGAAAAATCCCTCGCTGGCTATACAGATTAGGATAATGAATATGCCGAGGAGAAGCTCATACATGCGTTTCTTCCTCCACATCGGTTTCATCCCTTATCTCGCCGAAGAGCTCCTCGAGGATGTCTTCCAGGGTAACTATACCAACCGTTGTCCCCTGGCTGTCTACTACCATTCCGATATGGCTTTTGCTTCTCTGGAACTGAAGTAACACAGATAATACGTTTCTGGTTTCGAGGATCATGACGGGCTTTCGCAGCATTGAATTTATGGTGAGATGCCGTTTTCTGGCTGCAACACTTTGTAAACGCAAAAGGTCTTTTGCGTGGAAAAAGCCGGCTATCTGGTCAATGCTTTCTTCATAGACGGGGTACCGAGAATACCTGTTTGTTTCGATAACCTTCATTAAGGCTTCTTCGCTGATGTCCAGAGGGACTGCGGCGATACGGTCGCGGGGCACCATTATCTGCGATAGCGATATGTCGTCCAAACGAAATGCCCGATGAATGAGATCACGCTCGCCGGGTTCAATAGTGCCCTCTCTGCTTCCTATATCGATCATGGACCTGAAGATGCCCTCATCGATATTCACGGAATCAAGCGATTGTTTTGTCGGATCTTTAACAAAGAGGCTGATGAAAACCTTCGCACTAGAATTGAGCAGGTGCCGCACAGGGGCTATTGCAATTGAAAAAAGGTGGAGGGGATAAGCGTTGAAAAGCGCCAGTTTCTCCGGAAATCTGACTGCTATGGTTTTCGGTATTATCTCACCAAAGAGCAAAAGCACGGGAACCGTCAGGGCCATAGACCAAAACGGAAGAAATTTTTCGCTCAAAATATCTTTGGCCAGATCGTATACAAGCGTTGCTGTGACAACGGAAATGCATATATTGACGATCTCGTTCCCAGTAAGTACGGTGGCAAGAAAGGTGCTTGGGCTTTTCAGTAGATCTAAGATGTATTTGAACCTGGCACCTTTCCTGATCTTCCTTCGGCGCAATCTGACCTTGCTGAGCGAAAAGAAGGCCGTCTCAGATGAGGAAAAGAAACCTGAAAAAACCAACAGTACAATAATGGCTGAAAGCTTTATATAATAGTGCATCTTTTTTCAGGGCAGGAGAATAAAATGGCTGTGAAGTGTCTGGTGCTCTGAGGCGTGAAATAAAGAATGTATAGAAACGGTTCTTCCATCAAATGATTCTTATATACAGCATATAGCGTAGATTGACTATATCAGCAGTTCTCTTTTAAGTCAACCCAAATGGGATTTTTGCGAGGGGGCGGGACACCAACGGTTTCGTGGTGCCTTATACCTGCAAACAAGAGGCTTGTTCATGGGTGCTTGGATGGGAACGGAATGTGAGATTGAGCCGGTGTTTTGTTTTTCAGCGCTGAATAAAGGGCCATAGGTATTGGGAAAATGGCGAAGGGTTTTCTCAGGGGGTGATTATGAGAGAGGACTTCTCCTTTTCTTCTGTTTCTTCTTGCTCACTCCGGATCAGGACGTAAATGGATTTAAGCAGAAGATTCCAGATAAAGGGGTTGGGCTCAATCGAGCTGAAGGGCTTTTGGAGATCTAGTGCAGCGCTGAGAGCTAGCCGGGCCTCCTTGTCTCTCCCCGTCTGGAGCAAGATATAGGCCATTTCCTCCAAGCGTTTTTTCCAGACGAGCCTTTTATATTCCGGAAAGATATCGTGCAGGGCCTTCATGTATATGCTGTTGATGCGCACATCTTTCTGATCAGGTGTGAGCACTATTCTGCTGTCCTCAGCATCCTTGATGCTGGAGGCGTACTCCTGCACTTCTCCGCTTGGGATGAACCACATTGAGAATGGCATAATCTCGTGCAGCTTGACCGACTCTTTTAAAAGGTAGACCTGGTCTTTCACCTCCTCCTCATTGATAAACTGATATATGATCGGATAAGGGCCATCCCAGGGGATGTTCCTGAATTCATCTTCCGCATCATGGTAACCCGGGGGAAGGGGTTTAGAAGCCTCGCTGGTAACTGAGGAGGCCTCCTTGAGGAGGTGCATACAATAAGCCCCAGGGGCGGAAACAACAGGAAAATCTTCCGAGGATAAGGAGCCTTTTACGAATTCCTCAAGTCCCTTTTTGCTGAACTCCCTTACGGTAAAGTCCTGTATCCCTTCCAAATCATTCACAATGCTGAAGACCGTCAAGAAGCCTCTCAAAGGTTGGGGTTTGGCAGCAAGCAGTATTCTGCTCCCCGTCGAATCAATGGCACCCAGGTATCCTTGAGCTTGGGCATGCTCAGGAGGTCGCAGGATTGGTTTGTCTCTTGAAGGTCTCTCTTCCCAGATAACACCCCTTTGGCGCAACTTGTAAAGAGCCCGCTTAATGGATTTAACAACCGCTTTATCTTCCGTTTCAGCAATCATTTCGGTGAGGAGTTGGGCGGTCGGTGGCGTAGGAATCCTCACCAAGGCCTCGATGAGGGGAATGGTGAGGGAGGGATCCTTTTCCAGATGAGAGGAGATCTTCTGAAGAAGCTCCTGATTTGTCGTGTTTTGGCTCTGTGCTGTTTCGATTTCGTCGAGGATCTGATCTACCTTTTCCCCTGAAAACGCATCCAACTTTTTGCCTTTTCGTTTCTTAGCCATGTCTTTTCCCACTGTGACATCCGGCGTATCCGCTACCGACACTTTGTTATTTGAGTTTGCAGGAGTATATGGTAGGGGTATTGAGGTGTAAAGTAAAAAAGGGAGTATCAGGTCTCAAGTTAGCACATGACCCCGGCGCTACGCTTCACCGTTATTGATTGAAGAAACTTTCATAGGACCATGGAGATGTCTTTTTTTGACTCTGTCCCTGGCCCAGACCTGGCTCATACGGCATGAGTGAGGAGAGCTGAGATGTGAAATACCCTCGTATCCATACAAAACTCCTGAAGCCGAGCGCCAGGGCAGGCCTCCCATCGTTCAGAGCAGTGGGCGTTTCAAAACGGCGCACACAGGCTGCTACCTTAGTGCTAAGGCTTATGGGGCGGTGCGTCGGTTTGAAACGGCCCTGTACGGGGCCTTGTTTAGAGGGCAGAGCAAAAAAAGATATCCCCATGGTCCTTTCTCTCGTGAGTTTCTCAGGAGTTACTTGAAGATGACAAGCGCCATCATCTCGGGGGTGGGACATGAATGGGGATCGTAAAAAGGTCCTGAGAAGTTGGAAGCTGTACGATTGGGCGAATTCAGCATTTGCCACAACCATTATGGCGGCGGTACTTCCCGAATTTTACAGTTCTGTAGCGGGCTCGACCCTTGATAGGACAATTGCAACGAGCTATTGGGGTTATTCGAACACGATAGCAATGCTAATCGTTGCAATAACCGCGCCTATGCTAGGCGCTATCGGCGATCATTCTGCTGCCAAGAAGCGGTTTCTCGGTGGATTTGCCGCCCTTGGGATCGTAGCCACAGCCCTCTTAGTCGGCGTTGGCAATGGTATGTGGTTCTACGCGTCGGTTTTGTATATTCTCGGGAGGGTGGGATTTGCCGGCGCCAATATTTTTTACGACAGCCTGTTGCCGCACGTGGCCAGGCGGGAAGAGATTGATAGGGTATCTGCCGAGGGGTATGCCTATGGGTATTTGGGCGGCGGAATCCTGTTAGCTCTCAATCTTCTCATGATAATGAAGCCTCGCTTTTTTGGCATTCCCGATGCCGAATGGGGCTCAAGGATATCTTTTCTGACAGTTGCCGTTTGGTGGGCCCTGTTTTCCATGCCCTTGCTCAAGAATGTCTCTGAGCCGCCGGCAGTAGTTGGGGGAGGTGAGAGCGGCAATCCGATAGTGGCAGGATATCAGAGGCTCAGAAAGACTTTTCGGGATATAAGAAGATTTAGGGAGTTGATAAAGTTTCTCGCGGCCTTCTGGCTCTATAACGACGGAATCAATACCATCATTATTATGGCTGTCATCTTTGGGGCGGAAATCGGGATCGGTAAACACCATCTGATTGGCGCCATTTTGTTGGTTCAATTCCTCGGGATACCCTTTACCGTGATCTTCGGCAGGCTGCCAAATAAACTGGGAACAAAGAGATCAATCCTTCTCTGTCTGGGTGTCTATGGCATCATCGTTGCGTTGGGGTTCTTCATGCACAAACCGCTGCACTTTTGGCTCTTGGCCGTTCTGGTTTCAATGGTTCAGGGGGGATCACAGGCCCTGAGTCGGTCTCTGTTCGGATCGATGATCCCGCCTTCAAAATCAGCGGAGTTTTTTGGTTTCTATGATGTGAGCGGCAAGTTTGCAGGTATAATAGGGCCGGCGACCTTTGCCCTTGTTGGGCAGTTAACCGGCTCAAGCAGGCTTGGCATTATTGCGATCGTCTTCTTCTTCTTGTTTGGTGCAATCGCGTTGGCTGTGGTAGATCATGGGAAGGGTATTAAAGCTTGCATTGATGCCGAAGTTTTGAGCAAAGGGGAGAGCGGCATTTGACAGGATGGTCCTTACCTCAGAAGAGACACATCACCGAAGGTAATTCGATGAACCTGACCGGCCTTGTCCTGGAGGATTAATGCACCGTCTTCGTCAATATCTTGGACCTCTCCCTGGTATTCCCTGTCAATTGCTGCAACAGTGACCTGCTGGCCGATGATCTCGGCCAGTTCCTTCCACCGTTTCCTGATGGGTTCAAATCCCATGCTTAGAAATATCTCATAATACCTTTCATGCCATTTCAGGTAATCCCTGACAAGTTCCGCCCGCGAAAACCGTTTTCCCGTCTCTATGAGCAGGGATGTAGCCGTGTCTTTGATGTCATCGGGGAAGATTGGTGTATTGACATTGAGCCCCAAACCTACAACAACGTAATCTATTGCACCCTTTTCAGAACTCATCTCCGTCAAGATACCTGCCAGCTTTTTCCCATTGACAAGGATATCATTGGGCCATTTGATAGCCAGTTCCAGGCCGATCAGCGACCGCAGGGTTTCTGCTACCGAAACAGCAGTCAAGAGGGTTATCCTTGGTGCATGGCGGGGGGCTATGTTCGGCCTCAGGATGAGTGAAAGGTAGATCCCGTCTCGAGGGGGAGAAAACCACTCTCTCGCTTTCCTGCCTCTCCCCTCCGTTTGCTTTTCGGATATAACGATGGCACCTTCCGGTGCACCGTTGGCTGCAAGATCTTTCGCCTTCAGGTTGGTGGAGTCAATTTCGGTACAATAGACTATTTCTTTCTTGCCGAAGGCCTTTGTTTCCAGACCCTGACGGATTCTTCTCGGTACCAACAAATCAAAGGTTTCCCGGAGGGCATATCCCTTGTTCGGGGCGGATTCTATTGCGTAACCATCCTCTTTAAGACGGGAGATATGCCTTACAATCGTTGATCGGCTCACTCCCAGTTTATCGCCAAGTGATTCACAAGAGACCCAATTGCCAGCGGCCTCTTCAAGATGTAAGACTATTTGATCTCTGCCAGCCATGGGACAATTTCTATAAGGAATTGGTCAGTATCGTACAAAAATGTTGGCACAATGTTCTGTTAGTGGGGCGCGTGCACATGATTCCTTCTATCCGGCCATGCCAATTTTCTCAAGGCGATATCTATGGGCCTCACAAGAGGGGGCCAAATATTTGTGGTTTAGATCAACCAAAACAAGACTCCCAGTGCTTCAGGGGCGTAAACCCCAAATATTTTGGCCCCTAGAAAACCCAGTGGTATTTTTTTTAGAAGATATCGCCTTTCGAAAACAGCCATGTCCTCTTCACAACCACAATGATTAAGCTATAGTGTTCATACCAACACTTTTGAACGATGCCAATTGGTCCATAGAGGCATAGGCTATTCCTGAATCCCTCGGATAACCGCCTTATGAGCGGTTTTGTTACCTCTGTACATATGGTAAGGTCAAAAGCGCGTGGGGGATGATTAAGACATCAAGGTCGGGCCTTCCGATGTGGTTGACGGCAAACTCCAAAGCCTCCGTCATAGTCTTGGCTGGGACCATTTTCGTATCCCTTACCACGTCAGGATTTTCTGCACCGACAATGACGACAGGGTTCACCTCCATGACCTTGGCCATTATGAATGCCCTTTGTGCGCCGGCCTGATAACCTTCACGCCGCATTTTCTCCAGGAGGGCGGGCACATTCGGCGCGGATCGCATCTCCTCGTAAAAACGCTGTTCACCAACACCCTGACCCGCACCCTCGTCGCACCTCGCAGGGGTGATCAGCACACCCTCTTTTTTTACGACAGGAGTAGGGGCAAAGAATACATAGCTCGGGGCACGGCTCGCCTGATAGAGATTGGCATCTTTTGGGAAGCCGACCCCCGCGATTACCACATCGTATTCATGAGGGACCGGCACGGTATACAGCCTTTGAGCGACTGCAACGAGTCGAGCAAAGGCCGCCTCCGGCTCACCCCCGTAAATTGCCACGGGTTTGCTTTCCTCATCTAAAACGGCGTTGAGGACAAATCGCAACCCAGCTCGCTTTGCCGACTCTGTAATTGCCTGGTGAAAGGGGTTGCCCGCAATTTTTCCGAGGCGAGTCCCGGGATGATCAACCATCGCAGGCCCATGGGTATAGGAAATCATTTTCTCCCCGCCTGCACCAATGGCGAGGGTTTTTCTTCCCCCTGAATAGCCTGCGTACTGATGGGGTTCAACAATGCCGGTTGAGATGAGCAGATCTGCCTCAAGCGCAAATTTATTGACCGAAAAGGGTATCTCGCTGTTCGCTCCACCCAGGCCCGTGTAGTTGGCCGGATCTTGGGGTGTGTTGTCCACAACACGGTAGTTCTCCACAACATCTGCACCCAGCTTGGCTACCTTTTCCTCGTAGGTACTCGGGCGATGTAGTCCCGTGCCGCACAAAAGGGTGATATCTTCCCTACGGACACCGGCTGCATGCAGCTCGCTCAGTATCGGCGGTATCAACAGGTGATCAGGGCAAGTCCTCGTGATATCGGTGAAGACGATGCAAATGCTATCTTCTTTCTTGGCTATTTCCCTCAAGGGAGCACTATTGATAGGCTTTAGCAGGGCTTTGTTGATTTCATCTGACACATCGGCAAGAGGTGGCATTGATTGAGAACGAACTACGGTGCCCTTCATGCCTGGCAGTAAATCAAACGTTATCTCTGTTTTGCTGTAGGGCAACGTGTACATGCCAATACCCTTACCGTCATCTCTTCATAAAAAGTGAGGGAATCGCGGTACGCTGGATTTATGTCCGTATGTATTCCTTATGTAAGTCTTCCAGCAGAAAAAGGTATCCCCCGTCGCAGAGCAGCCTTCCCCTGCTCGATCCTTTCCTCCATCGCTTCTCCACCAGAACCCACAGCGTGAAATGTCACAACCTGATTCCCCAACTCTTCCAGGCTCTCCCGCACCTTCGGAGCGCATACCTCAGTGGTACTGAGGGTAGACAAGGCTACTTTTCCCTTAGTATCCATAGTCACCAAGAGCAAGACCCTGGTTTACTTTTGGATGCAGGCTCCATAGGTGTAATCATTCAGCGCTCCAAGAATCGCACAAGGTTCTGTGTGAAAACAGTCATCATGTGTCAGTCGTATCAGGGATTTATATCACCCTCTTAGCCAGCTTATCGCGCGTCCCTTGCCCCTGCATATTAGAGGCCTTCAAACACCTCTTTCCATTTTGTCACAACTTCGTTTCTCAGTTCGTCTGAGGTTCGAATGACTTGAGGAATTGCATCCTTCCAGTGGTATGGCCAGCAGGCATCAATGAAGACCTTCGCTGTAGTCAAATCCCTTTGCTGGCGTTTCTCTGGTGTAAGGGTGGGATCAAGTGCGCTGGTCAAGTATCCGGGTACGATAGATATGGCCCTTTCTGGGTTCGTCCTCGTGGAAATTGCCCAAACAACCTCATCGAGATTAGACGGATCAATATCGTCGTCGACGGTGATGATGTAACGTCCGACGCAAGATCCTCCATGGAGCAGTGCAGCAGCCAAGGTAGCTACCTGGCGTGAATGCCCAAAGTAGCTTTGCTTCAGCGAGATGACCCCCATAACTCGATTTCCGGGGCCATGGACGTAGACTCCCCTGATGCCCAGCACACCCGTCTTTTCCAGTTGATCCCAGAGCATCGCGGCGGTATGCACTGGGATCGGAAACCAGAGATATGCCGGTGGCTTAACGGGGGGTTGGCCAAACATGATTGGATCATTTCGAAAGTATAGGTTCCTCACGGAGACGACGGGTTCCTCCTTTCTTCCGGAGGTATAGTAGCCAGTCCACTCCCCGAATGGTCCTTCAGGTCTCGTGTCCTCGGATGGTGGGGGAGCGAATCCCTCTGCAACGATCTCCGCAGTCGCAGGTATAGGGAGGCCAGTGGCCTTTCCCTTAACCACCTTCACAGGTTTTCCCCTAAGGTAACCGGTCATGTCGAATTCCGATACTCCCCAGGGAAGCGAAATAGTGGACATCGAATACAGTAACAGATCTTGCCCAAAGCATATCACCACTGGGCATGGCTCTCCCCTTGCCCAATACTTCTCCCTCATTATTCTTCCATGCTTGCCCGGGGAGACATAAAAGGAGAGGGTCTTTTCGTCGTGTATCATGGCTCGATACGTCCCCGCATTAACCCAGCCTTCATCCGGATCCCTGGTGACGGTGATTACACCAGTGCCAATATATCTTCCCCCGTCTAGCATGTGCCACTTAGGCGCCGGAAACTTGAAGAGATTAACTTGGTCGCCGGATAGGATGTTCTCAAAGACCGGGCCATCTTCGACTTCCTCGGGTGGCAGTGGAGAGTAATCCTTCATTTTTTCCTTCCAATAACGGATGACTTCCATATCGGGCATTGCCTCATCCAAACCCATTGCGAGCTTCTGGCCCAGTTTGTGGTTCAGGAGGTTCGTGGCTATGCGAAATCCAGTGGGGTACTCAGGTATGTTATCGAACAACAATGCCGGGCCATTTTTCTCACTCACTATTTCGTGAATGGTCCCGATCTCCAAATCCCAATGAGCACCGTTGATCTTACGCAACATCTCCCTTTCTTCCAAGGCGGTCAAAAAGCCTCTCATATCGTCGAACATGTCAATACCTCCCTTGTTTGTGATACTGGGTCAATGCTGAGCAATTATTCACGGCAATAGAAACGGAATTAGATTGCGCTTTTCGAATCTGTTCAAGCCCTTGCTTTCTTGTATACAGTAAGGGAAGTAAATATCAACAAAAAGAATCGCCTCTCATGAAGTTTTTTCGAAGGATCCTATCTTTTCCAGTGATGCCACGGCTGCTCTGGAACTAAACCTGATTCACCATCTTCTGGGCAAAGGCAACCGCTGAGCAAAAGGGGAGGGGTTTGAAAGACCCACTTCTTGGAAAGGTACTAGCCCATTTCAACTTGACACAGAAATCCTTATAAAGATACAAAGCCCTTAGTTGTATATTCGCCGAATGGTAATCAAACCATCGGTATAAACTGTATTTGATTCAGCCCCAGTGGATTCTGGCATATTTTGGGTATTATGAAGAATATCAACATTTGATTGTCATGAGATGATGGAGAGGTGTTGATGGTTTTTGAGGTCAAATGGTGCGGATTTGATTTTGGTCAATGTATCATGGAACCAGGAGGTCTAAGAAATCCCCTCGTCTTTGGGGATATCTGCAAAGAATTAGGAAGGCCGGAGCTCATCCCTGACAAGATGAGGAACTATAGGATATTGAAGGAAAAATACGGGACCTATGGCAGGATCAAGGAGGGTCACCGGGACGAGATTTACAGCTATGTACTGGATAATGATCCGGAAGCGATAGAGCTTTTTAGCGAGCAGGAGCAAAAGCGCCTTGCGATGGCTGAGGGCCTGGAAGATGCCCTTGAGTACCTTAAATCCCAAGGGATTGAGCTCCAGGTTATCTCCGAGATGAAAAAAACGCTGGGCCCAGTGGGCACCGATCTCGTTTCCAAGTTTCTAAAGGGAAAAGGCCTTGTCAAATACTTCAAGGAACTCATTACCCCTCAGGGCAAGATTGACCTGGAACATTACGCCCTCGACCCTCGGTACAAAGGGCATACCAAGAAGGATGGCAGCCTTTACGATGTCCTCGTTCAGGACCTGAAGGAACGGGGCATTGAACCTCAGGAAGCGGTCATGGTGGGAGATAAACCGGAGACCGACATTGACCCTGCACACGATCGAGGCTTCAAGACCATTCAGTATACCGGTTATTATGACTTCGGAAATTCTAAGGCTGATTTAGTTATCAGTTCATTTGGAGAGCTTAAGAAGATTGTGAAGGGGAGGTAGAGACTATGCCCAGGCCAAGGCCACACGAGATAACTGTCAAATTCGATGATGGATCGATGGCTATAGCGCCTTTTGAATCCTTACCCGACTCGCTTCGATACGAGATCGAGCGACAGCCCTTTGCATGCAAGCCGAGCCCGAATCCCGAGAAGGAAAAGTTCCTTTTGCTCGAGTGGGATGATGGCTGGAGAGAAGTTATTCAGGTGGATGCTGCCTGCACGGAGATCAATCGTTACTATGTGATCAGCCGCATCGAACATGTAGGTCGGCTCTCGATTAAAAAGCAAAATGGCTACCCTGACCTGATTGACGTTGTGAGAAGGCCTTTGAATGTGAAGAGAATAACCTTTATGGATACGTTTGAACTTGCCCTCGAGAGATCGGATAGAGAAGGACACAAAACAGATCACTTTTTTTGTTTGGCGAAAAAAGGAAAAGGGTTCTCCGAAATCATAAGGGTCTTTAAGGAGGTTGTGAGGAAGGAGGGTATCGATCTCAAAGAGTTCAACTCCAAGGAGCCTTCGGAAATTTCAAAACAATGTGAAAAGATAAGACGGAAAATGGGTTTGAAGGCTGGTCTGCGACAGCAGGATGTGTTCGATTTCATTGCGTATCTAGTCAAGTTAGTGGCTTAACCTGTGTTCTGAAGCATAAATGACGCGTTAAACTACTGCATATCGAGGCGCCTCAGATATGAGAGCCTCAACCTACCATCTGCTCACAATCACGACCCGGAAATCCATGAGCCCGCCCCTGAGGGGGCATTTTTGCCCAAATGAGCCTCCCTCTCTGAATGAAGGGCTTCAGAAGAGGGGTCGTTACCTCCCTAGAACGGAATTTGGGAATAGTGTCGAAGGCCCGGAATGCCCACGGTGTCACTTCCACTGGGACAGGGTTTCGGCCATAATGGCTCTGATTCCTTGGTCGGATTTTTCTCTAGGGGCGATCTTCAGAAGAATACCGAGAAAGGCCTGGGCAGGGGGCGACAGGTGTTGGTTTTTCAGATACGCGATACTTACATCCAGGAAGACTCGCTTGCCTTTGATTGGAACTGCGGCTAGTCTTGCTACCTTAAGTTCCGTTGCTACCGCCGCTCTTACCAAGAATGAGATACCGTCTCCCTTTTGGACAAGCTCCTTTATGAACTCCGTGTTGCTCGTTTCCATCAAAATGTTGGGGATTACGCCCTCTCGTGCAAACAATTCAACTACCACTTTCCTTGTTCCCGACCCCTCCTCCTTCATGATGATGGGCTCTGCAGCGAGATCGGTAAGGGATATAGCCTTCTTTTTCGCAAGATTATGTTCAGGGGAAAGCACGACAATTAGTTCTTCTTGGCTGAAAGGGATAAAACAGATGTCTGGATTATCCCCGGCCATTGCAATAATTGCGAGTTCATTACTGAAGTCTAATAAGCTGTTGTTCATATCAAGAGAGCTGCCCTCATCGAGGTGGATTTTGATGTGGGGATAGTCTTCTCTAAACCGGGATATGAGAAAAGGCATGAAATAGCGTGCGTAGGTTTTGGTTGTTCCGAGGCGTAGGATGCCCCGTTTCAGCTTTCTCATATCCTCGATGACGCCATCTATTTCCTTTTCGTACTCAAAGACCCTTCGGGCGTATTCATAGAGGGTTTGTCCTTCGTCTGTAAGGTAGATTCTCTTACCCTTTTTTTTGAAGAGTTTGAGATTGCAGTTATCTTCAAAGAGCTTCAAATGTGCTGTCACAGCCGGTTGAGTGATGCAGAGGTTTTCGGCAGCCCTCGTGAAATTCAGATATTTTGCGGCCTGATAGAAGACCCTGAGCCGGTTGAAATTGATCATGGATTACAATCTCTCCCCAGCCAATTTCTAAATAATCCTTATGGATCAAAAACAACCATAAGCAGCGATTATGTATATCATAAGAAAAATGGAGTTGACAGTTTTTATGAAAAGGGTGATTATCCCCGGTGGCTTGTGACTAAATGATCAGTCATACTACTCACCCCTGAATTATCTGTTGTATCCGAGAGCGGAGTTTCTTTTTTATTGCTATTTTTTCTCCTCTTGATCCTCTCCACTGAAGCCGTTTTTTTCTTTTCGGTTAGGTATCAGGGAAAATGGAATCGCCTGACGATTTTATGATTAGCTTCATTTTCTTAGGGATCTCTAGGGCTTGCAGTAACAATTTTCCTTTTAACCAACAATTATAAAAAGGAGGCAAAAATGGCAGAGAAAAAAGTAGGAAGATTTCCGGATCCTCATGAGTTTCAGGTTCCGCCGGAACTTGAAGGCTGGGAAGAGATGTATCCATCACATTACCTGTTCTCTAAGGATAGGGAAGATTGGGAGAAGAATCAATTTTGGTATCAGGACAAAATACATGCTCCAGAGCCCATGCCACCATTAGATCTGATCTTTCAAGAGGCATGGCAGATCTCTCTTTCCCAATACACTACCAGGGTATTCTGCATCCCACCTGCCCAGGGGATAGCCCAGAGGATGGTCGGGCCATACATGTACATCTGTGCGATTGCGCCTCCTCCGGATGAGGTGATAGGCGAGAAGGCCCAGTTGTTTGAGAAGCGGGTATTCTATGTATTTGAGCATTATGATGAGTTGTGGGATAAGTGGCTCACAAAATTCAAGGCCCTTGGTGAAGAGATGGAGGCGATTGAGGTTCCAAAAGAACTGCCCAAATTCGTTCCCGAAGACCAGGTACTGCCCGCGCCTACAGGCTGCTATGTATCATATGATCTTATTAGGGCATTTGATGAACTCGTTAATAAGATGTTCAAGGGATGGCAGTATCATTTTGAGATGCTCAACCTGACCTACCTTGCTTACCTCATGTTTGGCGATGTAACCAGGAAACTTTTTCCCGATATTAGTGAGAGCGCTATTGGCAAAATGGTGGCAGGGGCCTATGTATCCATGTTCCGACCCGAAGAAGAACTCTGCCAGCTATCCAGATTAGCCACCTCTTTAAGTGGTGTGGCAGATATCCTCAAGAGTGAAAAGACAGCGGAACAGAAGGTTACGGAGCTTGAAAAGTCAGAGGACGGGAAGAAGTGGCTTGAGGCCCTTGATAAGGCCAAAGACCCGTGGTTCTATGTATCATGTGGAAGCGGGTGGTTCCATTATGAAGGGAGCTGGATCACTAACCTGGATATTCCATTTAGCTATATCAAGAGTTACGTGGAACGGCTGGAAAAAGGAGAAACGATCGAGAGGTCTCTGGATGAGGTTGAAAAGGAAAGAGATAAAACCGTTGCCAAATATCGTGAATTGATACAGAGCGATGAAGACAGGGAATCCTTTGATGGCGCCTACAAAACCGTAAGGACCATTTACAGGTACGCCGAGGACCACCTTTTCTGGGTTGAGCACTGGTTCCATACCATATGGTTTTCCAAAATAAGGGAATTTGGAAATCTCCTGGTTGATAACGGCATGATAAATGAGGTGGACGACATATTTATGTTCAACCGCTACGAAATACCCGAGCTTCTCACTGAGGTGGCCACCGGTTGGGCCCTGGGCGTGGATATTCCGCTGAGGGGCGACTATTACAAGGCCAAGGCTGACAAGCGAAAGAAGATCCTCAAGGCGGCAGGTGAATGGAACCCGATCCCTGCCCTGGGTGTTCCACCCGAAGAAGTGGCAGAGCCCTTCACCATTATGCTGTGGGGCGTCACCACCGACAAAGTCCAGGAATGGCTCAAAGGCATGGGAGAGGGAGAAGTCAGGCCTGAGGATGTCTCTGAAATCAAGGGCTTTGCTTCTTCGGCAGGTGTTGTTGAAGGCCCGGCGCGTGTACTCAAGCTGCTCAAGGAGATTGTGGGCATTCAACCGGGAGAGATCCTGGTTTGCCCCACCACTAACCCCTCCTGGGCCCCTGTGTTTACCAAGATCAAGGGTGCGATTACTGATATCGGAGGGCTCACCAGCCATGCGGCCATCGTGTGCAGGGAATATGGTGTCCCGTCGGTTACGGGCACAGGAGTCGGCACCTCGGTAATTAAAACCGGGGATAAGATAAGATTGGATGGCGATCGCGGAATTGTAACCATACTGGAAAGGTGTTAATAGCTGAATTGTTGGGAGGGTATGTGCCGTAGCACATGCCCTCCAAGCACAGCATTATAATCAGAGAGGTGTTTTCCATGAAGTGGATATATCGTTTTGATGAGTTAGGCAAGGAGCATAACGATATAGTGGGGAAGAAGTGTGCTAATCTGGGAGAGATGACGAGAGCCGGGTTTCGAGTCCCCCCCGGGTTTGCGTTGACACTGGGAGCTTATGAAAGGTTTATGAAGGAGACCGGCGCTATTGAAGATATTCGCCGGTATCTGGCCACATTCAGCGCTGATCCTGACAACCCTGAAGATATGCCAAAATATGACAAGGCGTCTGAAGAGATGAGGGGTATTTTAGAATCCAAAGAGATGCCTGAGGATATGGAGGATGTCATCAGGCAGTATTACGATGGGGTTTGCAAAATGGCGGGCATTAGTGATGTTCCCGTGGCCACACGCTCAGCGGGACCGGCCAGCCACCCCGGGCAATACGAAACCTATCTCTGTATCAGCGGTAGTTCGGAGGTGATGAAGAACATCATCAGGGTGTGGTCGAGCACATTTAATCCACGCTCCATTATTGCCCGTGCTCGCCTGGGACTTTCCCTGGAATATGACCCCATTGGTGTGGCTGTGCTAAAGATGGTAAATGCCAGGTCAGCCGGCGTGATGTTCACACTTAACCCGGTCAGCGGAGACCCATCGGTGGCTGTAATTGAGGGGAACTGGGGCCTGGGTGAGAGCGTTGTGAGTGGTGCGGTTACCCCTGATGTGTGGACAGTGGATAAGGTTGTGCTTGAAATTGTAAAGACATCTGTATCCACTAAGCTCAAGGAATATCTATTGGATACAAAGACAGGCAAGACCATGTTGGTTGATCTTCCCCCCGAGCGACAAAATGTCCCTTGCCTGAGCAAAGAAGAGATATTGGAGTTGGTCAAGACAGGTATGAAAGTGGAAGAACACTGCGGGATAGCTCAAGATACGGAATGGGCTATAGATAATGACCTTCCCTTCCCGGAGAATGTATTTATGCTGCAATGCCGGCCAGAGCAAGTATGGAGTAAACGCAAGAAAGAATCAGTGCTGGGGAAGAAGAGCGGTTATGAGCTGCTGATGGCAAGGGCCATGCAACGGATAAAGATCCCAGGATAAAATTGCTTCGCAATTTTATAAAATCCCGCCTTCAGAGGTACTACGCCGCTCTAAAAAAAGGGTAACCGTTCACAGATGCAGGGTTCACCGTTAAGGACTTACGAATTCCCGCTGGGGCGGGATTTAGATTTTCGGTGAACCTTGGACCCTGAACCTCTGAACCCGTGAACGGTTACAAAAATGAAAGATTTCCTTTATTCTTCCCGCGGCGGCGGGATAGAAATACCGAGACGTTAAGACATTAAATTACTGTTACACGGAGGTAATACTATAATGAAAAGCATAAGAGATTTTATTGAACAGGCTGAAGCAGAGGGAATGCTGCACCGGATCAAGGCAGAGGTAGATTGGGACCTGGAACTATCCCATATCGCCAAGCTCAATGAGGAGAAACAGGGGCCGGCCCTCCTTTTTGAGAATGTAAAGGGCTATAATTCTCCAGTGCTCACCAGTGCCTGCACCACCACGGAAAGACTGTCGTTGATCATGGGTATGCCAAAGGATTCAACCTTAGTAGACCTTATGAGGCATTGGGTAGAAAAGGGAGAGACCAAGGTTCCCCCTAAATTAGTTGATACTGGCCCTTGCAAGGAAAACAAAATGATGGCCGGTGAGGTCGATCTTTTCAAGTTTCCCGTTCCCAAGTTCTTCCCCATGGATGGCGGGCGCTTTTTCGGAACAGCCCACTTCGTGGTCACTAAGGACCCGGAATCGGATTGGGTAAATGTGGGAACTTACAGACTACAACTCCTCGATAAGAACACACTGGGAACCCAGTTTATAAAAGGGAAGCACTCCGATATCATGCTCAAGAAATACCAGGCCATGGGCAAACCCATGCCCGTGGCAGTTGTTGTGGGGTGTGACCCTCTCCTGTTCCTCATGGGCGCGGCTCGGTTGTCCGCCTTTGAATCCGAGTATGATCTTGCAGGCTCTATCCGTGGGGAGCCCATTGAAGTTGTTAAGTGCGAGACGAATGACCTGATTGTCCCGGCCACGGCTGAAATCGTAGTGGAAGGAGAAGTGGATGCTGATAAGTTTATGGAAGAAGGCCCTTTTGGCGAATACACGGGCTACTATTCAGGCGTAGGCACCGATCCCCGGAACTATATTAAGGTCAATTGCGTCACCCACAGAAACAACCCCGTTTTTATGTCCACAACTGTGGGCCGGGCCGTTACGGACACACACATGACCATGGCCCTCACCTATGGCTCCACCCTGTGGCAGCAGCTTGTGGCCATGAAGATACCCGGTATAAAGGCTATCTATTGTCCACCCGAGGGATCGGGAAGATTCCTGGCCATCATCTCCGTGAAGCAGATGTATCCCGGGCACGCCGACCAGGTGCTTACTGCCGCTATCTCAACGGAGATGGGGGCCTATGGTCTTAAAACCGTCATTGTGGTGGATGAAGATATTGACCCCTGGGATATCTCCCGGGTCATGTACGCGTTGAGCTTCAGATTCCAGCCCAACAGGTCCCAGGTCATTAAGCGGGGTAGATCCACGCCGTTAGACCCTTCCCTTCCCATAAACGCAAGGGAGATAACAGGCAGGCTGCTCTTAGATGCAACCATCCCCTATGATTGGAAAGAAAAGCCAATACCCATTGAGCTGGATCCGGAAATTGTCAAGAAAGTTGAGGCCAGGTGGTCTGAATTGGGGCTATAGGACAGAAGACACCTTGATTGTTTAGGAATTTCCTTTTTTCATCCCCTCCCCCTCGCCGAATGCCCTCCGCCTGTGGGGCGGAAAGGGAGAGGACAGGGTTGGGTGCTCAATTCAAAAAGGAGTTGTTATTATGTCAGACGGCAATTTATTGGATGGCAAAAAGATCCTCGTTGTGGATGATGAACCTGATGTATTAGCAGTATTGAAAGAGTTACTGTCGATGTGTGTTGTCATAACAGCTTCTACTTATGATGAAGCCAAAGAGCTGTTGGAATCCCAAGATTTTGATATCGCAATTTTGGACATCATGGGCGTTGACGGCTATGGACTGCTATACATTGCTAAACAGAGAGACATGACAGCCGTCATGTTGACAGCCCACGCATTTACTCCTGATAATCTCGTAAAATCTATCAAGGAAGGAGCCACTTCTTATTTACCCAAGGATGAAATAACGAATATTGCAGCCTTTTTGAATGATATATTAGAAGTTCAGGAAAAGGGAAAGAATCCTTGGGAGACTTGGCAGGAGAGGTTGCCTTCCTCTTATTTTGAAAAGAGATGGGGCGCTGCCTGGCAGGATACCGACAAGGAGTTTTGGGAAAGATTCAGGGCCAGTATTAGAGCCAGGAAGCCTCAATCCAAGAAAGCCAATTCGGTGAAATAGATCCAGAAAGTGAACTCGAGGTGTTTGCCTATCTCTTCTATCAATAGCATGAAGCCAACCTGACTTTGCTTTGAAGCTAGATTCATAATCTGATCCATAGGAATACCTCCTCATAATATGAAAAAATGATATTACGCGTCGGGAGGTATTCGATGAAAGTCCCCAAGAGAGGAATCATTAAGTTTAAAAATGTAAGCAATATAGAGCGCTTTACAAGTCTGCAGTTTGGAGGTTAGCCATGGCAATTGCAATTATTGGCATGCTCGATGAAAGGGAGGAAGGCCTGGGTCTCTTAAAGGAACACATAGAGGGTAGAGGCCATAAGACAATCCTGATCGACATAAGTATCGGTACCGGTGCTATTCGGTCTCAACTCAAGGCGGATATCAGTTCCGATGAACTCGCTCAAGTCGGCGGAACAACCATAGACAAGATCATGGAGATGCTTGCCAAGGAGCGGGACAAGGCAACCTCGATTATGGCCGAAGGGCTGGGCACGAAATTACTGGACCTTTATGACGGCACTGATTTGCAAGGGGTTATCGCTGTCGGTGGGATGACTGGGACCTTCATCACGCTCTCGGCGATGAAACGCTTGCCTTTTGGAGTGCCCAAGCTCTTGATCTCGAGCGTAGCGGCAATGCCCGCATACAGTAAGAGACTGGCCGAATACTTTGGCGTCAGGGACATAACCGTGATGCACAGTGTGGTAGATACCGTCGGCCTAAACCCTCTGGTGAGAAACCTGATGGTGAATGGCGCTGGTGCCATATGCGGCATGGTGGAAGAATATGCGCCTCCTCAAAAGGAGGAAAAGCCCTCGATCGCTATTACCGAGTTCGGGTTCTGCGATAAGGGCGCCCACTACGTCAGGGAACTATTGGAAGATAATTATAATATCGTTTCCTTTCATGCCACTGGATTGGGCGAAAAGGCAGCGGGCGATCTGGTAGACCAAGGGTTGTTCGAGGCCTTTATTGACCTCGTTCCGGCCGGGTTCAGCGAATATCTCTTGGGCGGAAACCGGGCCGCCGGACCCGACCGATTGGATGCCGGGATCAGACAGGGAAAGCCCTATATCCTATCGCCATGCGGATTTGATATGATAAGTTGCGGTCCTATCCAGAGAAGGGATGAGGGTGACTCTCTATGGGTCTCCCGAAGGCTGGCTGATAGGAAACTCCTGGTTCAAGATGCCATAAGGGTTCAGGCACGAACAAGCCCTGAAGAAATGCACACCATTGCTAGCGCGGTGGCTGAGAAACTCAATCAGCACCGGAACAAGAGGTTGGTGAAGTTCGTCATACCGAGCAAGGGTTTCTCATCGCTCAGCGTCGAAGGGGGTGCCCTTTACGACCCGATTTCTGACCAGGCCTTTATTGATGAATTCAGGAGGAACCTGGATCCGGAGATCGAAATCATAGAGGTTGACACTCACATCAATACCTCTGAGTTTGCGCGGGCCGTTATAAATGCACTTGAGCGAACTCTTTGAGGCTCGGAAGACAGTTAACCAAGAGTAGATTTTGGAATTCAGGATTAAGACTAAAAAAGGGGCATATCGCTTAGAGGCGTTTGCCGTGGAGATCGGGCAGGATCTGTTGGTAGCCATGTGGGGGGGTGAGCGGCCCCATATCGGTGCCGTTGCCGTGGCCCAACCACGACCGAGTTTAAGAGATGAAGGCATAGTAAGCGCCACAGCTTCGGTTTTCTGCTATGTCGGCCATAAAGACGACCTGATAGCCAAAGAGTCGGCTGAGAGGATATCAGCTGCACTTGATAGAAATGTCACAGTAACGGTGGGGATACACTGGGATGATATCGATGAAGCGGGAATCAGAACGATCATGGAGAATAGCCGTCAGTTGGTGAATATGATAATAGGGAAGGTGAGCGGGAGAGTGTTGAAATAATCGCGTAAGACAAACATATGCTGGAGTATGCATGGTGTGGAGGTGAGGTGACGAATGAAAAATCGGATTATCATCGGTATCACGGGGGCGAGCGGTGTTATCTATGGCATCGAGATCTTGAGAGAGCTCAAGAAGAAGGACATTGAAGTTCATCTGATTATTTCAGAATCCGGCAAAAAAAACATATCCCTTGAAACGGATTATTCGGTCGGGGATGTAGAAGCCCTGGCAGATACGGTATATGACAACGACGATCTGGCTGCCCCTCCCGCGAGCGGTTCATTCTTAACGCAAGGGATGATCGTTGCTCCTTGTACCGTAAAGACATTGTCGGGTATTGCCAACTCCTATTCGGAGAGCCTCATCGTGCGGGCGGCAGATGTATCGCTGAAAGAGAAGAGAAAACTGGTCTTACTAGTTCGTGAAACCCCGCTTCACAAGGGGCACCTTGACCTTATGACCAGGGCCGCTGACTTGGGGGCTCATATACTCCCGCCAATACCCTCGTTTTACAACCACCCCAAGAGCATTGAGGACATTGTCCATCAGACCATCGGGAAGGCCTTTGATTATTTTGGGATCGAGCACAACCTTTTTGAACGATGGGGAGAGCAGAAATAGCGTAGTGTGGGCCTGCTACCCGTCTCTTGTTTCTGAGGACATTTTCATAGCATGGCTTTTCCGAATGGCCGCTGAGCTCCACTTCCCCTTGATGTCTCACTGGGATTTGAGTAGACTTGAATCTTTCGCTGAGGATTAGCATGAGGTGGGCATCAATCAGACAACCATGATGGCGCTGGCCATGGTGGTCATCGCGTCCATGATCGGGGCGAGAGGGCTCGGGCTAGAGGTACTCCTGGCAATCAACTGGATCGAGGTCGGACGAGGCTTTGAGGCCGGAATTAGCATTGTGTTTCTAGCCATAATCATCGACCGGATAACCCACGCCTTGGCGGCACGCCAAGAAAGAATGCTCACCCCCTAGTGCGTTCCAGTGGTACAGAGGCTGAACCTTCCAAAGGAAGCCGAAAGTCCTTATTCCTTATGGGTAAGCGTGAACTGTAAAGGCTTTTCTCTGTTTTCCTTCGCCTATCTTTTCTATGAACCGGATATGCTCTTCAAATCGTGTCTCAAAATTGAGACAAATGCCTTGGCCAGATTGCTATCCCTGGCTGTGAAATCAAAAAGAGATCGTATTATTTTCAGCCGTGCTCAACTCCTCATTAGCGAAATCCCCAGTTAGTTTTGATGGTGATCACTAGTGTTTGGTTAAGATTCAAAGAAATTCAACTGGCTATAGTTGTTAGCAGTCTAAGAAAATGAGGAATTTTAGGATAGTATAGGATTGAGATAGGAAGCGATTCACGTTTGAGGGGATTGGCCGCAGAAAAGAGGTTGACTATTGCAGCGCGAGCAGGCAAAAAGGTTTGTATAAATTGTTGATTAGCTTTCATTACAGGAGGTAGCAAATGCAGAAAAAACGAAAACTCGGAAGAGGCGTAGCAGTAGTAGGAGCTGGGATGTCGAAATTCGGCATGTTTAAGGACAAAGACTCAAAAGACCTGTTTGCTGAGGCCTTCAGAGAGATGCTGGCCTCAGTGGATAAGGGCTTTGATCCGAATGATATTGAGGCTCTTTATCTAGGGAACTTCTCGAACGACTTCTTTATGCATCAGGGACACTGGGGACCGATCATCTCCGATTTGATCGGCCTCACACCAAAACCTGCAACGCGCACAGAGGGCGCGTGCGCTTCAAGTGCTCTCGCGTTTAGAGAGGGCGTTTTTGCTATTGCCTCGGGTTTCTATGATATCGTTTTGGTCGGTGGCGTGGAGGAGATGTCAAAACGCACGACCGAGGAGGTTGCCGAAGGCTTAGCGCTGGCGACGGTTCCCTATGAGGGGCGAGTAGGTTTTACCTTCCCGGGTGTTTTCGGTGCGCTGGCAACGGCCTATTTTGCCAAATACGGTGCAAACCGTGAACACCTCATGAACATAACCATTAAGAGTCACAACAACGCCCCGCTCAATCCTAAGGCACAATTTCCGTACTCCATTCGCGATATGATGAGCATGAAGGTTGAAAGTGCCAAGAAAAAGGGAAAGCCGGTACCCCACTGGGAGGACGAGAAAGCCTTTCTCCGAGATCCCAGCGCAAATCCGGTAGTTGCCTGGCCCATGCTCCTCTATGACTGCTGCCCCATAAGTGATGGTGCAGCCTGTATGCTGCTGGTGGGAGAGGAGATCGCCAGGAACTTCACCGATGCTCCACTGCATGTCGTTGGAATAGGGCAGGGCAGCGGCAAGGGCCTGCATGCAGCAGACAACCTGACCTCTATGGAGGCCACGAAAAACGCGGCGGATGAGGCATACGGAATGTCAGGGTTGAAGCCGAAGGATATCCAGTTCTCCGAGGTCCACGACTGCTTCTCGATCGCGGAGCTTATTCACATAGAAGATCTCGGATTTTTTAAGCCAGGCGAAGGGTATAAGGCTGTGGAAGAGGGCTTGACGAGGTTGGATGGGCCCATGCCGATTAACACCTCAGGGGGTCTTAAGTGTAAAGGACATCCTGTGGGGGCAACCGGCATAGGTCAACTGATTGAGGTGTGGAAACAACTAAGGGGTGAAGCCGGAGCACGGCAGGTTCCAAAGAAAGATCTGCGAATCGGGGCTGCCCACAACTTGGGAGGCACAGGCGGAACCTGCACCTTCACCATTTTTGAGAGGAGATAATGCCATGGGAGAAAGGCCTTTTAGTGATATATCCTACGAGCAGTACCTGAACGAAGAGAAACTCATGGGATCCCGGTGTAAGAAATGCAAAGCCCTATTTGTCCCTCCCCGATCTATCTGTGTAAAGTGCTATAGCTCAGAGATGGAGTGGGTTGAGATGAATGGCACTGGCCAGCTTGCTGCCTTTACCTGTATAACGGTTGCGCCGCCTTTTATGATGGCCCAGGGTTATGATCGAAAGCACCCCTATTGCTCAGGGGTTGTCGAGTTGGAAGAAGGGGCGAGAGTGGATGCCCGTATTGAAGGAGTTGATGCAACCAGGCCCGAGGACATAAAGATTGGGATGCCCCTCAGGGTAAAGTTCCTGCATCAAGTTGAAGGAGAGAATCGGGAAACCTACTTGGCATTTGAGCCCAGGTAGGCGCCGAGTCAGTTACCCCCTGGGCTGGTTATGCGGTTGGAATATCAGCTGGGACTGTCTTCAAGAGTGTACAGTCGGCTTAAAAACACAACCGGCATCATGAGATGCCGGTTGTGTTTTGTGATGAAGGTTCCGGCTATTCCACCATATCCGAGATACAGCTCACTCGATATTGCAGATAAAGCTGTCCCTCATCTCGGGATAGGAAATGCTGCAATCCTTGCCGATTAACCTTTCTGCCTCGGCTATTGCCTCTTCCACAGTAGCAAAGGCCTCAAAGCCGAGCAACCTCGCCACTTCGGGATCCTTGGCACCGGCTATGAAGACTTTGCCCACATACCTTAATCCATATGCCCCCTGCCCCCATAAGATTAAGGGGTGGACACCGTGGAAGCCAAAACCATATCTGTATTTGTGCACAAACTCGGGACGATGAGCATATTCCTCAGCGTAAAGCTCCCAGAGCACGAAGGGGTCTTTGGTCTCAGGAATGAGCTTCTCAAACATCTCCACATAGGAAGGATGCTTGACGGCATCAAACTGCCTGAGACACGGATGGACCAAGATGATGATCCCACCCTCCTTTACCAAAGGGATGTTCTGGAAAAGACCAAAGCTATAAGACAGGCCTAGGTTTCTCACCAGAATGGGATTGATGGTGGACATTTTGCTATACGGATCCCTGTTATTGCCCATGCCGTAAATCACCACGTCGGATTGGCCCTTCACATCCACCACATGCTGGCGTTGGAGGACCTCAAGGGTCTTTTCGTGGGCCTGGGGCGGATGTCCGGCCACAACCTGTACCACTTCCTGAGGAAAGGCGTTGTTCATGACGCCCTCAACTATGAGGAAACGGTGGCCCTTTTTGGCCAGCTCCTTTTCGATGACTTCGCCCATTTCATTGAGGAGCCTGGGAAAGGCTGAACGCTTAGGGTCCATGGTGGACTTTCCAGAGGCCCTGGGGAAAGGGCGGTGGTGGTGCCGGATACTCCTGAAGCTCCCTAGACCGACCACGGCTGACTTCCAGCCGCCGTTAAAATGAGACCAAGGGTTGCTCACATAGATGACCTGGTCTGAGTCGGTGATCACACGGTTTACCTCCACCTCTTGCCCCCGCGTGGTTTCCCCGAGAAAGATCAGGTTCTCTCTGTCCTCTGCGTCGTGGTTATAGAGTCTGCTCGGCCCGAAACGGTAGGCCAGATCTTCACCGAGGATCGTGCCCAGCTCCTGGGTGGTCCACTTGCGGTGAAGACCCACGGCACACACGAGGCGAATGTTGGTTGGGTCGACACCGAGCTTATCGAGCTCTTCAAGGACAACCTTTATGGCTACGCTGCGAAAATCGGGCTGCTTCTGGGCTGGGGCGAAGCCGATCGGGTCATCAAAGGCTACGGTGACCTTGGACTTAGGGCCGACCAGTTTGGACAGAGGCTCGTGGTCGATTGGTGAATTCAGTGCATCGCGCACTGCCTGGGCAGGATCAGGTAGAGCGGTCAGAGGTGCCGTATTCTGGCGTATAACCCTGGTCCTTTCAGGTAATGCCGCCCGTAACGTGGTATCTCCGTATGGTATATGGAAAATATTTTCGTTTGACATCTTTGCAACCTCCTAAGCCTTTGGCTATCTCAAATCTCCAGTGCCATTTTGCCGGGATTGAGGATGTTATTGGGATCGAATAGCCTCTTGATGGAGCGCATCACGTCCAACGATACTTCGTCATGTTCCAAAGCCATATAGGGCGCCTTGGAAAGCCCGATGCCGTGTTCACCGGTGAGGGTTCCGCCCAAATCGCAGGTGAGTTTGAAGATCTCATAGACTGCCTTCTTAAGTTGCTTTACTTGATCGGGGTCGGAAGGGTCGTACATGATTCTGGGATGCAAGTTACCGTCGCCGGCATGACCAAAGATCACGAAAGGAAGGCCATAGGCGTGAACGATCTTCGAGATCCCCGTCAAAAGATCGGGTACTTTAGAGATGGGAACGGTTACATCCTCCGAAACGTTGCTGGGTCTGAGTTGAGCGGCAGTACTACCGGCAGATTTTCGGGCGCGCCACAGTTCTTCGGTCTCTTCTGCGGTATGTGCCACCTGGATATCGGCAACCCTGTTCTTCCTGAATATCTCGATTACGGTAGCCATCTGGAAAACAGTCTCAGCTTCGGTGTAGCCGTCGGTCTCGGTCAGGACGAGGGCCTTTACATCGGGCAGGGCCATGTTAGCCCGTTCTCGGAGAACCCGGATGGTATTCTCTTCAAGTACCTCGAGGACGCTGGGAATGATACCGGAGTGCATTATATCGGCAATAGCCCGGCCGGCATCGTTTAGATCAGCAAAAGACGCCAGCACGGTTTTGAAGGCCGTTGGTTTAGGATTGATCTTAAGGGTGATCTCGGTAATCACACCGAGGGTGCCCTCAGATCCCACGAATAGCCTGGCCAGATCGTAACCGGAGCAAGACTTCATGCAGCCTGATCCCGTCCGGAAGATTCGCCCGTCCGGCAGCACTACCTCCAATCCCAGCACATAGTCACTAGTTACCCCGTACTTAGCTCCTCTCATCCCCCCCGCGTTGGTGGCTACATTGCCGCCGAGGGTGCATACGCTGCTGCTGGCCGGATCTGGCGGAAAGAAAAAACCGTATGGACCGAGGGTTTCCTCCAGATCGGCGTAGACCACGCCCGGTTGAACAATGACGAGGCGATCGGGTATCCGGATATCGAGAATGTCATTCATCCGACACAGGTCGAGAACAATACCTCCCTTAACCGGAATAGCCGAGCCAGCGAGCCCGGTACCGGCCCCCCGCGGCGTGACCGGCAGAAGATACTCGTTGGCCATACGCAAGATTCTTGATACCTGTTCTGAACTGGTCGGCCACACAGCAGCCCGGGGACGATGATGATGGTCCGAGGCATCATAGGAGTAGGAGACAATATCAATCAATTGATCCGTGAAGTTGGCTTGACCTACAATATCAATCAGGTATTTTCTTATGCTATCATCCATTTCGTGCTTCTCTCAACCTCAGATCCGGCAGCTCAATGATAACGGGTTTCAGAAGGCCTAACGTTACAAAGGCCCTGGGGCGCTAACTTCACCATTTAATTACCTCTATGTTTGAGAGAGCCCGTCCCAGAAAGCGTTCTCCAACCTCTCTAAATCTCTCGGGAGCATCCGTAACATAGAAGCGGTATTCGGGTGGTTTCCCCTGTCTATTCTGGAGATCGTTCTTGCTGAATAATTCCCTTGTTTGTTTGCCAATCGTCTCGGCCGAGTCGACGAGCCTTATCTGATTTCCCAGAACCTCGTGAAGCAGGGGTTTCAGCAATGGGTAGTGAGTACACCCCAAAACGAGGGTATCAATGTTCCGTGTCATAAGGGGCCCGAGGTATTCCTCGGCCGTGAGCCTGGTCACCTGATGATCCAACCATCCTTCTTCCACCAATGGGACGAATAGGGGGCACGGTTGGGAAAAAACCTTAATCTCTGGATCATGTTTGCTGATTTCAATCGGATAGGCATCGCTGTTAATAGTAGCGGGTGTGCCAATTACCCCTACGCGCTTATTATGTGTTTCAAACACAGCGCTCCTGGCCCCGGCATCGACTACGCTCAATACCGGGACAGGGGATAAATTCTCAATTGCCTGAAATGCCACCGCAGCCATAGTGTTGCAAGCGACGATGAGCGCTTTAACCTTCTTACCAAGCAGGAATGTGGTTATCTGGGTTGCATATCTGGAAATTGTTTCCACCGATTTCACTCCATAAGGTACCCTGGCAGTATCTCCAAAGTAGACGATGTTCTCAGAGGGGAGCTGTTCCATGAGGGCCCGTACGACCGTAAGCCCCCCGATACCTGAATCAAAGACACCTATCGAGTCATGACGATTGTTTGTCATACGTTTCTCCAGAAGAGGGACAATGCGTATTGATAAGACGAACGCACTGCAAATTCAAGGGAATTTTTTGCCCGTTGATAGTTGTAAGTTGTCTGATGAAGAAATCCCAGAAGTCACATGATTTATCTAGATAAGAAAAAGGATACTGGCAGTCTTCCGATTTCAAATAGCTGATTTGGAATACGACCGAAATTCATTGCGGACCACATCCTGCTGACGCCGGGATAGGGGTACCCGTGGAAGCACATGGGCTTTGCCTAGAATTATGAGGAAGTTCTTTCTGCTAGGCGTTGGAGTACGCGCTGCTGGATATTATCGAATGCCCCGTTGGACATAATGAGTATCACATCACCTGGCTTAACGAGAGAGACAAGGCCATCAATGAGGGCGTCGTTGTTGGGAAAATAGTGCGCCTCAATACCCAGCTCATTCAGGTCGGTGGCAAGTCTTACGGAGGAGAATCTCTCGTGCAAGGGGATCTTTTCCATCATGAGAGGTTCAGGAAGGATTACCACATCGGCGTCCTTGAATGAGGAGACATAGGCATTCTGAAAGATGTTTCTCCTGCTCGAATTTGATCTCGGTTCAAAAACCGCAACAAGCCGCCGGCTTTCGTAACGCTCTTTCACTGCCTTTGTCGTTTCCCTTACCGCTGATGGATGGTGGGCAAAATCATCAATCACAAGGGTATCATTGAAGTTGCCTATGGACTCCAGTCTCCTCCTCACCCCCTTAAAGGCGGCAAGGGCCTTGGTGATTGCCTCAGGTTTTATCTGGAGATAATCGGCAATTGAGATTGCACCGAGGATATTGGAGATATTGTGGTCTCCATAAAGCTCAGTAGTAACACATAGATAATTCCTGTTCTCCTTGACTATAGTCAGACAGGTCCTATTGCCATTGACACTCATATCGCCTATGGAAAGATCCGCCTTTTTTCTTATCGAATAGGTCACAGATGGACATCTTGCATGGGTAACCTCATCCGCTACGGTCGGGTCGTCAATGTTTGCGCATAAGAGCCCATTGGCGGGTATTATGTTGATAAGGCGTCTAAAAGAGGCCTTTATCTCATCGATACCCTTGTAGATATCGCCATGATCAAACTCAATGCTGGTAATCGTCGCGACATGAGGGTCATAGTGCAGGAATTTAGGGCCCTTATCAAAGAAGGCCGTATCGTACTCGTCGCCCTCAATGACAAAGTATGGGCCGTTGCCCAATTTGAAATTACTGTTGAAATTCTTGGCGATCCCCCCGATCATAAATGACGGCTGCATGCCGGCGACCTCCAGAATCCACGCAACTAATGCGGTTACCGTGGTCTTTCCATGGGTTCCGGCAATGACAATGGATCTTTTTCCCTCCATGGCAAATTCCTTGAGCGCCTGGGGCATGGAGAGATACGGTATGTCTAGCCTGAGCAACTCCCTTGCCTCGGGATTATCCCCGGTAATCACGTTTCCCACAACTACCATATCCGGTAAGGGATGGAGGTTTGAGGGGGAATACCCTCTCTGCACCGGTATAGATTGCCTCTCGAGAAAGGTGCTTATTGGTGGATAGGTGTGTTGATCCGAGCCTGTGACAGTATAACCCCTCTCCTTGAGAATCCCCGCCAGGGATGACATGCCCACACCACAAATGCCCATAAGATGTATATGCGCATCACTGTGCAGATTTTTGATATTCACATCCATATCCCAATTCCCGCATAATGAGGTCGTGAAGTTCTGGCCGGAACCCCTTTATCCTTTCGTTGGACCTTGTCGGATGGACCCGGTTGGTCAAAAAAATGGCCGTGATATTTTTCACCAAATCTATCCACACCGAGGTTCCGGTAAATCCCGTATGGCCAATGCTTTTTGGGCCGAAGTAATTCCCTGAGCTGGAGTTCTCCTTTGATGGGGTGTCCCATCCAAGGGCCCAGGTAGACCCCGGGACAAGTTCTTGCCGTGAGAGGAATGTCCTCACGGTTTTTTCCTTGAGAAGCGCTGAGCGCCCACCGTGATAGAGGTTCACGAGCATACTGGTTAGAGTAAGGATATCCATCGCCGTCCCGAACAGTCCGGCATGACCGGAGTATCCTCCGAGGGCAAAGGCATTCTCGTCATGAACATGGCCCTGCACGATGCCCTTTCTCCACGGGCAGTCCTCTGTTGCCGCGTATAACTCCTTTCTGTACGTCCTCTCGGCAGCGATGTGATCCAGATAAAGGATTTTCAGCCCCAAAGGTTGATACAAGCTAGCTTCCAGAAACGAGGATAGATCTTTGCCGGCAATAATTTCGACAACCCACTCCAAGAGCATAAACCCCAGGTCACTATAGAGCGATACGGTTTTCGGTTCACTGGATAAGGGCTCTTCCATTATGAGGCGCTTTACCGCGGGCTTTCTTTCTTCCGGGGGCAACTTTATTAGTTTTAGGTAGAAAGGCTTCCAGTCTGCAAGGCCCGAAGAGTGGTTTAAGAAAAGCCGGGGGCTAATATGGGCCTTGTCTTGCCAGGGAAAGGGTTGTATGAGCGATGAAATCGGAGCATCGAGTTCCAGCAGATCCTCGTCCACAAGTTTCATAACGGCCAACGTGGTAGCCAGGGGTTTGGTCAGAGAGGCCAAATCGAAGATAGTGTCCTTCTCCATGGGAAGCCGCCCCGGGATTACCACCCTGTTACCCACGGCACGGAAGAAAACAATCTCTCCCCCCTGCGCCACCAGGAGAACCGCACCGGGATAGACCTTTCGTTCCAATCCACCTAGCAGAAGTTCGGTTATGTGATCTGGCATGGTATCTTTTCCGATGAAGACGCAACCAATTGCTCAATGGTAATGAGCCTGGCTTTAAGTTCAAATTCTCTTCCATCCTTTTGAGCATTTGAGAGTTCGTAGTATGGACTTGTTTCGGATTTTGAGTTCCGAATTGAGCGGAAATATGTACATGGTAAATTATGACCTTTATGAAAGCAATAAATTCAAATGGATCAAAAGACACTATGATACCGCTGATTCTTCTATTTCAAGAACCATCCCTTCGGTATCAAGCAGTGCCGGGAGACCGAGGGGCAGGGATATGTTCTCCACCCCGTGTCCAACAGGCAAGCCCGTTACAACCGGTACGGCCATTTCACTGAATCGCTCCCTGAGGAGACCATAAACAACCTGTTCATCTCCGCATCCCTGAATTTGACCGATAACGAGTGCCGACAGATGATCCAACCGACCGCTCAGTAAGAGTTGCGTTAACATTCGATCCAGCCGGTAGGGTTGTTCTCCTTTCTCCTCCAAAAAGAGTATGACACCCTCAAAGGAGGGGAGAAAGGGGGTGTCGATAAGAGAGCACAGCGTTGCAAGATTACCACCCAAGAGTATACCCCTCGCCGTACCTCCATTAATTACCATTCCGCGCTTCAAGCTGAGTCGAGGCTTGTAAGAGGTGGTAATGAGTCGAGAGAGATGCTGCCAATTATCACCGTTAAGGAGATCGGAGACGGTGGGCCCGTGGATGGTGATCAAACCGCTGTGTTTGTAGATCGCCGTCAATAAGGCAGTTAGGTCACTGAAACCCACCAAGACCTTGGGGTTCTTTCGAATCAGGCCATAGTCGATTTTATCCAGGAACCTGAGCGAGCCGTATCCGCCGCGGGCGCATAAGATAGCCTTGATTTCAGGATCAGAAAACATCTGATGGATATCCGATGCCCTATCTTGGTCTGAGCCGGCCAGGTAATGGGAATGATCAAAGAGGTGAGTGCCAAGCCTTACCTGAAGCGGAAATGATTCAATAAGTTGTATGCCTTTTCGTATTTCGGATTTACTAATCGGGCTTGCCGGTGCTATGATTCCCACCAGCTGATTTGCCTTAAGGCGAGGGGCCCTTATCGCAGTGAGAGAATCCATAAGATCTCTAAATACTACGTTACCAATAGGAGGGCAACTCAAAACAAGGGGCCATTAGGCCCAACCATATGGGATCCTGATAATAAGGCTCTGTCCGGTTAAGGCGTATAGGTGATCTCTGTTGTATATCTGGACGGCGTGAGTGGACCGTATAATCAACTCCCGAAGACCTACCCATGAGCCTGTAAGGTTTTCCGGTAACATGGTTCCGAGGGGATGATGTTCGAGCGTTATAGAAGAAGCGGACTTGCACCCCAGCCACTCACGTTTTCGCTTCCCCTCTTATCTCAAACAGGCTTCGCTCAAAGACGGCCTTTTCATGCCAGGGCACAGGGACTTGGTCCGGTAACGTCAAGAGTTTTGTGTCACCGCTAAAAAAGGGGTCGCCACCCCCTGCCTGAGGTTCTCATAGGAGAACACGGCGTAAAGGATCCTCGCCATACTGGCTTGGTTCATGTCTCTTGACAGCAGGATGAAAGAACGATAGCGTAGGCAGGAATCTCAACGAGGAAAGGAGTCAAGAACATGAAAACCAAACTAACCGTTGTAGGTGCTGGAAACGTTGGTGCAACCGTTGCCATGCGGGTGGCGGAGAAGGAATTGGCCGATGTGGTGCTCATCGATGTGCTCGAAGGGGTACCAGCCGGTAAGGCCTTGGACCTGGCCGAGGCAGCACCCATTGAGCGACATGACGCACACCTTGTGGGAGTGAGCAATGACTACGGGCCTGCAGCGGGCTCTGATATCGTGGTGATCACCGCCGGGATCCCCCGAAAGCCCGGCATGAGCAGGGACGATCTTCTGAGCACCAATGCGGGAATCATGAAATCGGTGGTCAGCGAGATCAAAACGGTCGCCCCCGATACCATCTTAATCATCGTCAGCAATCCCCTCGATGCCATGTGCCATGTGGCGTTGGAGACCAGTGGGTTCGACAAGCGAAAGGTCATCGGCATGGCCGGGGTACTGGATTCGGCTCGGTTTCGGGCCTTCATCGCCATGGAGCTCGGTGTGTCCGTTGAGAACACCCATGCCTTTGTCCTCGGTGCCCACGGGGACACCATGGTGCCCCTGCCCCGCTACTCCTCGGTTGCCGGCATCCCCATCACCGAGCTCATGTCCCCGGATAGAATCGAGGCCCTCGTTGAGCGGACCAGAAAGGGCGGTGGGGAGATCGTCAGCCTCCTGAAGACAGGCAGTGCCTACTATGCCCCGGCATCGGCCGCCACCGAGATGGCGGAGGCTATCCTCAAGGATAAGAAGAAGATCCTGCCCTGTGTGACCTACCTGGAGGGTGAGTACGGGATCAACAAGCTTTTTATCGGGGTGCCGGTCAAGCTGGGAACACAAGGCGTTGAGGAGATCATCGAGATACAGCTCACCGCCCAAGAAAACGAGGCCCTTCAGAAATCGGCCCAGGCGGTCCAAGGTCTCGTGGATGACCTGAAACGGTTAGGATAATTGTCTCAACCTGCCCCCTCCCATAAGGGAGGGGGCAGGTTGAGTTTTGCGAGGGGGGAGTGTCGAATAAAGGGAGTCATCCTTTTCGTGTAAGCTTCGGAAGTTGGAATTGAAACCACTGTGCGGGAACTCGCATCCCGGTTTAATCGTCAGGAATCTAATAAGATATGATCAGGGTAGTAAGAGAAAGCCTGATTGAAGGTGTAAGACGTGCTAACGGAGTTATCGTGGTAATTGATGTGTTCAGGGCATTTACCGTTACTCCCCTGCTTTTTCATCTCGGAGCCCAAAAGGCTATTTTTGTGAATGAGCCGGAGGAAGCCCTTTTGCTTAAATCTCATGATCCCGATATGGTGTTGGCAGGTGAGGTGAATGAGCAGCTGATTCCCGGTTTTGACCTTGGCAATTCCCCATCGGAGGTGCTTCAAAGGGAGGGATTACTCGCCGGAAAGGTAGTAGTTCAACGGACTACGGCTGGTGTTACTGGTGTGTTAGGGGCCGTGAGCAAGGCCGAGGAAGTTATACTCGGTAGCTATGTAATGGCCAAAGCTATCTCTCGGTACATATTGTCTCAAGACCCCCTTCCAGAGGTGGTAACGCTCGTGGCCATGGGACGGAGGGGCATGAACAGGGCACCGGAGGATGAGGGATGCGCCGACTACGTGGAACACCTTCTTACCGGAAGTCCGTACGATCACCTTAGGGCTCTGAAGACGATAATCTTCAATGAGACTGCTCAGAAATTCATAAGACGAGACAAGGCGTATCTTCCTCCGGAAGACCCTCTTCTCTGTTTGCAGAGGGACCTCTTTAACTTCGTGCTAATTGCGCGAAAAGAAAACGGCCTTGTCACGATACACAAAAGGGAGCTTGATGAATAGGATCAGAGGTGTTGCAGCACATAACTGACACCCGTAATGGTGTTTTTAGATAAACTGCTTGAAGTAAGAGACATAGACTATGGAGCAGGATGTATTGAGCAAGAAAGAAATCCATGATGTGATCATCATAGGGGGAGGGCCGGCCGGTCTTACGGCGGGAATATACACGTCCAGGGCGAGAATTTCGACCCTGTTGATAGAAAAACTCGGTATTGGCGGCCAGGCTTCCATTACGGACAGGATCGAAAACTACCCCGGTTTTATCGAGGGAATATCTGGACCAGAGCTCATTCGAAACATGGAAGAACAGGCTAAATCCTTTGGGGTCAGGACGGTATTTGGCGAGGTGACCAGGGTCGAAGTGAGCGATGAGGGTGTCATCAAGAGAGTTTTCGTACATGATGACCCGGAGCCCTACCAATGTCTATCCATCATTGTTGCCGCAGGTCATGAGCAGAGAAAGCTCGGAGTCCCGGGCGAGACGGAGTTCACCGGCAGAGGCGTTTCCTATTGTGCAACGTGTGACGGTGCCTTCTTTAGGGACCGTGCTGTTGCCGTTGTGGGTGGAGGCGATGTGGCCGTTGAAGAGGCACTTTTCTTGACCCGGTTTGTAAGCAAGGTCTATATCGTTCACCGAAGAGATAGGCTGCGGGCAACGAAGATTCTTCAGGAGCGGGCCGCGGGAAATGACAAGATAGCGTTTGTATTTGATTCGGTCCTGGATGAGGTAAGTGGTCAGACGACCGTGAATGGCGTGAAGATAAGAAACGTTAAGACAGGGCAGACGAGGGTTCTGGCAGTGGACGGTGTTTTTGTGTTTATCGGATGGAATCCCAACCTCTCTTTTCTTGGTACTGTCGTTGACAGAAGTGAAGACGGCTACATCATTGTGGATAAAGAGATGATGACATCGCGGGAGGGTATATTCGCCTGTGGAGACTGTTGCAAGAAGAATCTGCGGCAGATTGTGGCTGCCTGTGGAGACGGCGCTACCGCTGCGTTTTCTGCCCAGCATTATGTGGAAATGATAAAAGGAGAAGCATATGTCTGATCAGAAGGGGGAGAGGGCCGAAGTAACCTATGAAAGCAAAGAATGTATTGGAACGATCACCCTCAGGAGGCCGGAGAAAAGGAATGCCCTGAACGTTGCCCTCTGGCTCTCTTTATCTGATGCCCTCAAGAGCGCTGCCCAAGATAGCGAGGTCAGGGTTATTTTATTGAAAGGAGCAGGCAATTCATTTTGTTCGGGGCTGGATTTGAGCCCTGCAAACGAAGTCGCCAGACTCATATCCGAAAAGTCATCCGCTGAACAGAAGGTGAGGCTCTTTGATCTCATAAGGAAAATTCAGGCCATCCACACAGAGCTAGAGATCTTGCGGGTACCGACCATTGCGGTTATACAGGGGCACTGCCTTGGTGCCGGTCTGGAACTCATCTGTTCTTGCGATATGAGGCTTTGCTCTGCTGATGCGGTCTTTGCCCTTCCTGAAGCCAGGTATGGGATTATTACCGATGTTGGCGGACTCCAGAGGCTGCCCAGGATTGTAGGCAGGGGAAAGGCACGAGAGATGGCGTTTCGGGGCCATACCATAGGTGCTGATGAGGCTAAGAGCATAGGTCTGGTAAACGAGGTCTTTAAGACACATGAACTCCTCAATGCCAAGGCAGACACAATAGCCGCGGAGATTGCTGCCAACTCACCAGCAGCCGTTCAAGGGGCTAAAGAGGTCCTGCTTTATAGTGAAGATGTGTCTGTCTTGAAAAGCCTGGAGTACAATGCGGCGAGATCATCAATGGTTTTGCCATCAGAAGACCTGCTTGAGTCTTTCAAGTCATTTCTTGAAAAAAGGGACCCCGAGTTTCAGGGGAAATAGAAAGGGATGATCTCCGTGCTGCCAAACGACGGCGTTTCGGCAGCACAGAGGGTTTTGTGATTGAAATCTCGACAGAGCTAAATGGCTGAAGCAGGGAACAGTATCCCTGAGATCACAAGTTCCGGTATAAGGGAGGGATGCTGTTTCGAAATTGAGAGGAGCAAACATGAGCAATCGTCTGCGCTATAACATATCCGATGCCAGATTGACATACAGTGGCCGCCATGAACCCATGGAGATGAGCAAGGATAAGATCTCCACCTTTAATTTGAGACATCAAGAGGTGCTGGGTTTTTACGACCTGGAACTTGTAAAGGGCACAGTGTTCGTTATTGATGATCGGGTCAATGGTCGCTCTAACCTCGGCGTATTCAGGAGTAAGCAGCTGCGGCAGGCGGTAATACTGGCGGCGGCGCTTCCGGCGGCAGCGGTGGTCATAGATGGATACGGAGCCTTAAAAACTGTTCCAAAAGACCTTCAGACTAAAACGCTGATCAACCGACTGAAGCGGCACAACGACCGGATTGCTGCTCAAGCGATGAGCGAGGTGCTCCAGATTACAACCGAAACCCTTGACGTAGGGGAAGAGGTCATTATCGAAAGCGCCATCACAGAGGGCGTACGGGCCAAACCTGGAGTTGAAGTCGGCGGGAATCCGACCATCCCTGTTGGGGCGCTCTTTGGCAAGGAGGAGCACTGCAGCCGATACGGCCACGGGCTCACCCAAGAGGTAGACAGGCTTTCTATGGGATCGGACGTTATCGACGGTACCGGCAAGTCCATTCAAGGCCTACACAGTTCCCTGACGGCCCTTTTTATTACCGAGTCGAATTTCAAGAGGCATTTGCCCGATATCTATGTTGAGCGCTGGATGACAGGGGCCATGTTCCCCGAGTTTAACCCAAGAGACACGGACATCACAGAGGAAGCCCAGATCATCGCCGATGCATGTGGGATAAGGGATTTCTCCGAGTTGACCGCGTACTTCCTTGACCGGCCGCGGCATCACCCAGCCATGGACCAGCTCAACGCGATCGGTGTTGCAACCCCATTCGACAAGGACGGAGACCTCTTTCCGGCAGTGGTGATGGGTTTGGATGGGTTGCGTTTTCCGGATGGCCGGGGGCTCCACAGCATGATCGGCGAGATCGGTGGGAGTGCCGAATGGACCGTTGGGGCCCTTCCCTTGGTATGGCGGGGAGGCCAGAGCCTGGGGATGCTCACGAGCCAGAGCTCGCTTACCAGAAAGGACCTTTCACCGGAGGAACTATGGAATGAGCGGTTCCATTACACCGAGGAGGAGCTCATACTCCTTCAGGATGCCCGGTTCGAGCAAAAACCCTTTTTTACCGTTGACGACTTGATGGAAACCCCCTTTTCCGGTGGTGTGAGTGCCTTTTGCGCCATTTCGGACAATTACTTTCTGCCTCAGCTCGAGGGTGTAAAAATGGACCGTGAGAAAGGCCTCATTACAACCAATACCCTCTTGATCAATTCCTTGGGGAACATAGAGCAATGGCAACTATGCTTCAAATGCGCTCGGGGATTTGAGACTACGGCCATAAAAATCAGATCGCCCAAGTCAGAATTGCGAGAGCTCCAAAAGCCTCAGATGGAACGGAAGGTTAAGGACATGGCCAATAATGAAATGAAGCGGCTCAGGCTCAAGCAGTTTTTCATAAATGAGTATTATCCGGCTATTATTCACACCGGTAGCAAGATGGTTGTACTGGAGAAGACAATCGACTCTATGATAGCCAGGGGGGTCTTCAGCGAACACGACCGGGATATAGTCGTAGCAGCAAAAGAGGCGGTACCGGAATGGTTCACGAGCGCGGTTTGACGGAACAGCGAGAGGCATCCTCGCTCCAGCCTAAGTATTCCACCCTACCAGGGTGGATGCCGGACACTCATTGCTGCCATACCCGGCACACAAATGGGTGTTGTTTTGCCATTTTGAGTAAAATCCCTTATTGAATATGCTTCTGAGTATCAATCAATATTGTTACGAAATAGTGATCTCCTGACGAACCGAAGATCTCACATGTGAATGGTCGAACGGTTCTCTAGCGAAGGCGTGAAAGCGCTCGCAGTGTCAAGACGACGTATTCGAGATGCCTGCACATGATGAAGCGTAGGTATTTTGGTTGGACAAGAAAGGGGAGGGTGGGAGCCATGAAAAAAACCTGTCATACTTTCTTAACGCACATGACAGGTCTAACGGTATAGTTTTTGGAAGTGGAGCTGAGGGGGATCGAACCCCTGACCTCATGACTGCCAGTCATGCGCTCTCCCATCTGAGCTACAGCCCCTTGACGGGATCAAATATCAGATAGAAATCTCAGTGTCAACATATTATTGCGAAGACTGTGCACCCGCAAAATGAAGCCTTTATCAGGCCGTGCCAGGTTCGGGGTCATGAGAGATGGTTGACTCCGTAGAGGTAATTGAAGTAAGTATATCTGGCAACTGACAAACCGTTAATCAATACTAGAAAAGGAGATGAAGCCATGAATGATTTCATGAAGGACGGGGCCAAAAAACCCATCAAGTTTCAGGACCTTACTCTCCGTGATGGTCATCAGTCACTGCTTGCCACCAGGATGCGCACCGAGGATATGATCCCCATTGCCGAGAAAATGGATGAGATCGGCTTCTGGTCCATGGAGGTATGGGGAGGGGCAACCTTTGACACCATGCATCGGTTTTTGGCGGAAGACCCCTGGGAGAGGCCACGAACCCTTAAGAAGTACATCAAGAAGACCCCATTTTCCATGTTGCTGCGAGGACAGAACCTCGTGGGCTACCGCAACTACGCCGATGACGTGGTCAGGGCGTTCGTGGATAAGGCCTGTGAGATAGGGATCGATATCTTCCGGGTCTTCGATGCCCTGAACGATTTCAGGAACTTTGATACTGCCGTCGAAAGCATAAAGGCCAATGGGAAGCACCTTCAAGGATCTATCTGTTACTCTTTGACCGAACGACATCTGGGCGGTGAAGTGTTCAGCTTAGAGTATTACACCTCTAAGTGCAAGCAGCTTGAGGAGATAGGGTCCGATACCATCTGCATAAAAGATATGGCCGGGATTGTGGCTCCCTATGATATCTATAAGCTCATCACAGAGCTCAAGAAAGAGATCACTGTTCCCATCCACTTTCATTCTCACTATACGAGCGGAATGGCTTCTATGAGCTGTTTAAAGGCCATCGAGGCAGGGGTTGACATCATTGACACCTGCCTTGCCCCCTTTGCCATGAGATCGTCTCATCCCGCTGTAGAGCCCCTTGTAGTTACCCTGGAGGGCACAAGATGGGATACCGGCCTGGATTTACATAAACTCCTTGAGATAGATGATTATCTTGAGAGTATTGCACCGAAATATCGGGATTATCTTGCTACGAACAAGATGGCGGTTATTGATACCGGGGTGCTGGCCCATCAGATCCCCGGCGGCATGATCTCCAACCTGGTCAGCCAGCTCAAGGAGGCCAATGCCCTTCACCGGCTCCCCGAGGTCCATAAAGAGATAGCGATTACCAGAAAGGAGTTGGGAACCCCGCCGCTCGTCACCCCCACCTCCCAGATCGTGGGGGTTCAGGCGGTCTTGAATGTGCTGCTGGGCAAATACAAGATGATCACCAACCAGGTCAAAGACCTAGTCTACGGGCTCTACGGGAAGACCCCGACCCCGGTGGACCCCGAGGTCCAGAAGATCGTGCTCAAGGGCTACAAGCGGGGTGAGACCCCGATCACGGGCAGGGCCGCCGACTACCTTGAGCCCGAGCTCGAGGAGGATAAGCAGAAGATCGGGGATCTGGCCAAAACCGAGGAGGACCTGCTCACCTATGCCCTCTATCCCACCACGGGGGAGCAGTTCTTGAAGTGGAAGTACGGCATCGAGGAGAAGCCCGATAGCGTCAAACCCAAAACCCTGGAGCATGTCAAGCAAGAGGATGAGGCGATTGCCCAGGCAAAGGCGCAGATTAAGGGGTAGGAAAGGTAAAAAGCCAAAGACCGACCCTGACTATGGCATACAAACATATCGGCCGACTGTGGCCGGATAGTGGCTGTCATGCCCTGGGGGCATAGGGAAGTCAAAAGCTCGGTGCCCTTGTGTACAGGATGATGCTTTCGCAAGGCGAAAGCGCCTGGTGTTTTTGGCCAGGGTAGGTCAAAGAGAAGGTCTGGATATATCCGCGTATTTCCGCGCCTACGCGACCAAATAATCTGCTATCGTTTAACTGCCGAGAAAAAACGGACAGCAATTGGCTTCTAGATATCCTTGAGGAGGTGCTGAGGCTGGCTGAGCAGGAATTGACCGGTTTGAATCCACTCTTTGAGGATCTCCGCGATCTCTTTCGCCCTTACATATGAGGAAACTGGTGTTGTCTGGACGGCTTTCCCATTCAAGGTTATGGTTCCGCTCTTCAATTCTGCGTAGCTTACTTGACCGAGGCTTTTGGCCTTTCCTTGGGGGTAATCCTTTCCATAGTCAATGATCTGGGTGAAAATCTCTTCGTCTGAAATCCCCGTATAGTTTGCAATGTCCTCATTGAGGACCGGGATCGGCACGCCTATGCCTACTGCCAGGGAACACCCATACCCTAATACTCACACCTACCAACCAGCGCGGGGTCATTTCTTTTAGATTCCCCATCACCATGAGGGTTGCACCCGGCTCCAGAGGTGCCCCGTTTTCTCCTCGCCTAATTGACGGATTATGCTGGGTGCCAGCCCATACTACATATCCTTGGGCGCCACCCAGGAAAATCCTCGTTCCCAGGCCTATTGTCAGATAATAGGGATCATTAAACAGGGGGCTGAGTCGGCCGGATGTTGCGTAGTTAGCGTTATCTGCCTTCGGTCTCAATATACCCATATACGTATAGATAATGTCATCGCTCATATTAACGGTGCAATTATAGTTTTGATAGGCATTTCTGGGATTAACCAGCATAGCATAGGGCAGATCTTTGAGTCTTATTTGTTTTCTGATTCTACCCCTCCGGCTTTCCGGAATGCCCCATACTTAGAACAGGGCGTCGGATCAGTGCGGCTGACTCATTCAAGATTCAGGAAACCTTGGAAAGGGATTCTTGACTTTATGAGCTTCTTTGGATAACAATAGCAAAGTAATGAGGGAGCCCTTTATGGTTGCTGAGAAGTCAGAAGCACGAGTTTCGGTGCCGGTAAAGATACGAAACCTTACCCTTAAGAGGAACGGGCCATTCTTTCTAATTTCCGGACCCTGTGTCATCGAGGACGAGGAGACGACTCTCAAGGTGGCACGATTCTTGGAGGGATTAGCCCGCAAGATCAAAATACCCGTGATATTCAAGAGCTCTTATGATAAGGCTAACCGGACATCAGTTGACTCGTTTCGGGGGCCGGGCCTGATTGAAGGACTTGCGGTCCTCAGAGAGGTAAAGAATACGACCGGTTTGCCGATATTATCAGATGTGCATCAGGTGAGCGAAATCGAAAGGGCGGCAGAGGTTTTGGATGTTATTCAGATTCCTGCATTTCTATCACGCCAGACGGATTTGATTCTTGAGGCGGCGAGGACTCACCTAACGGTGAACATCAAAAAGGGTCAATTTCTCTCTCCTTGGGACATGGAGCAGGCTATCTTAAAGGCACATGCGGTTGGCAATCGCAATATACTATTGACGGAGCGGGGGTCCTTCTTCGGATATCATAATCTGGTTGTGGATATGAGGTCCATAGCAATTATGAAGCGTTTCGGATATCCAGTTGTCTTTGATGCTACCCATGGTGTACAATTGCCTGGTGGTCGAGGCAAGTCCTCAGGCGGGCAGAGGGAATTCGTGGCTCCCCTTGCCAGAGCTGCTATAGGAGCCGGTGCCGACGGCATCTTCTTGGAGATACACCCGGATCCCGATTCAGCGCTCTGTGATGGGCCAAATTCTCTTCCATTTGAACATGTTGAACCACTTCTGGTTATGCTCAAGGAGTTACACCAGGTGGTTGCCAAGAGAGAAGGGATGATCTAAGATGTGGCGAATGCTGGTTCTTGGGCAGACTAAAACTGAAGGGATAGTTTCTTGCTTAAAGGCTTACCCTTGATATAATTGATGAAAAAAATTCCTGCAAAAATCTGGCCGATAGGTGGCATTTTCTTTCTTCTGCTAATAGGTGCCTTTTTTGTCTTTAAGGTACCACAGGGAGATATGGAATCACCAGTTCCTTCCGCTCTGAAGGCGGGAGAATCGTTAAGACTGAGCGAGATCAACTACAGCCAGGATTATAGAAACGGAGAAAAAAAGTGGGAACTTAGGGCAAAAGAAGGCTGTTTTCGTGACAGAACTCAGATGTTCAGCCTCAAAGATGTCTCATTACGATTAGACCCCGCCAAAACGACATCTTTTACGATTAAAGGGAATGAAGGTGACTATTACAGGGAGAGCGGGAGAATAGTGCTGAGGGGGGAGGTGGTAGGAAGGTCCGATGATGGTTACCAGATAGAGACGAGCCTCTTAGCCTTTAGCGAAGAAGAAGAATGCGTTGAAACTGATAGTGCTATAAGAGTGACTGGCCCTTTTTTTCACATAAAAGGGGACGGTCTTGTGATTGACTTGCGACGGAAAACATTTTCTGTGAAGGGCAATGTCTGCACAACGTTTAATTACGGAGCGTTTTAGAAAGTGAAGGGAGCACTGTCCGCGTTTGGTCTCGTGGTGAGCCTCTCCGTTGTGTTCCTGGTGGCTTTCCAGAACGATTCGGTTGCACAGACACGGGAAGAATCAAAGGAGATCTCGGAAGAAGACCGTATCGTCATCAAATCGGATATCCTGGAGGTTGATCAGCAAAAGCGGTTGATCGTGTTTGAAGGTAAGGTGAGGGCTCGGCGGCGCGATATGACCGTGGACTGCCAAAAGATGCTCGTATACTATCTTGATAGCTCGGCCAGTACTGAATCAAATGTCGAATCCAGAAAGATAGATAGGATCATCGCCCTCGGGGATGTTACGGTTAATCGATCCGATGGCTCGGTTGCCCGTGCAGGCAAGGCGGTGTTTTTTCAGGCTGAGGAGAAGATCGTGCTTACTGAAGATCCCTCTGTTCAGCAAGGCCGGGATATTGTGGAGGGTGAGAAGATAATTATCCTTTTGAAAGAAAACCGGAGTATTGTTGAGGGGAGTAAAGGAAAACCAGTTAGGGCTACCCTATTCCCTAAGGAGGAAAAAGGGGGGCAATGAAAGAGCATGACTGGGGGGATTCTTTAGAGGTAAAGGGTCTGATCAAGATTTACGGAAAAAGGGCTGTCGTAAATCGGGTACACCTGACCGTTAACAGAGAACAGATCGTGGGGCTCTTGGGGCCGAATGGAGCAGGCAAGACCACTACGTTCTATATGATAGTTGGCTTGATCAAGGCTGAGGAAGGCAAGATTTTTCTTGATGGGCGGGACATCAGTGATGAGCCGATGTACAAACGGGCCAGGCAAGGAATTACCTATCTTTCTCAGGAACCTTCGGTGTTTCGAAAGCTTACCGTTGAGGAAAACCTCCTGGCTATTATGGAGATAGTAAATACACCGGTTCAGGAACGAGAAGGCTTACTTCATTCCCTTCTGTCGGAACTAAACATAGGTCATTTGGCCAAGCAGAAGGCCTTCTCTCTTTCTGGGGGTGAGAGGAGAAGATTGGAAATTACCAGGGCTCTGATCACGAATCCAAAATTCATCTTACTCGATGAGCCATTCGCAGGCATTGATCCTCTGGCCATTAGCGATATCAAGCAGATCGTTCGTGGGCTCAAGGAACGGGGACTGGGAATAATGATATCAGACCACAATGTCAGAGAAACGTTGGATGTCTGTGATGTTGCCTACATTATCAATGGGGGAGAGATTATTGAGTCTGGTGCTCCTGAAAGGATTGCAGCCAGCGATGTAGTTAAGTCGGTTTACTTAGGCGAGGATTTCTCTTTATAGATTTCAGCAAGGAATACTATGGCACTCGAACTGAAACAGTCACTCAAAATGAGTCAGCGGATCATCATGACTCCCCAATTGCAGCAAGCAATCAAGTTGCTACAGCTCTCTCGCCTAGAACTCTCTCAAACAATAAATCATGAGCTCGAAGGTAACCCCTTATTAGAGGAGATTCCGGTTGATGAGATAGAGGAAAAGGCGGCCGAGGAAGGAAAGAAAGAGGAAGTTGTCAACAAGGAAGAACCTCTCAGAGAGGTAAGAATTAAGGAGACCATACGGGAGGACTTCGACTGGGATTCTTACATTTCAGAGTACAACACTGCATGGGCAAGTTCGCCCCACGAGGATACCGAGGATAGGCCATCCTTTGAGAGTCTGATTGCCCCCAAAACGAGCCTTTACTCCCATCTCGTGTGGCAATTACAGGTGAGCGATCTTGATGAGACGCAGAGGCAGATCGGGGGGTACATCATAGGAAATATAGATTCGGATGGGTATCTTCAGACCTCCATTGAAAACATCATGAAGGAGACCAGCAGATCACGGGAAGAGGTGCTGAAGGTACTGGAGATGATACATGAATTTGACCCCCTTGGTGTTGGGGCTCGGGATAATAGCGAGTGTCTCTTGATTCAACTGCGTTTTCAGGGACTGGGAGGGAGCACAGCCGAAAAAATCGTGACTGACCATATGAAGCAGCTTGAAAGAAAGAAATACACTCAGATCGCCAAGAGTCTCGGTGTGCCCTTAGAGAGGGTCTTACACGCAGTTTCTGTTATAGCATTTCTGGAGCCCAAGCCAGGTCGGTTTTACAACGTTGAAGAGACGATATACATAATCCCCGATGTTTATGTCTATAAGATGGGGGACGAGTTCCTAATCTTTTTGAATGAGGACGGGCTTCCTAAATTAAGAATCAGCGCCTTTTACAGGGAGACGCTTGCCAAAAAGGATGATTTATCCAAGCAGACGAGAGAATATATTCGCGAAAAGTTGAAGGGCGCGTCGTGGCTCATTAAAAGCATACATCAGAGGCAAAGAACCATTTATAAGGTGACGGAGAGCATTGTCAAATTCCAGAGGGACTTCTTCGAAGACGGGCCGGCGTATCTCAAGCCAATGGTGCTGAGAGACGTTGCAGAGGATATTCAGATGCACGAGTCCACCGTAAGCAGGGTCATGAATAGCAAATATATGTATAGCCCGTTTGGCATCTTTGAGCTCAGGTTTTTCCTAAACAGTGGCATTCAATCTGTGGATGGTGCCGATAAGGTAGGCTCTCTCAGCGTGAAGGAGAGGATTAAGGAGATCATGAGAGGCGAGGATAAGGCAAAGCCTTACAGCGATCAGGAGATCGTGCATATCCTGAAACGGCTGAATATCGATATAGCCCGCAGGACCGTAGCTAAGTACAGGGAAATGCTCGGAATTCTTCCTTCGAGCCAAAGAAAGAACACCTACAGCTGATTTTTTTATTGCCCCGTTAGAATGCCGTGGTGAAACACAGGCATGTAATCAACCTGGTATTCCGCATTTTGATGAAGATTTGATACTTCTCGGCATTTCTAACAGGGGTTTATTTTGGGGGTTTCGATTCGAACGGCTTGTGCTTGACATTACAGTTTTTTTTTATTACTTTTCTAATCTTTTTAGTGGAGGAAAGGATGGGGATAACGATCACGTTTAGGCATATGGAGCCGACCGCTGAATTAAGATCTTATGTTGAAGATAAGGTTCATAAGATAAAAAAGTACTTTGATTCTCCTGTTGACGCCCATATTGTCCTTGGGGTAGAAAAATTCAGACACATCGCTGACCTCACGTTATCAGTTGATGGAAACAAGATTAAGGCCGTGGAGCAGACTGGGGATATGTATTCATCAATTGATAAGGCGATGAACAAGATCGAGGAACAGCTCAGGCGGATGCTGTCTCGGAAAAGAGAGTATAAACCTGAGAACATAAAAGGCACAGAGGGCGAAGGTTACCTGGCGGGTGAGCAAGGACCTGGGGATATTGCCGCTGAAGCAGAGCCCAAGGTAATAATAACGGAGAAGGTGGATACAAAACCGATGGACGTAGATGAGGCGGCCCAGCAAATGGAGTTATCAAAGAGAAATTTTCTTGTATTTTTCAATTCTAAGTCCAATAATATCAATGTCATTTATAAGCGAAACGATGGGAATCTGGGTCTTATTGAGCCTATGCGTGGATAGCCACTGTTAAAGGAATAAGGATGAAACTATCCGAAATACTGAAACCTGAATGCATCGTTCCTGATCTGAAGGCTCATGATAAGAAGGGTGTTTTGGAAGAACTTGCTCAGGTAATCACAGAACATGAGCCGTCTTTGAGCAAGGGTGCGTTACTTCAGGTTCTTCTGGAAAGAGAGAGGCTCGGCAGCACCGGTATCGGTGATGGGATTGCCTTGCCTCACGGTAAGTTGAAGGAATTAGATCACCTTTGCATCTCTTTTGGCAGAAGCATGGAAGGTCTCGATTTTGATTCCATAGATGAAAAGCCTGTGTATATGTTTTTTCTCTTGCTTGCACCTGAGAATTCGGCAGGCATCCATCTAAAGGCCCTCGCCAAGATATCAAGGATGTTAAAAGATGGTAACTTTAGGCGGCGGTTGATGAGTGTTAAATCGGGGCAGGAGATTTACGAGATGGTAATCGACAAGGATGAGGAGCTATGAGGCCCAATCATGATTGGCTTGCTAGTGATAACCCACTGTCAGTTGGCAAAAGAACTCCTTGAAGCTGCCGAATTTATTATTGGCGCTATCGAGGCGGTGGAGCATGTCTCCATTGATGCATCAAAGGACAGCAAGAAGTTGCTGGAGAGCATTGAGAAAAAGATGGAGGCCCTGGATCAAGGGCAGGGTGTCTTGGTCCTCACCGACATGTTTGGCGGGACACCGTCGAATCTGGCCCTCTCCTTTCTAGATAGGGATACTATAGAGGTGGTAACAGGCGTAAACCTACCCATGGTAATAGCCGTTGCCCACAGTAGGGAAGGGCACAGCCTGAGCGAGGTAGCAGATATGGCAATGACGGCTGGTCGTCGAAGCATTTCTCTTGCCAGCGAATTACTAAAGCCCAAAGAAGAGAAATAAGGTAAGCAGTATGCAAGAGATGGCGCTTGCTGATTACTTCTTGCCGCATACCGTAAACAGGAGGCAGACATGGCAGTAAAGGTTGGGATTAACGGATTTGGGCGCATAGGAAGGATGGTTCTCCGGGCGGCCTATAAAAGGGATGATATCGTCATAGTAGCGGTCAACGATTTGACCGATCCTCATACCCTTGGCCACCTTTTGAAATACGATTCGGTGCATGGCAGACTTGATGCAGATGTCACCGTTGACAGGAACAGTATTATTGTTGACGGAAAGCAAATAGGGGTGATCTCGGAAAGGGATCCGAGCAAGCTCCCCTGGAAGGATCTTGGGGTTGATATTGTTCTCGAGTGTACAGGGCTTTTTAGGGACAGAGCCCAAGCCTCAAGGCATCTGGATGCCGGGGCCAAGAAGGTAGTGATTTCTGCTCCGGCCACCGATCCTGATATCACTGTGGTAATGGGAGTTAATCATAAGCAATATGACCCCAAAAGACACCACGTCATCTCGAATGCATCTTGTACAACGAATAGCCTGGCCCCCATCTGCAAGGTGCTATTAGACCAATTCGGGATTGAAAAAGGTCTCATGACAACCATACATTCCTATACCACTGATCAACGGCTTCTCGATTTTCCTCACAAGGACCTGAGAAGGGCACGAGCAGCTGCGCTTTCCATGATCCCGACCACAACGGGGGCTGCGAAGGCAGTTGCTCTCGTCATTCCCGAACTTGCCGGAAAGATGAATGGTATGGCCCTCAGGGTGCCCACCCCAAATGTGTCCTTAACCGATCTCGTGGTCCAGCTGGGCCGGTCTGCCTCCGCTCAAGAGGTAAACGAGGCCTTTGAGGAGGCCTCAAAGGGCAGCATGAAGGGGATTATTGAGTATTGCAATGAGCCCCTTGTTTCCAGTGATTTCAACGGAATTACCGCTTCCACCGTCATTGACGCTCTATCCACTATGGCCGTCGGGAAGGACATGGTCAAGGTTCTCGGATGGTATGATAATGAATTTGGCTATGCGAACAGGCTCGTAGATCTTGCCGCCTATGTAGCCAAAGGAGCGAGCTAAGGGGGCCATGAAAGACAGGAAACCTTTGATGGCAGCCAATTGGAAGATGAACCTTTCCCTTGGCGAGGCCAGAGAGCTCCTCAGCGCGATCAAGGAGGCCCACATCGATTTTGGCATGGTCGATGTACTCGTTGCACCTCCGTTTACCACCCTCCCACTGGCCTGCGAATTGTTAGATGGCACATCTGTATTTGTAGCAGGCCAGAACATGCATTGGGAGAAAAAAGGGGCTTTTACCGGAGAGATCTCTCCCCTGATGCTCAAGGAGATTGGGTGCAGCCACGTAATTCTGGGACACTCAGAAAGAAGGGCCCTTTTTTTCGAAACCAGCGAGCTTATCAATAAAAAGGCGCTCACCGCACGAGAGGCGGGTTTGGTACCCATTATCTGTATTGGCGAGACCTTGGAGGAGAGGGAAGAGAAGAGGACCTTTGCCATAATTGAGACCCAGCTCAATGAATCGCTGAAGCCCTTTCTTAAAAAGAGAAACCGCGGTGAGAACCTCATCCTGGCTTATGAGCCTGTATGGGCCATAGGAACGGGGAAAACCGCTACTCCCGTGCAGGCGCAAGAGGTGCATAGTTACATTAGAGATTGGCTGGTCAAGAACCTCGACCCCGGTATGGGAGATGACTTGAGGATATTGTACGGAGGAAGCGTAAAGCCCGACAATATTACAGAGCTCATGGCGCAGCCCGATATCGATGGCGCGCTGATTGGGGGCGCCAGTCTGAAGGCAGATTCATTCCTTTCCATAGTCAGATACGACGACAAGTAACCTCTTTCTTACACCCTCCAACTTGTTCATGCCTCTTTCGACCTTAAGCAGGATTGCAAATCTCGAAAATAGTTATCGTCGCTCATACACATTCCAACGAAAAAGGCTTTATCAAGGGTATTATAGTAAGTTCTCTTTTCTATGCTAGCTCGGATTATGCATGCACTCGAAAGCGTATCCATGAGCAATCCCCCTTATTTCATAAATGCCGGCTAAACCACGGTGCCAAATTAATGAGTAGCCCCCATATTTCCAAGGGACGTCAAAATTTTGTCACGGAGTTACAGATTTTGCCTTCATGCATCTGTCCAATCGGACCAAAAACCCGGATGTGTCTTCTAAAATGCATTTATTGCGTTGATATAATTGATATTTTTTGATTTTCATGCGGGAATAGTTGGCATTCACTAAAGTTGGCACGTGTTTTGCCGAAAAGAAAAGAGATGGCACTGTATCATCTCGCAAAATACCGAAAAATGAGGGCAACGGGAAGGGTGGTGCAAGATTTCAAGAGGGGGCAAGACGTCTCTCAGAGAGCGTGCCATCAAAGGGTGATCGCCCCCGAGAAATCTCCAAATTGTTTGTGACAGAAGTCCATCTTTCATTAGAACAAAAGTTGCAGCTTATCAGATGATATAAATTATATTAAATTTGTATTATTTTATTGATTTTTATCTAAAAAGATAATAATAAGACGGAAAAAGTACAGAATCCAACTAAAGGTCCTTCAATGTACCTTGATTACTGGAATTTGAAGAAGTTTCCTTTCGAAAATGTCGCCGATCCGTCTTTTTTCTATGTATCCCAGTCCCATGAAGAGGCCTTAAGCCGGCTGCTCTATGCCTCCCGGATGAGGAAGGGAGCGGCTATGTTGACCGGGGATATCGGCTGCGGGAAGACCCTGATAAGCCGGGTATATCGGAATAAAATGAGGGAGGCAGGTGCTGAAGTGAGCCTTCTGGCCAATCCGCCTCAAAGACCCTTGGAGTTTCTGCAAGAAATACTTTATCGCATGGGTGTTGAAGACCCGCCTGATTCTAAAATGAAACTTCTGCAGATTCTCTACAAGAGAATGATCAACAACATGCAACAGAATAAAGGAACCGTTATTGTCGTAGATGAGGCCCAGATCCTGCCGGAGGAGACCTTTGAGGAAGCAAGGCTTTTGCTCAATCTTCAGAACAGCCACCGGTTTCTATTGACCCTGCTTTTGATCGGGCAACCGGAGTTGAGGGGCAAGGTAAAGCGGATGAGTGCATTTGATCAGAGAATACCCATCAGGTTCCATATACACCCCTTCAGTTTTGTGGATACCATTCGATACATCATGTTCAGAGAGAAAAAGGCAGGTTTTACGAAGAACATTTTTACCAAAAAGGCCATCGAGCAAATATATGAGTACACCGGTGGCCTGCCCAGAAAAATAAACTCGGTTTGCGATATGAGCCTCTTGATTGCATTCAATAAGAAGAGAAAGATCATCAATCCTCCAATCATTGAAAGTGTCATTGAGGATTTTGAATAACAATGGCGATCCGCTTCTCCAAAATCATAGAGAACGATACAAGGGCAGGGCCTAAGAAGAAGGTTCCCAGGCGTGAGGTGGCCCTCAGAAAGATCGGTATCCTCGATGAGGATGAAGTGGTTGAAAGAGATACTGCCAATGGGGCAGGCAAGTATTATGAAAAGCTTTATAAACTTGCCGATCAGGTTCGAGCATGGGTCCAAAACGATGAGGTGATAAATATCGCCCTGATAACGCCTATCTTGGATTCTATGATCGAGAAAAATCTTACCGATCACGTGTACCATCATGCCACCTTCAAGGTTGACGAAGTAGAGGTAATGGCTGCCCACGCTATTGAGGTAACCCTCTTATCCATCAAGATCGGCGTCGGTTTGAACTACGATGAGAAGCAACTCGCTGACCTAGCGATTCTCGCCTTCTTGCAGGATGTGGGCATGTATAAGATTCCCCCCGATATCCTGGCCAAGAGAGGTACCTTGAGCAATCAAGAATTTAAGGAGATCCAGCGCCATCCGGAAATAAGTGCGGATATCCTTTCCCGTTTGGACGATAACTATGGCTGGCTGGCCGAAGTGGCCCTCCAGGTTCACGAGAGGGCCGATGGCTCCGGGTATCCATTCGGTCTCAAGGGGGAAGAAATTCACGACTATGCCTCTATCATCGGCGTAGCAGATGTGTACTCGGCGATGATCCATGATAGGCCGTACCGGGAAAGGATTGAGCGAAACAGGGTAGTTCGGGCCATTATGGATTCTACCGGGGAAGCCTTCCCCACCTGGGTGGTAAAGGCATTCTTGAACCAGGTCTCTTTCTTTCCTCTCGGCAGCTACGTGAAGCTGAATGATCGCTCGCTCGGAAGGGTTGTCAACACGGACTCGGATTTTCCCCTCCGGCCTACGGTGGAGATACTGAACGACGACCACGGCAGTAGATTGCAAAAGGAGCGAATTGTTGATCTATCTGAGCAACTACTCTTATATGTAACAGGAAGTATGGATGAAAAGGATATTACTTAGTTTCGGTTTTATCTTACTACTTCTGTTGATGCTCGTAACGGGTTGCACAAAGCGGATTCCGGGTACTCCCGTCACACAGCTGCCTGCGCTGAATTTGCCAAAAGAAGACCCCTCATTGTTGTCTATGAAGGAAGAATTGGCAAGAATGAGCGAGGTCACACAAAATGCAGTGTTTACAGAAAAGATGGGATATCCTGAGTATAAGATCGGGCCACTGGATGTGCTAGAGATCACCTTTCGTGCAGGCAGTGAGTACAAAGTGGATACGGTAACGGTAAGATCTGACGGAACGATCTCCTATTCCTTTGTGGACAACATACCTGTTGCCGGCCTCACCGTTCACGAGCTAGATGCGCGTCTTACTGAGAGGCTTTCGGATTTTGTGAGAAACCCCCGGCTCGATATCGTTGTTAAGGAATTCATGAGCAAAACTGCCCTTGTTTTGGGAGAAGTAGGCTCCCTGAGATATGCGCACTATGAAGCTGGAAGCGGAAGGTTCTACCTGAAGGGGAAGACCTCCCTTCTCGATCTTTTAGTGCTTGCAGGTGGATATACAAAGGATGCGGATATCAAGAATGTGAAGCTTGTAAGGCAGAACAAAACCTATTACATCAATATCTACGATATTATCTATAGGGGAGAGGCGGATCAAAACGTAATTATCGATCATGGCGATGTCATCGATGTGCCGGAGCTCCCCAAATATGGCGAGAGAGTATATGTGCTCGGGGAGGTGTACAGACAAGGGGTCTATCCCCTTGAAGATGTCCCAGATCTTCTGGCAGCACTATCTGCTTCTGGAAGCTACACCGGGACGGCCGTGGAGGAGAACACCCTCATCATCAGAGGCTATGAGCCCGGCAAGAGGCCTCTGGTCATGACAGCTGACATTAATGCCATTCTTAAGAAAGGTGACATAAGGCAAAACATACCGCTCATAGATGGAGATATTGTGTATGTCCCGCGGAGCACCATTGGGGATATCAATGAGTTTATTATCAACAGCGTTCCACTTCTTGAGTATCTGCTCTATCCTGGTAAGTACAGGGATGCCTACTGGCAAAGGCAAGATCTCAGGTTCAAGTAACAGGTTATTTGAATGGCTCAGTACGACATAAATCTTCGAGAGTACTGGAGGGTTGTTCGAAAGAGAAAGGGCATTGTCATCCTGACCACTCTTCTCTTAACAGTCTTCAGTATCATAATGGCCTTCGTCCGGGCCCCCACACCCCGTTACGAGGCTACCTGTTCCGTCAAGTTTGAAAAGGCGATCTCTCCTATAGGCATTTATACCCAAATTATTTCTTGGGGGCCTGGCAATGTAATAGAGACACAGATGGCCGTGATCAAAAGCTATCCTGTATTCATAAAGGTGGCAAAAGCCCTTGGCCGGATAACTGGAGCAGAGGACTCTGATGCAGCAGTCGGTCAGATCATTAGCGAATTGCAGTCTCAGACAAAGGTCACTCAAGAAGGCAATAGCAACATCGTAAACATAACGGCCAGTGCGAGCAGGCCTTCCTTTGCCGGTGCCCTGGCCAATCAAGTAGCAGTGGCCTACAAAGAGGCACGCACCCAGGAGATTAATCAGAGGATATCTGAGGCAATAAAGTTCATTGAAGGTCAGCTCGCGATTGTTGGTGAGCGCCTTGCGAGGTCCGAAGATAGGCTGCAACAATTCAGGCGCGAGAAAGATATTGTTGCCCTCTCTTCCCAAAGCTCTTCTCTTTTATCAAGAGCCGAGTCCCTTGAGAATAGACTCGCGGAAACCATGGAGGCAACGTTAGAGCTCGGAGCTGTCGTGAGAAGAATAAAGGAGACTTCCAGTCTTCCCCTAAGTTCCAAGCGAAGCTTCTCCGCCGACAAGGCGTCAGCTCTTTACCAAAGATTGAACTCAAAACTTGTTGATCTCATGCTAGACAGGGATTCTTTACTCATCCAGTATACTTCATCCCATCCACAAGTTGTTGAGTTAAATAAGCAGATCGCAGGGATTGCACGAAAAATGACCATTGAGTTGGAATCTCAACTGACGATTTTGTCTCAACGAGAGAAAAGGTTTAGGGAAGAACTTCTCATCGTCAACAGGCAGATTCAAGCGCTTCCCATAAAGGGTTTGGAACTATCCAGGTTAGAAAGGGATGTAACACGAACGAGTGAAATCTATACATTGCTCGAAACGAAGCATCAGGAAGCCCTGATACAAAATGCTGAGAGACCAGAGGAAGTAATCATTGTAAGGCCGGCCTTTGAACCATCACAACCGATCAATCGCCCCAACTTACTCTCTTCGGGTCTCCTGGGTGCTATGATTGGTCTTGTTCTGGGATTGGTATTCGCCTTTATCGCGGAAACGTTTGATACATCACTGGGGGCAATTGATGATATTGAGCAGACCTTGGGTCTCCCTGTTGTGGGTCTCATTCCCTATGTAGAGTCCAAAGAGGATCAACCAACTCTGATTCCCCATTTCAGCTCTCAATCCGTTCTGGCCGAGAGTTTCAGGTCTCTGAGAACGAATATCCAGTTTGGCGCTCTCGAGAAGGATACAAAGACTATCGTGGTAACCAGTGCCACTCCCCTGGAAGGTAAAACGGTTGTAGCGGCTAATCTTGCCATAGCTATGGCCCAGGGTGGTTTGAAGACGTGTCTGTTGGGCACAGATTTACGAAAGCCCACACTTTACAAGCTTTTCGGGCTTAATGCATCTCCTGGGCTTACCGATTTCCTCTTGAGTAATGGGGATTCTTCAAAGGCCATCAAAACGGTCAGCGACCTTATGATGGGCACGATGGGCGTTGACCAGATCATGCTTACACCCGGGATTGACAATCTGCATATTGTTACCTGCGGCAGAATCCCTTCTAATCCGGCCGAACTGCTCGAGTCGGAGAAGTTTAAGGGTTTCCTTGACGCCCTTTATGACTACTACGATGTTATTTTAATGGACACTCCGCCTTTGATCTCGGCGGCAGATGCCTTTATTCTGGCTACCAAGGCGGACGGTGTTTTGCTGGTATACAGGGCCGGTCAAGTTTCCAGGGGGATATTGAAAAGGGTTAAAGGACAATTGGAGCAGGTTAAGGCAAATGTTATCGGCGTTGCTCTCAATGGGGTAAAGACTGAATTGAGCCCGGATTTTGAGGAACTTAAACACTATAAGTACTACTATTACTACGGGGGAGAAGACAAAAAAAAGAAAGCGGAAAAAAGGAAAGCGGAAAAAAAGAAAGTCGGCCGTAAGTCTCTGCGAGTGTTTTTGCTACCAACCGTTTTGTGTCTTTCAATAGTAGGTCTCATATGGCAAATTGGACTTCTTGATGCGGAAAAGCTCTTTCTTAAATACAAACCGCTAATAGAACAGAGCAACCTTGCTTCATTACCGGGCAAGCTGCTCTGGCCCAAAAAGGTTGCTAACGCTATCCAGATTGGTTCTACAGAAAATACTGCGCCACCTGATACTCAGGTATCGGAGGCTGATACCACAGGGTTCATAAAGATAGACAAGCCTCCGGAAGCTGATTCTACGCCCAATTCCCCACTTCCTGCAGATATTTCATCAGGGATTCAGGCAACCAAATCCGAGAAAACCGATACACCGGAAATGGGGCCCCTGCCGTCTGAAACAGAGCCGGATAATGAGCCACTGCAAATTCAGATTGCAGCGACTCAAGATGTTACTGAGTCTAAAGAGGAGCCATCCGAAGCATTTCCCCGGCAACCCTCTCATTTTCCATATTCACTGATGACAGGATCATTTAAGACTCTCGAGCTGGTTAATAAGGAAATCTCGTTTTTGAAGCTGAAGGGTCTGGCGCCTTGGTGGACCAGGGTTGATTTAGGAGACAGGGGGGTATGGTTCAGGGTGTGCGTAGGTCATTTCGAGAGTGCAAAGGCGGCAAGAGAGTACAAAGAAAACGCTGATCTCAAGACTAGCAAAGTAATCAAAACAGCATATACGAACAAAATCGGCAATTTCACTTCAAAGGAGGAAATTGATAAGCAACTAAGATCGCTGAGAAAAGCTGGTTACTCCCCTTATGTTATTGAAGATCCTCAAGAAGGGCTCAGGCTTCTCGTCGGAGCCTATGTCACCGAAGAAGGCGCAGCATATATGGCTCGGTTACTGAAAGATGCCGGCATAATCAGCACAGTGGCTTTAAGATAACCCTGGGAACTTTCAATGAATAGCACTTCCGGGCAATCAACCCTTCAGTTAGTCTTTCCGCTCATAATAATTCTCCTCGTAACTTTTTCTTTAGCATTCTTTATGCCGACTATTTCTGCCAGTCAGACCATAGCGGTTGCAGCCGGCATTATTCTTTTTATGGTCAGCTTTATAAGCTCCCAGGCCGCCCTTTATATCCTTATCTTTTCTATGCTCTTAGGGCCAGAAATAATAGTGGGCGAAACTGGTGGTGCCTCTCTGGGGAGAGGGATAACGCTTCGGTTAGATGACTTTATACTGTTAATAATTGGTTTTGGCTGGCTCGCCAGAACGGCTATACATAAGGAGCTGGGCCTATTCCTGAAAACGCCACTGAACAAGCCCATTGGCTTTTATGTAATCGCGTCCCTTATTTCCACCCTAATAGGTACCATGATGGGGAGGGTTGACCTGAAAACGGGTTTCTTTTTTGTGCTGAAGTATTTTCAATACATTATTATCTATTTCATGGTGGTCAATCATGTGCAGGATAAGAAACAAATCCACCATTTTCTATGGGCATTACTTATCACCTGTATCGTTGTATCTGTTATCGGTATAGTCCAAATTCCTGGAGGAGAGAGGGTGTCGGCTCCATTTGAAGGAGCGAGGGGCGAACCGAACACCTTCGGTGGTTACCTGGTTCTAATGATGGCAATCACAACGGGACTCTTTCTGACTGCAAATCTATGGAGGGACAGGATCATCTATGGAGGCATTACAGTCCTTGCGTTTATTCCCTTTCTTTTCACGCAATCCAGGGCATCTTATCTTGCTTTCATTCCCATGATCTCGGTGTTTGCATGGCTGTCAGAAAAGAGGAAATTGGTAATTGTTTCGCTCTTGTTTCTTGCTCTTTTTCTCCCTCTGACAGCTCCTCAGAAGGTTAGAGACAGGATCGCTTATACTTTTTCTCAGAGCAGTCACCGAGATCAGGTTCAGATAGGTAGTATTCGGCTTGATACCTCTACCTCGGCAAGGCTCAGATCATGGCAGGACGCTTTTAGAGACGCTGTTAAACATCCGATCTTTGGGTTTGGGGTGACCGGTTACTATTTTGTTGATGCCCAGTACCCAAGGGTACTAGTGGAAACGGGTATTATTGGGATGTTCAGTTTTATCCTCTTGCTTTCAGCAATCTTTAAGCAAGGGGTGATAGTCTTTCTGCGCACCAGTGATATTTTGCATAAGGGGCTCTCCATGGGATTCATAGCAGGGTTTATTGGTCTATTAACACACGCAGTTGGGGCAAATACCTTTATTATAGTGAGGATAATGGAGCCTTTCTGGTTTGTATTGGCCATGGTGGTAATGATAGCGCAAGTTGAGGCCAAAAGCTTTGTCAGTCAAACTTGATGGTCTCGTAAAAAGTCAGGAATTTGTCATTTTTTCAATTTCGCACCTAATGATTTCAATGGGTTACGAGCCCGAATTTTTGAAATTTTGACTTTTTACGAATGCATCAAACTTAATAGTATTCTCTTATACACCATACGCCTTAAAAACCTTTTTCGGTTTTCAGGTTGAAAGGCCAAATAATTAACGTCAAAGCGGACCAAAGATCCGAGTTCTCCATGAAAAAACATATGGCCAATTATTCCAAAGTCATGACAATTATCGAACCCAAGAAAGCGTGGGTACCCATTAACCTGAAGGAGGTTTGGAACTATCGCGAACTGCTTTATTTCCTGACTAAAAGAGATATCAAGGTTCGTTATAAGCAGACAGTCTTGGGGGGGCTATGGGCCATCATTCAGCCTGTTTGCACGATGGTCGTGTTCACCCTCTTTTTTGGGAGACTGGCAAGAATGCCTTCGGACGGTATCCCTTATCCTATTTTCGTTTATGCAGGCCTCCTGCCTTGGACTTATTTTTCGAATGCTGTGTCCAGCTCCGGCAACAGCCTTGTCGGAAGTGCTAATCTTATCACCAAGGTATATTTCCCTCGACTCATTGTCCCAACTTCTGCTTCCCTGGGAGGTTTGCTTGATTTCTTTATCGCTATGCTTGTCCTGGCAGCGCTCATGATCTATTATCACTTCATTCCGAGCCTCGCCATCTTACTTTTCCCTATTCTAGTCGGTCTGACCTTTTTATGTGCAGTAGGAGTCGGTTTGTGGTTATCGGCCCTTAATGTCCAGTACCGGGATATAAGGTATGTGATCCCCTTTCTTATCCAGTTGTGGATGTTTGTCTCCCCTGTTATCTATCCTGTAAGCATGGTCAAGGAAAAATATCAGTGGCTGCTGGCCCTGAATCCAATGGGAGGAGTGATAGAAGCATATCGGGCATCCCTTTTAGGTCATTTGCCTATTGATTGGTTCTTACTCAGCCTCTCAGCGGCCATAATACTTATCTTATTCATAAGCGGACTCTATTATTTCAGGAGGATGGAAAAAACTTTTGCGGATGTGGTTTGATTTGAGCAAAGAGCAAAGAGCAAAGAGCTTAGAGCTTGGGGTGAGCAAAATGGGAAACTATTCATTTAGATTTGAGAATCTCGAAATCTGGAAAAAGGCTATTAAGATAGGAATGGAATTGTTTGATATAGCCGATGATCTTGAGAAGAGAAAGTTATACCGCTTTGCGGAACAGTTAAGGGGTGCTGGCCTATCGATGTCAAACAACATAGCAGAGGGTTCTGGCTCTTATTCTAAAAAAGAACGTGCCTCTTAACAATTAACAGCTCAGTGCTTATATTTTCATAGTAAGATCAAACAGATAAAGCAAAGGAGGTCTTATTATGAAAATGCCAGAAGTTTCCTTGTTGGAATGGCAAAAGCGATACG
>Ga0307378_10000631_pt1 | contig 61099 bp, 33 predicted proteins | sample UN1MG_FD_202238 | JGI IMG/M metagenome (GOLD analysis project Ga0307378, IMG submission 202238) | Soil microbial communities from Risofladan, Vaasa, Finland - UN-1 | ecosystem: Environmental > Terrestrial > Soil > Coastal area > Acid sulfate soil | place: Finland: Risofladan, Vaasa | collected... | reverse complement strand
TTACAGTCTGTCATAGAAATGGCCTTTCTGTTTGAGTATGATTGTTGTTATAACTACTTATACTACAGACAGTTAGGCCATTTGTCTATCAAAAAATCTGAAAATCCTGTGAAATATGCGGGTTAACGTCAGAGGCGCCAATAACATACCCGTCCTTTTGGCCTGCTTCTGGGCCGGCGGTTGTCCCGATTACACAGACCAAGCCCCGGAATACAGCGGCCAGGAATGGCCCGACTGGATGAGTCAATATAGAGAATACTGAGAACTCAGCCCCAACACCACCACCTTTATCGTGGACCAGGTCGCCTCAATTATCGCCCGTCAACATTCTCGGAGAATCAAATCTTTTCACATCAGTTCTGCCCACGCTGCTTTCCGCCCGAAACCGGAATATATGGATTGATTTACTTGCTTTGCAGTGCTTCGCGCGCAGAATTCGTGCGCTTCAAAAACAGGCTCACCGCCGCCCCCGCAAACAAAAGCACAAAACTCAACAACACGAAACCCCACGATGACATCATTGCCAGCAGCATGTAAAGTTTCCGCAGCAGTGGTACGCAGATAATAGGCGGCGCTGCCATATCCCTCGTCCGCAGCCACAATGCGCCGCACACAAGTCCCATCACCCCGGCGGCTGGAATATCCGTCCACGTCAGAGACCTGCCAAGATAATCGAAGACGGAAACCATCAGCAGAACCGACGCGAACAGCGTTATGGCCCTCGGCGTCTTTTTCCCGAACGCCAGACAGAGTCCTGTTGTTCCAAGACCGGCAACGCCGGCCATCGCGCCGCCAAAGGTAAGATTCAGTGACTTTGCAATACTGCCAAAAGCGTCGCTGGTAGCCGCCCCTAAAGTCAGAACAATCACTGCTCCAAAACACAGCAGTACGTTCCGCCGCAGAACCCCCAGCACGAAAAGCAGCGCCACAATGCCTACTCCGGCGAGATGCCAGTTCAGCTCATACGGCCTGTCCGCTGAGAAACCAATGGTCAGCAGGCTCCCAAGCCCGTACAGAATCGCCACATAAATCAACTCGTATCTGTAATGATGTACGCCAAGCCACAGGATAGCCCCGCCAATCAGGCCCAGCATGACCGGCGGATACCAAAGCAGTTCAAAACCCACGTGCGGCCGCGCCATAATTGATTTGGTAAATATCGCCCAGAGAGTGCACCCCAGCGGCAGACAGCACACAGCGATCTGTACCGGTGCAAGGTCTTTCCCGATGCTTCGCATAAGCTCGAAACCCACCACGGAGATCACCGCAATCAGCAGGACGTAATCGCCGAAGGCCTGCGGAATGCGGTACATATAAGCAACCGCGTATTGATTGGCGCTCGATGCCGCCAGCACCACAAGCCCGAATACCCAAACCATCGAGGCCCCGTGAACGAATGACCTCGCGCCACGACCGCTCTGCTCTTTTGAAATCTTCCGCCTCAATGCCTCCATCGTAATCAACGCCCCTCCGGCAAGAAGCACCATCCAGGCAACAAACCAGTATTCCCTAAAGGCAGGACCTTCCGCCCGCGTGCGGTCAAATAGAGCGGATACAAATGCCGGAGTGAAGAAGTTCCACACCAGAATAAGAGTTATTCCCAGCAGAACCAGTCTGCCCATTTCGACGAGGATGAACCGCCGCAGGATGTAAAGCTTCCCCACCCCCACAGCCGTGCACACCAGCCCTATGTACAGACACGTCACGGGAGCATGGTAAGCGCCCGTCCCCAGGACGATTCCGCTGGCGATGAGAAACAGCGCCGCCAGCACCACCAGAGAAATAGCATCGTCGGTGACATGTTTCCACACCACGATGGTAACCAGCACCCCCAGCAGCGCCAGTTCATACACGTTCATCGCCAGAATGCACGGAAGCGCGTCACTGAACGCGTTGCTCTTGGCCAGCAGGGGCGTCATTATCTTCACTATCCCGTATAGAATAGACATCGCACTCAGACAATAGAGAATACTCCCGCCCGTCAAACTAAAAAAGCTTTTAACCGCCGCCGGGGTTGCCAAAAATCCGGCCATCAGCCGGGTCAGCGGCTGGTCCCACACACCCGATTGCACACTTCTCCTGCCTGCTCTCGCCTCTGCGTCGTTGCTCATGTCACCTGTAGTGCCCTGATTTTCCATGTCATTGCCTCCTTACCTGATGACCGCTTATCGCTCTGCGCAGTCCACAATCGTCCAATGGTTGAATAAACGCCGAATTTGCGACCCTGTTTGTACATGCTCGACCCATTGCTCCGGATTCGTGGCTGCTTGCTCGATAAACGGTGCGATGTCTGCCGTCAGGGGGCAAAGCCACTGCCGGACTCAACGTAATGTGATTTCAAGCTCTCTCCTGACCCGTTATTATTATAACGCCTCATGTCAGAATTTTCAACACTTTTTCCTATAAGAAGGCAACAAACACGAAAGGCAGATGCGTGAATTCCGCGCCCGAAGACTCGAATCGGCAAAAATTGGTCAAGGCGAAGGCGAAATGGCAAACCAATGAACATTCGACCCGCGATTCACGTATAGTTGGATTATCAACCAGCCGATATATCTATTGGGCAGAAAATGGATACACATAAGGCCAAGAAATATGTTGCAAGGCTCTGGAAAGAATGGCGGCTGACCGTCTTTCTCATAATCTTCGTCGTCATACCGGTAAAATCGAGCCTGGCCGACTGGAATTGGGTCCCCACCGGCTCCATGAACCCCACCATACTTGAGGGCGACCTTATTTACGTGGACAAAGTCGCCTACGGCCTCAGATTTCCCCTCACCTTACATCGTCTCGCAAAATGGTCCGACCCACAAAGAGGCGATATTGTCGTTTGTTTCTCTCCCGAAGACGGAACCCGCTTGGTCAAAAGAATAATAGGCCTGCCCGGTGACACTATCGAGCTAAAGAACAACCGGCTGTTCCTCAACGGCCAACCCCTCAATTACAGACCCGTCGATTCGAGGTACATCGACGTGCTGTCACCTAAGCAGAAGAATACTTCCATCTTGGCTACCGAAGATTTGGATGGCCTCGCTCACCCTGTGATGAGCACTCCCGCCTTTCGCGCTATGAGGAATTTCGGGCCCGCCACCGTCCCGCAGGGATATTATTTTGTCCTCGGCGACAACCGCGACAACAGCAGGGATTCGAGATTCTTCGGCTTCGTTGAAAGAAACGCCATAGTCGGAGAGGCAAAGGGCATAATTGTCTCGTTCGACATCACCGACAAATATCAGCCCAGATTCAGAAGATTCCTCCACCCTCTGGACTAACGGCCCGCCCCGGACCACCTATTTTCCTGTTGTTGCCAGGTAGCGTGCGGCGTTCTCGATGATCTTGAGCGGCTCGGCCTGCTTGAACACGTTGAAGTTCTCGTGCCCGGGGCGAAAGTAAAAGACTTTGCCTTTGCCGAGGTTCCAGATTGCTCCGGCCCGAAACCATTTTCCGTCCTCCCATCGCTCCTCGAAGATGACCTCGTCGGCCCTGGGGACATGGAAGGGCTCGCCGTACATTTCGGTCTGTGGGATTGTGAACTCGGCGGGAATGCCCTGGGCGATGGGGTGGTCGGGCAGGAGGGTCTTTACGTTGCTGGGCTTGCCGTGGGCCTTGTAATACGGGAAACAACAATTGGGGCGCGTAATGGTTACCAGCAGCGTCTTGCCGTCCGCTGTTTTGCGCATTGTCACCGCCGGGGTCAGCTCGGCGTTGGGATCAGGCGCCTTTCGCTCAAACTCGCCCACCCATTCGACCTTTGCCTTGTCACGCAGAGAAGGCGGCAGGGAAGCCATGGCATTCTGCTGTGCGCGCTCGTGCATGGCCAGCACGAACGGCGTCGACCAGTGGGCCGAATGCAGCGCGATAAGGCTGAGCTTTCCCGCTTTTATGCGGTCCACGATGCGCTGGGCCGTCTCCATGGTAATCTCGGCCTGTCGCTGGTGTCCCCACCAAATCAGAACATCGCAATTGTCGAGCAGCTCATCGGTCAGGCCCTGGTTCGGGTCGTCCATGCCGACGGAGCGGACGGTGAAGCCGGGCCGGCTGCGGAGGTAGTCGGCGATGTGGTTGCCGAGGAAGTTTTCGTACATCTGCTTTTGTTTTGGCTGGCGCTCGTCCCAGACGGCGACGCGGACAGTCTTGGGCTGGATGGCATCCTGTGCGGGGGCGGCGAGAATTGATAAGGCGATCAGGACCGGCGAAATAATGTTCATCTGTCTGCTCCTTCTGATATACGTTAGTCAGTAATGTTCAGCAAAACGGCCTGCAGAGCACACCCTGCATCGACTGTATTTTAGCGGAAAAACGGGCTGTGGCAAGCATAATTCGTCAGTCGTGGCTCCTATGCTTCGGCTGCGCCAGTGACGGATCCACCGGATGGGTAGATGCGCTAATGGATATAAGCGAGAATAGCTTGCAGCAGGGTTAGGATGGATTATAATTTCGGTAAGATCGGGAACGGGAGGTGAGCAGTGAACAGCACTTGTTAAGGAGTGTTGAGAGATGGACGAGACGCTGGTAACGGTGGCGATGTTCGCGGATGTTCTTCCGGCGGAATTAGCAAAAGCACAACTGGAGGCCGAGGGCATTGCGGCTGTGGTGGATGAGGGCGCAGAACATCAGCTTTGGGGGTATGCGTTGGGTGTGGTGAGACTTAAGGTTAGAGAGTCACAAAGGGACCGGGCTTCCGAGCTGCTGGATGTGGCTGCGAGGAAGCCGAACGCCCAGGTTGTCGCTTGCTCGCGGGAAGGCGACGTGACGCGGGTCGTATTGAAATTCGACATGCTGCCTTCGGAGCCGGCCGCGCCTGCAACGCTGTATCCTCCGGCCGAGGATAGCGACGAGCGGTTCGACCTGCACAGGATTATCGAGGCGGTGCCCGATGCGCTGACGTTCGAGACTTACGGCGTCGACGTGCAGCCACAGGTCGGAGCAACATACGTATTTTGCAGATGGTGGGACCAGGATCAGCTTGATTTGGTCAAGAATGAAAGTATCGTGTGGCGTCGGGAAAGGTTCGAGCGGAGTGATGCGGTGGAGTACGAACAGTGCGGGCTTTGCTGGCAGGAGATTTCGACCGCCGGGGCGGACAGTGGCTTTGGGTACATGGACGGGGTGCACTGGGTGTGTGAGCGGTGCTATGATAAGTATATTGCATCCGGTTTCAGGAAAAAGCTGGGATAGGGTAGATAATCCACTATTAAGGCAATTTGTCATTCTGCGCGAAGCGAAGAATCTCACCTGCGCCGGGCGGTGAAGGATATATTCTCCGGCCAGATCCCTGGGCTTTGTCTCGGGATGACATCCAATCATCGGTCAGTTTGAGTTTATTATTTGTAATTGGTTGGAGATCGTTTGCTGTTCGGCCGTGCTCAGGACTCAAGGCTGCTTTCGCCTGCAATGACACACTTCAATAGATGGGTCCGTCGGGCTTTGGCTGACGCGAGATGATACTGAGCGGGGTAATTTAGAAATTCTTTCAAGCGGTGCTTGACAGTTGTCGAGAATTATGGTAATAAGGAATTTACGTTATCGATTTTTTGACGGTTTCGACTATGGGCAGAACGAGAAACGCTATTGAAGTTGGTGCACGAGGCGTAGGCGGATGGAGATTGTCCATGACGGCTGCGGTTGTGATGATCGGCATTATTATGATTATAGAGGGGAGTATGAGGGCGCCCTGAGAAAGGTATGATTCAAGTGTTGAAGCCTTCCAGGGCGGCAAGCTCCGGAAGGCTTTTTTATTTGTGAATATACAAGGTGTCGATAACGGCAGTGAGTTTACCAACAAGGGGATGGGCGGCTCGCGGCGCGCTTGGCGCGTATGGCGTTGCGGCGTTGTTGACACCAGGGATAAAAGGATTTATCATTTATCGTTTAAGTGTTTCGCAGGATTTCGAGGAGTTCGAACATGTCGGACGAGAAGACAAAGGGTTATCGTGACACGCTGAATCTGCCGAAGACGAGCTTTTCCATGAAGGCCAATCTGGTCCAGCGGGAGCCGCAGCTGCGCAAGGAGTGGGCCAGGCAGAATATCTATGGAAAGATTCGCGAGGCCCGCAAGGGGTCGCCGGTTTATACGCTGCACGACGGCCCGCCGTATGCCAACGGTGACATTCACATGGGGCATGTCATAAACAAGGTTCTCAAGGACTTTGTTGTCAAGTACAAGACGATGGCTGGGTTCGATGCGCCGTACGTGCCGGGGTGGGATTGTCACGGTCTGCCGATTGAGTCGAAGGTGGTTGGAGAGTTGGGTGAGAAGCTGCGGGGCAGCTCGAAACTGGATATTCGCGCCGAGTGCAAGAAGTATGCGAGCAGGTACGTGAAGATTCAGAGCAAACAGTTTCAGGAGCTGGGGATATTCGGCGATTTTGGTAATCCGTATCTGACGTTCAAGCCGGCGTATGAAGCGGGGATTCTGGAGGTTTTTGCGGAACTGGTTGGAAAGGGGCTGGTTTACAAGCAGCTAAAGCCCATCCACTGGTCGATTGGGTGTGAGACGGCGCTGGCTGAGGCGGAATTGGAGTATAAGGACATCTCGTCGCCGAGCATCTTCGTTAATTTTCCGGCCACAGAGGAGAGCGTCAAGCGTCTGGCAGAGCTTGGGCTGGTCGGACAAGAGGAGGCGGATTCGTCGCGGGTGTGTTTTATGATATGGACGACGACGCCCTGGACGTTGGCGGCGAATCTGGCGGTGGCGGTGCATCCGTATCTGGAGTATGCGGCGGTGAGCTACGAGAAGGATGGGGGGAAGTTCGTATCGGTATTGGTTGCGGAGCGGATTGAGGCGGCGATGTCGGCGGGCGGTCTGACGGAAGGACAATACAAGGTCGGTGAGAAGAAGGTCAGGGGCAGCGAGCTTGAGGGGCTGCGGTATAAGCATCCGTACGTGCAGAAAAATCCGACGGACAAAGATGCGTACATGGTGATTTGCGCCGAGTATGTCACCACGGAGGACGGCACTGGGCTGGTGCACATTGCGCCGGGGCACGGGCTCGAGGATTATATATCGGGTCAGAAGTGCGGGCTGGCGGTTTATTCGCCGGTGATGGACGACGGGCGGTATGACGATACGGTGCCGGAGTGGCTTCGGGGCAAGTGCGTTCTGGAAGTGGACAAAATTGTGAATGCGAATCTGCGCGCGAACGGCTGGCTGTTTGCGGAGGATGAGATGGTTCACAGTTATCCGCACTGCTGGCGGAGCAAGGGGCCTGTTATTTTCAGGGCTACCGAGCAATGGTTTATCAGTGTTGACAAGGAACTGCCGGGGGTGGGAAGGGGTCTTCGCGATTTGGCGCTGGAGCGCATTGGTGCGGTGACATGGATACCGGCGTGGGGACAGAAGCGGATAGAGGGGATGCTGGAGTCTCGGCCCGACTGGTGCATCAGCCGGCAGAGGAGCTGGGGCCTGCCGATACCGGCTTTTATAAATTCCGGCGGCGAGAGTCTGATGACGAAAGATTCGGTGCTGGCGGTTGCGCGGCATATCGGGCGGAAGGGCTCGGATAGCTGGTTCACGGATCCGCCGCGTCAGATTCTGGGCGAGGACTTTTCGCTGCCGGAAGGGTTTGACTTTGCTGATCTGCAGAAGGAAGAAAACATTTTCGACGTTTGGTTCGAGTCCGGGTGCAGTTGGTACAGTGCGGCTTTCAAGGGGGGCTGGGCGGTGCCGGTGGATTTGTATCTGGAGGGTTCTGACCAGCACCGTGGATGGTTTCAGCTTTCGCTTTTGCCGGCGCTCGGGGCGACAGGCAAAGAGCCATTCAAGAGCGTCCTAACTCACGGGTTCGTTGTTGATGAAAAGGGGATGAAACAGTCGAAGTCCTTGGGCAACTACGTCAATGCGCAGGCGGAGGTGGGCAAGTACGGGGCGGATATTCTTCGGCTTTGGGTGGCGAGCGTGAATTATCAGGAGGACATACGGTGCAATGATGAGCTGGTCGGGCGGACGCAGGACGCGTATCGGAAAATCAGGAATACTCTGCGGTACCTTCTGGGCAATCTTGACGGTTTCGACCCGAACGAAAACAGTGTTCCTTACGGTGGCATGTATGAGATGGATAAGTGGTCGGTGCAGCAATTGCAGAAGCTGATTGCGGGTGTGCGTGAGGCGTACGACAATTTCCTGTTTCATCGGGTGTTTTCGCTGCTGTATAACTTCTGCACTGTGGAGATGAGCAGTGTCTATATGGACGTACTCAAGGACCGGATGTACTGTGACGGGGCCGACAGTTTATCGCGGCGGAGCGGCCAGACGGCGATGTACAGGATACTGGATGCGCTGGTGCGGATGCTGGCGCCGATACTGGTTCACACGGCCGAAGAAGCGTGGTCGGTGATGAAATCGTCGCTCGTGGTTCGTGGCCCGTCGCTCGCAGAGTCAGCTAAGGTTGGCGAGGTCGACAGCGTGCATCTGGCAGGAATGCCGGAGGTTGATGAGACCATCGACTGGCGGGCGGAGGAGGCAAAGTGGGAGAAATTGATGTGGCTGCGTGACGAGGTGCTGCGGGTGCTGGAGGGGCTGCGGCGAGAGCAAAAAATCGGGAGCAATCAGGAGGCGTCGGTCACGGTTTACAGCGATGACGAGGAATTGACGCGACTCCTGAATGAGTTCAGGCTGGGGCAGTTTGCCGCCTTGTGCATAGTCAGCGAGGTGAAGCTGGTGAAAGCTTCGGGCCAAACAAGTGTCGCGGCCGAAAAGAGCGGTCACGCAAAGTGTCAGCGGTGCTGGAACTACTGGCCGAGCGTGGGACAGAACAGTGAGTATCCGGACTTGTGCGAGCGCTGTGTCGCCGTGGTGACTCGCGGTTCCCGCCAAAAGGACCCGCCAGACGAACGGCGGGTAAACGGCGAGCAAGCGTGACTTGTGACTGGTAGCTTCAAAGTATTCACTCGCGGCGCATCCGGCCAAAATACTGGAGGCAGCGTCGGCCGAGGCAAGGTTCTCAGTGACGCTCGGTGCCAGTGCGGGAAGCGCTGTGCGGAGATCACAAGGGTCAAGTTGCGTAAGTGGGCGGGTTCTTAGTGAGATGGGCATAGCCGCCAAGGGACGCAGAAAGATAGAGCTTGCGGGCGGCCTCGGACGTTTCGCCGGTGCTCAGGGCGGGTTTTCGGCAGACCGGCAGCTTGTTGACACGCGGTGGCCATTTTTCTTATAATGTTCCTATGAGCCCAACAGTTTTTAGGATAGGTAATTACCGGTTCTATTTCTTTTCGCGAGAGGAAGAAAGAATGCACGTACACGTGATTTCGCCGGCGGGCGAAGCCAAGTTCTGGATTGAGCCTATCGTTTCACTGGCAACATTTGTCGGCTTCTCGAAGAGGCAGCTGGCTAACTGCAGAAGCTGGTGGAGGAACGAAAGAATGAAATCAGCAAAGCGTGGAAAAAACACTTCGAAACCTGAGGTGACAAATATCTCAGAGCATGGTTTTTGGATACTGCTGAGCGGGCGTGAGCACTTCCTGCCTTTTGACCATTTCCCCTGGTTCAAAGATGCCAATGTCGGGCAGTTAACCAAAATAGAACTTTGGCACTCGAGACATCTTTACTGGCCCGAACTGGACGTGGATCTTTCCATAGACATTATCGAACATCCGGAGAAATACCCCCTGTTATCAAGAAGCTGAATCCCCGTCCACGGCGTGCCGGACATTTGGACAGCGTCTGCGGCCGTCCGCGTAGTTGCGACGGGCGTGGCTTTTCGTTTGCGCTAATTTTTGTTTGACACTGCGTTGTGGGAGATTTAGACTTGGATTGGTTCTTCATGAAATCCGGAGCAGCAGCCATGGGAATCAGTGAGATAATCGGGAATCAGAGAGAGCAGATACTTGCTTTGGCGAAAAGGTATGGTGCATCCAACGTGAGGGTGTTTGGCTCGGTTGTTCACGGGACAGCAGACGAAAAGAGCGACGTTGACTTTCTGGTGGATATGGAGGCGGGGCGCACCTTATTGGATATGGGCGGGTTGTTGATGGAGCTACAGGAGCTGTTGAAGCGCGACGTTGATGTCGTCACGCCGGCGGGTCTGCGCCCGCGAATTCGCGAGAGGGTTCTCGAGGAGGCGCGACCTCTGTGAGGGATGACAAAGAGAGATTGTTCGACATCAGGGAATCTATCGAGCGTATCAAGAAGTACGCCCATCGCGGCAGGGAGACTTTCGAGAAGGATGAGCTTATTCAAAACTAAATAATCCATCACCTGCAGATTATCGGAGAGGCGGCAGCGAGGATTTCAGAGGATTTTCAAGAGAGAAATCCGCAGGTTCCCTGGGCTAAGATCATTGGTATGCGAAACGTTCTCGTTCACGATTATTTTGGCGTCGATTTCGATGTCGTCTGGAACGTAGTCGAAAGAGATGTCCCTGACCTTGAAGTGAGGCTAAATGACCTGTTGAAATAGAAGCTGGCGGGATTTGCCGGGTTGCCAGCAATTCGGTCTTCAGTTAACGGTAAAAGGCTGAGTCTTTGAAAAAGCCCGCGTTCCTGTCTTGAGCGAACAGGCAGCAGCCTCAGGCGCAAATCCCTGGGGCGACATCGGCATGAGCAAGGTTTTTAGTGAGCCTCGTCACTGCGCGGCAAGCACTTTGCGGAAAGCCAGTGCGGCCGATGGCCTCTTGGCGGTAGCGATTGCAGCCCCAACCAACGCATGCGGGGCTAAGGCTGAGTGGCGCCGGTTCTCGGCGATGCTGTCTTAATAAAACAGAAAGGAGGTCTGCACGTGATTACTTTAGCCGTTGCACCCGAGATTGCTTTTGCCTTGGGTGTTGTAGTTGGTGCGGCTGCACTGCTTTGTGTATTGGGCATACTTCTTATTATGCGTCCATGGCTTCGCGCGCTCTTAGGCGGGGCCTTGGACGTCCGGTTTGCCCACGTTGTTGGTATGCGTCTGCGAGGTAATCCTCCAATGTTGTTGGTCGATGCTTATCTGAAGCTCCTCCATTCCGGCAAACGAACAACCATTCAAATGGTGGAATCCTGCTACATAGCAAACAAAGGCAGAGTTCCCGATGTCGATACCCTCGTAATGCTCCTTCCCAAATTCGAACAGCAAGTCCAAGAAAGCAAAAAAGACTAAGACATTCGTACAAGCAGGACAATTCTGCGAAGAGCGGTCTATCCGGTGACGTATAATTATTGGTGAACCATAATAATCTGAAATTGTTCACGTTGTTGAGGATGGGAGGCTCTGAGGGTCGGGCCTTTTGGTCTTATTGGCAGCAGCGGGCGCGCGAATCAGGCGGCAAGGAGAGACGGGGGCAGAGGCGCAGGCCGCAGGGAAACGACTTCAAGCGCGGAGCTGGTCGAGAACTTTCTGATACACTTGCTGCACTTCAATGGCAGTGATGTGGTATTTTGGGTCCGCACTGTTACGCTCGAGTCCCCTGCCCCACGGGTCAATGCCAACGACGCAGTCTTTCCTGCCATAAGGCGCCACCCTGGCGGGATTCGACCGGCCGAATATCATCACCAGAGGTGTACCCAATGCTCCGGCGATGTGCCCCGGACCGGTATCGTTACTCACCACGACTCTCGCCGACCTCAGCAAAGCAGCCAGCTCCGGAAGATTCGTCAGACCCGTCATGTCTGCTATCGGGCCGCTGGCCAGCTCCTTCAAATTCGCAACCACACCTCTCTCTTGAAGCGTGCCCGCCGCCACTATCGAAAACCCAAACTCCGAACGCAATTTGTCCGCCACCGACGCAAAACGCTCCACCGGCCAGCATTTGTCTGCGCGCGCCGAGCCCGGTATGAACACCGCATAATTCTGAACCTCAACACCCTGACCGACCAGCTTAGATTTCACCGACTCGGCCGCGCCGGCCTCGACCGGCAATATGAACTCCGGACTACATCCCGAAGCTCCGGCGGCGCGGACTATCCTCAGGTAGTAGTCTACCAGGTGTATACAATCGGCCTCCTGGCTCACTTTATGCGTGTAAAAAAGGTGCGCAAACTCTCTGGCGTTTTTCATGCCAAACCGGTTTTTGCAGCCCGACAACCACGCCAGCGACGCCGTGCGGAACAGACCCTGAAAATCGAATACCGCGTCGAACCTCCGCCGCCGAAGCTCCCCGACAAGGGACAGCAGGCACGCAATCGCGCGCCGATGGCGCCACGCCTTGCCCAGCAATTTGCGGTCGAAAAGGATGATGTCGTTCAAGTGCGGATGATTCTTCAAAAGAGGTGCAAACTCCGGCCGAACAAGCCAGCTTATATTGGCCTGCCCAAAGCTCCTCCGCAATGCCGTCAGCGCAGGCAGCGCCAGCACAATGTCACCGAGCGAGCTCGGCTTGATTATCAATATGTTTTCAAATCCTGCGCCCATCCCGTCACGATTGTATGCCATAAACGGACTTCAAGCAACACCTTTTGCCCTCCTGCGCCCCGCCGCCCCCGCGGGGTGCACTTCGCGTTTGTAGGTGGATTCTTTGCCCGTATCATTGCCCCCGTTTCTTCCCGATTCGTTTTCCCCCGTTGTCATTCCTGCGAAAGCAGGAATCCAGCCCCCTCGTAAGGCCAGCACGACCATAGAAGCCTAATCGCCTGCCTTCCTACCTACAAATATGAAGTGCACCCGCCCCCGCGCCCAGTAAATACCGAATACTGACGACTGACCCTTAATCGCCCACCTCGCGGCCGCCCGAATATCCACCGTAGCTTCGTGGGAGGGTGGATCCAAAAAAAACACTTCATCATTCGACATTCTTTGTTCGATACGTGTCCTGAGCGGAGTCGAACCAACTCCAAATCCCCCCACCATTTACGATTTAACCAATAACCAGCCGCCACGCTTCCACCGGTTCACCCATCTGCTCATCTACAAGAGCTTGGTTTTGCCGCCTGTTGTTGACAAAAAAGCGGGTCCGGGCGGCGGCGGAGGGAGGGAGAGGAAAAAGCGGAATACCGCCCGAACCCGTTAATCTCTTTTTTCGCGCTGGATGTTGTCCATCCGCAATATTGATTATCAGTTTACACAATCGCCCCGGCATTGGTCAATAGTAAATTTCTCAGAAATCAAAGTTTTTTTCCGGGCCAGAGGGCGCCTCTGTTATGCCAGTCCCTGTCACCGAGGGGTCTATTGAGAACAGATTTCTCGACTGCGCTTCGCTCCGCTCGAAATGACCAACCATGAGTCGCCAACTATAGAGACTCAGTCCACGAACGTCAACATCGCCTCAAATAACGAAAAATGCCGCAATTCCCAGGCAGTCCGCTTAGGGGCGGCCTTTTGAACTTGACAACAATTTCCCCAACAAATAGAGTTATTGCTCATGGCACAAACCCTTTACATGACCCATGTCCGCGCTGCCCGCTATGGCTCAATGCGAGTTTGCATGACCGGCTTTGAGGCCGCTGTTTGGCCTAAACGCAAAGTAGTGCATTTTCAGATGCCCAGGATAAATGGATAAAGCGTCAGACAAATACAAGGTAATTTGCGTTCATGCGATCCTGGCATTGTCCACCCTCGCCGTGTACTGGCAGGTCCGCGGCTACGACTTTGTCAATTTCGATGACCCCGACTATGTCAGCCAGAACAAGAATGTTCAGTCCGGCTTCAGTTTGGATAGCATCAAGTGGGCGTTTACCACGGGGCACGCCGCTAATTGGCATCCTTTGACGTGGCTCTCGCACATGCTGGACCGGCAGATATTCGGTGCAGATGCAGGAGGACACCATCTGACCAATCTGCTTTTGCACATCGCAAATATCCTGCTTCTGTTTGCCGTGCTGAAGCGAATGACAGGCGCCCTCTGGCGCAGCGCTTTCGTCGCCGCCTTGTTTGCCCTTCATCCGCTTCACGTTGAGTCCGTGGCCTGGGTAGCTGAACGCAAGGACGTCCTGAGCACGCTTTTTTGGATGTTGACGATGGCCGCATACGTGCGATATGTCACTCGCCCACAGATGAGCAGCTATCTGCTGACCCTTGTCGTTTTCGCGCTGGGCCTTATGGCCAAACCCATGCTGGTGACTTTGCCCTTCGTGCTGCTGCTGTTGGACTACTGGCCCCTTGGGCGGCTGCAAAATCGCCTGTCCGTCGAACATGCGCCGCAGCATAAAAGCCAGATGTCCGATGCCCTTATCCCAAAGCGGACCTTCTATAAACTGGTACTCGAAAAAATACCTTTTGTTGTCATCACTGTGGCCTCAAGCATCGTTACTTTTATCGTCCAGCGGAAAATCGGGGCGGTTGCCACTACGCGGCAGTTCCCTTTCATCAGCCGTATTGCCAACGCCTTCGCTTCATATATGATATATATCAGGAAAATGTTCTGGCCCAGCCGGCTGGCCATGTTCTACCCATATCCCCGTAAGGACGCTCTGGTGCTGCAGGCGGCCATCGCCATTGCGGTCCTGCTGCTTATATCGCTTGCTGTACTCTACCACATGCGCAGTCGAAGATACCTGCTCACCGGGTGGCTGTGGTACCTCGGGACCCTCGTCCCCGTCATCGGTCTGGTACAGGTGGGAGACCAGGCCCACGCCGACCGCTACACTTATATACCCCTGACAGGACTTTTCATTATTATTGCCTGGGGCGTGCCCGATCTCCTTGCAAAATGGCGCTTTCGGAGAATCGCACTTGCCGGCTCAGTTATTGTAATTCTGCCGGCGCTCTCGTTTGCCGCCCACCATCAGCAAAGCTATTGGAGCGATACCATAACTCTTTGCGAACATGCTATTGATGTAACCGAGGATAATCACAAGGCCCACTACTCTATGATGGCCGAGTTGTTCAACCGGGGCGAAGTCGAAGAGGCTATCCGCCATGGCCGCGAGGCCGTGCGTATCAGGCCGAATTATGCAAAATCGCTCGGAGGCCTGGCGGCAGCGCTGGCACAGCAGGGAAAAACCGAAGAAGCCGTCATGTACTATAACAAAGCTTTGCTCAGAAACCCCGACCTGGTCTTTTGTGCAAATAATCTTGCCATGATTTTGGCTACACACAAGGACGCCGGACTCCGCAATCCCAAAGAGGCGGTCCGTCTTGCCAGGCACGCTTGCGAACTGACCAGCTATGAGAGCCCCCCGATTCTGGACACTTTGGCTGCGGCATATGCCGCCGACGGCAGATTCTCCGAGGCCGTCGAAACCGCTGAAAAAGCCTTGCAGTTGGCCGATTCCACAGGCGAAAAGGACCTGGCTCGAAAAATCCACGACCACCTGATGCTCTTCCAGGCCGGCCGGCCGTACGTTCAGCCTTGACGACAATGCTCATCCACCCCCTCCGGCAGTGCCATTCACAAAATATACGCAGCTACCGAATCGGCGTTGCCCGCCTTGACAGTGCCCGATATAGCAAATAAACTGCACACCAAACGCAGCAGCGTGTGTCTGCGAAACCAGCTTTTCGGTTATGGCAAAGAAACTCTACATCATTGACGGCCATGCACATATCTACGCCGCTTACTTCGCTCCCATGAGCCAGCGGCTCACCAGCCCGACAGGCGAGCCCACAAAGGCAACCTACATCTTTACTATGGCGGTGCTTGGCCTGATTGAGCGCCGCAAACCCGACATGCTCGCAGTTGCGATGGACAGCAAGGCGCCGACGTTCAGAAGCGAAATCTACCCCGAGTACAAGGCCCAGCGTCCGCCGATGCCGGATGATATGCCCGGCCAGATCGATCGAATCGAGCAGATTCTCCACGCAATGAACGTCCCCGTCCTTCGCATTGACGGCTTCGAAGCGGATGACATAATCGGCACCCTTGCAAAGAAAGCCGCGAAAAAAGGTATTGATACGTACATCTGCGCAACAGACAAGGATATGTATCAGCTTGTTGATGAGCACACCTACATTTTCGATATCAAAAAAGGCGAAGTCCTTGACGCTGATAGGCTGTTTGAAAAATATAGAATTCATCCGAAGGATTTTCTCGATGTTTTGGCGTTGCAGGGTGATACTTCGGACAATGTCCCCGGCGTGCCGCTCATCGGGGAAATGAACGCTGTCAAGCTGATTCAACAATACGGTTCTCTCGATAAACTATATGAACACGCCGATGAAGTCAAAGGCAAGCGAGGCGAAAATCTCCGCAATTTCAAAGACCAGGCATATCTTAGCAAAAAGCTTGTCACCATAAACTGCGATGTGCCCCTGAAAACAGACTTTGACAGCCTTGAACTCACCGGGCCCGACAATACAAAACTTTCTGAAATCTTTACCGACCTCGGCTTCACGCGCCTGCTCACCCAACTGGGCCTCGAAAAACCTCCCGAGAGCCAGGTGCCTTCGCCGCAAAAGGCAATCGCCAAGCGTGATTTGACCGGGCCGGATTCGGCCAAGACGGTTGACCACGATTATCAGCTCATCGACACGAACGAAAAATTCGAGACATTCCTGGCTGAGCTTAAGAAGCAAAAGCTCTTTGCCGTCGATACCGAAACCACCGCGCTCGAACCGATGCGTGCCGACCTTGTGGGTATGAGTTTCGCCTGGCAGCCGCATCGCGCGTTCTATCTTCCTGTAAAGGCCCCCCTCGGTACAAAGCACCTCGACCTCTCGACCATCCGTCCCAGGCTTGCACCCATACTTGCCGACGAAAACATCAAGAAAATCGGCCAGAATATCAAGTACGACATGCTCGTCCTGAAGAACGCCGGCCTGCCCCTCGGGGGCATTTACTTTGACACAATGGTGGCCTCTTACTGCCTCGACCCCGAACGCTCCAGCCATTCGATGGACCACATGGCCCTCGATTTTCTCAATTACGAGTGCATCCCCATCACCGCCCTAATCGGCAAAGGCAAGAACCAGCTCACCTTCGATATGGTCGATACCGCCGCCGCCTGTGAATATGCCGCCGAAGACGCCGACATCACCCTGCAGTTGTACGAATACCTGAAAGGCCGTCTCGAGCGCGAGCCGGAATTAAAAAGGCTGTTCGAAGAGGTCGAGATGCCGCTCGTCCCTGTCCTGGCGGCCATGGAATATAACGGCGTCTCCCTCAACACGGCACTGCTCAGGCAGATGTCCGCCGAAATCAACGAAACCCTGAAAAGTGTCACCGACCAAATCTACCAGCTTGCAGGTGCCGTCTTCAATCTCGATTCGCCGAAGCAGCTGGCAGAAATCCTCTTCGACAGGCTCGGCCTCAAATCCACCCGAATCGGCAAGGCCGGCCGAAGCACCGACGCCGCCGTCCTCGATGACCTCGCCGAGCAGCACCCCATCATCGAGCTGGTTCTGCAATATCGCACCCTTAGCAAGCTGCGAAATACCTACGTCGACAAGCTGGGCGCCCTGATCAATCCGCGAACCGGGCGAGTCCACGCGTCTTTCAATCAGACTGTCACCGCGACCGGCCGACTAAGCTCCAGCGACCCCAATCTGCAAAATATTCCCATCCGCACCGAGTTAGGCAGAAAGATTCGCGGGGCTTTCGTTCCCAAGAAAGAGGGCGACTGCATCCTTAGCGCCGACTACTCCCAAATCGAGCTTCGCCTGCTGGCCCATTTCTCCAGAGATGAGGCGCTGATGGCTGCCTTCGCCGCCGATCAGGATATTCACCGGTTTGTCGCCTCACAAATATACGGCGTCCCCATTGAGCAGGTGACAAGCGAAATGCGGTCCAACTGCAAGGCGGTCAACTTCGGCATCATCTACGGGCAGGGGCCATTCGGCCTTTCCCGCACGACCGGCATCAGCCAGAGCGAAGCGAAGAAATTCATCGAGGATTATTTTGCCCGCTACAGCTCCATCCGCACGTTCCTCGATTCATGCGTGGAATCGGCCAGGCGAACGGGGTACGCTGAGACGATTCTGCACCGCCGGCGAAGAATCTCCAACCTGACCAGCAAAAATGCGAACAAACGCTCACAGGCCGAACGCCTCGCCGTCAATACCGTCATTCAGGGCTCGGCCGCGGATTTGATAAAGGTGGCCATGATAGCCATTCAGAGAAAAATCGAAAGCGAACAGTTGCCGGTGCGCATGGTGCTGCAGGTGCACGATGAGCTCGTTTTCGAGATGCCCGCGGCCGAGGCGCAAAACCACGCGGCCTGGATACGAAAGGAAATGACCGAAGCTATCAAGCTGGATGTCCCGCTCAAGGTGGACATCAGTTACGGGCCCACGTGGCTTGCCGAAAAGTAACAGGGCAGTTACGGACAAAGGGTATCAGCTCTATTTGAGGTAGTGAACAATCAGGCTAAGGTACTGTCACAAAGTTCTTGAATAGTCACAACCCCTGTCATTCCCGCGAAAGCGGGAATCCAGCAATAAAATGGGCTTGAGGCAAAGCCTCGATCAGATCATTGTCAAGAAAATTATTCAAGTCGGCTTGCTTTGTATTATTATGATAATAACTGGCACGTTGCTTGCGAGTACAACGACGGGGATGCAGTCAATGCAAGAGGCGTCATAAGGCATATTATGGGGTACCTCAAGGTTGCAGGTATGTGTATCTTGGTCCTCGGCCTACCATGCGGTTGCAGGAAGGAAAAGGATATTGGGCAACTGATCGCAGAAAACTCTTGCAAGGCGATTCTCAACGATTCCCGTTGTGGCGAAAACGCCAAGCAACTTGCCAAGAAGGTCCTTGAGGGGTGGGCCGATGATGTGGTTGACCCTCATCCTGTGTTGCTGCATGCAGGATACCTTCAAGATGACAGATACGACCATATCGCCCTCATTCTCACTATTTCAGATGAAGACTTTGATGTTGCTGGCTTTCTTATAAGGGAGGTCTGGAAAGAAAAGGAATCTGAGCAGGTTATGATTGAAGAGGAATACCCAATATTCCCGGAGCTTGGAGTGGGGGATTGTCGCATAGTGTGGTTTGATGAGCGCAACGATGTCTCTGAAAGCAAAGATGAGCAGGCATGGAGTGACTATGTGAATGACCCCAACAGGGTCTTGATTTTTCGTCGGCAGCGATACCCCCGAATATTGATTTCCCTCGCAGATCCAGCCGTGGTCCGAGTGGATGTGCGAATCTATGACTTTGCGGGAAACAAATCGGAATGGGTTCCTCTCGAAGAGGGAGCGCCGGGAGCGCGGCCAAAGAAAAAAGCCGAGCGCGCTGACCTATGATAGTGCGGGTAATCTGACAGCCGACAAGGACGGCTACGAATACCAATACGATTACGAGAACAGGATTGTGAAAATCACCAAAGACGACAACGATATAGCTGAATTTGCCTACGATGCGCTGGGCAGAAGGATTGAGAAAAATACGCTTACTTGAGATTGGTGGGCAGAGCCCACCCTACAAGAAGATTAACTGGCAGGTGCTGTGCGAGTACGATGGGTCGGGGACGTTCAAGGCGTGGTACGCCTACGGCAATTACATTGGTGAGGTGCTGATGAGGGGTACTTCAATTGCGCCAACCTTCATGAAGTTCTACGTTCACGACCATCTTTACAGCCCGGCGGCGCTGGTGAGCTATACCGGCTGGGTGTATGAGCGGTACGAGTACGATGCCTACGGCAGCCCATATATCCTTGAGGCGAATTTCGCCGCCGACCCCGATGGAACGAACCTATAAGGAGTTTTTGGCGGGCGATACTGGCTTTGAGGGGCGGGAGATGGCCGAGAAGGGCTAAAAGACGCGGCTTTTCAAAAAATACCAACATTCCCAAGCAACGTATCACCATTTGGAGGGTGGGAAAGGCTGTATATTCAGAAGTCCAGGGGCTTTGTGCAGAGGCAGAAAAAGTGGGGGGGGAAAAAAGATATTTCTTGACAGGCGGCAGAACTCCATGTAACATCAAATTGGTTATATCGAGGAGGCTGAAATGGTTCGTCCTGTCTTCGGATCAAAAGCCGCGATGTAGAGGAGCCGTCGAGTGCGTATCAACACAGAATCTGGAAACGCGAATCAATTGCGGACCGGACTGATGTCACCGGAACACGGGGCTTGGCGGCGCGGAAAGGAATTTCACCTGTCACTCCCGGCGGCGCCCGGGGTTTGGACGCCGGCACGGCACAGGTGAACCACTCCGCGCTCGCACTTTCTTTATAATGGAGACTGTCTAACTGGAGGAAAACAAAATGAAGACTGGTGATTATTGTGGGCAGATTATAGCAATCTCTCTGTCGCTGGTAATGGCGGCAGCGTGGCCGGTCGCCTCGGTGGGGTCTGAGGCGATCATCTGCTTTGGGCTGGAGACGGACCCCGGCTGGAGCACGCAGGGCGAATGGGGCTTTGGTGTTCCGTTGGGAGGTGGATCCTACTGTTATGACCCAACTTCCGGTTATACCGGCAACAATGTTTATGGGTACAATCTCGCGGGCGACTACACCAACAGTATGAGCGCTTATACGCTCACGAGCACCGCCATAGACTGTTCCGGCTATGAAAATGTCACGCTCAGCTTCTGGCGCTGGCTGGGCGTCGAATCCTCAACCTGGGACCACGCCAAGGTCGAGGTCAGCAGCAACGGCAGCAGCTGGTCGCCGGTGTGGGACCACACGGGGGGCAGCTTTTGCGACGGCACGTGGATATATTGCGCATACGACATCTCCGCCGTCGCCGACAACTAGGCGACCGTTTATCTTCGCTGGATCATGGGCCCCACTGACGGCTCCGTTACTTATCCGGGGTGGAACATCGACGATATCTGCCTCAGCGGCGAGGTGATGGACGGCCTGACCGTAACCCCGGCAGAGACCTTTCAATCATCGGGCCTTGTCGGCGGGCCCTTTAGCCCACCGAGCAAGAGTTACACGCTTACCAACACAGGTCCCAACTCGCTCAACTGGACCAGCGGGGTCAGTGAACCGTGGATTGACGCCGAACCGAACAGCGGGAGCATCGGCCCCGGCGACTCGAACACGGTGGAGATCTTCCTTGATGCCGAGGCAAACTCGCTTCCTCCCGGCAGCCACGAGGGTATGGTGAGGTTCACGAATCTGGCCAGCGGCGTTATTAAGGACCGTTATGTTTCTCTCGAGATCATCAATATTCCGGGCGAGATCGATGTCTACGATCCCATCCCGCCGGTTAATGATCTCGATATGCCTTTCGGTGATGCGTTCGTCGGCTCCTCACGCACGGAAAAGATTACCATAGCAAATACCGACCCCTGTCGCAGCCTCATTATTTCGGACATCTCCATGGTAGGCCGGTACCTTGAAGACTTTAACGACGGTCAGGCGCAGAGCTGGCAGGAGGATGTTGACGTTGACTGGGAGGTCGTCAGCGGTGAGTACCGCGCAAACCAGCCATCGCCCACCGAAACCATAACCATGGTAGCCACTTACGGCGGGGAAACCTTCGAAGACTTCTCGCTCGAGGTGAAAGTCCGACGGGACGGCTCTTCCGGGTATGCGCGCTATGTCCTGTTCCGCGCGACGTCCGACTTCGAGGTCTTCCCCGCCCAGATAGGCTCTGGATACGCGTTTGGCATTGACGAGGAGCATTACTTCGTCTTTAAGCAGGTCTCCGGGGTCTTCACGAACCTGGTTCCGTGGACGATCTCGAGCTACATAAATCCACCCACGCAGTGGAATACGCTGGGGGTGGTTGCCGCAGGTGCGGACCTCAGCTTCTACATCAATGGGCATCTTGTGAACACGCTTGGCGACCCCGACCTGACCAGCGGCAGGATCGGGATAATAGGCTACACGGGCACCACGTACAGTCCGGCAAACAGTCACTTCTTCGATGATGTTTCGGTCGATAAGCCCCTGATAACTTCGGTTACCACGAGCCCTGAACAGCAGTGGTACAACGATCGTCCCTGCATAGAGGGGACACCAGCGGAATGTCCCGAAAAATGTACGCCTGCTCCCTATCCTTACCAAGTCGACAATCCCGAACGGGTATTGGCGCAGAGCCCGACAAGCTGCACGTCGGCCGGCTTTCGTCTGGGAGACGTCGGCGAGTTACCGGTCCTGCTGGCGCCTCTTGGCTCTATCGACGTCAACGTTATCTTTAGCCCCATCGCGGTCGGATGCTGCGAATCCGTCGTGGTCATAGCAAGCGACGACGAAGACGAGGGCGAGATCGAAGTCAGGCTGACGGGCAGTGGAATACCCGATCTCCTGGAAGTTCTGCCTCAGCAGCAGCTGGAGTTCGCCGGCCATCCGGGTGGACCTTTCGTGCCGACCTATCACTACTATCAGCTCACCAACAACGGGCCGAACGATATTCAATGGAGGGCGGAGGTCAATGCACCCTGGCTTGATATCAGCCCGGCCGGAGGCACGATTAAGCCGGGGGACTCGACGCAGGCGGCAGTGGGGCCTAATATGCTGGCCGAGAGCCTTGCTGAAGGTCACTACTGCGCCGATGTCAACTTTACCAATGTCACCACCGCCGCTGTCCATACTCGCCGGATGTGCCTGGAAGTTTACACGACGCCCAAGATTTGGGTCCACCCCGTCGAAGGGTGCCTGACGGCCACGCTGCGCCAAGAACAAAGCGCCGTGGAAATCCTGACCATCGGCAACACCGGCGACGCAAACCTGGCCTTTGCGCTTTCCAGTCAGGAGAGGGACTACAGCCCCTGTCATGACCAATTGGCCGAGGGTCTTGCCGCTGAAGAGGTTGTTCGGCCTCGGCCGGGGCACGACTTCACGGTGGCCGCTGATGTGCCTTTCGCCTCCGACGAGCTGCTGGTCAGATTTGCGCGGCGCGGCAAAGGGCTCTGGCCCGAAGCTGATGAGCAGAACACGGCTCTGGCCAGCCTGGGCGGCGGAACCGTCTCCCGGCAATACAGGTTTGTCCCGGGCCTTTCATTGGTCAAACTTCCGGGCCATCTGTCGGTCGGGCAGGCGCTGGCCGCTTTCAACAAGGCGCCCGGCATTCTCTACGCCGAACCCAACTATGAGCGGAGGCTTGATCACGATTGCCAGCTGTTGCCCAATGACCCGCTGTTTGACCAGCTTTGGGGCATGCACAACACAGGGCCATCCGGCGGAACTGCTGATGCCGACATCGATGCTCCTGAGGCGTGGTGCCATCGTACCGACGCTTCCAATATCATAGTGGGTGTAATCGACACCGGCGTCGATTACACGCACGCGGACCTGGCGGCGAACATGTGGGTCAATGAGGCCGAGTTTTATGGAAGCCCCGGCGTCGACGACGACGACAACGGATACGTCGACGACATCTACGGTTACGATTTCGTCAACAATGACGGCGACCCGTGGGACGACCATTATCACGGCACGCACTGTGCGGGCACCATAGGCGGCGTCGGTGACAACGGCGAAGGCGTGGCAGGGGTCTGCTGGAATGTGCAGATCATGGCGCTCAAATTTCTCGATGCGAGCGGAAGCGGCTATGACAGCGACGCCATCGCCGCCTTGGAATACAGCATGCTGATGGGCGCAAGCCTGACCAGCAACTCGTGGGGCGGCGGGGGATACAGCCAGGCCCTCAAGGACGCCATCGACAACTCCGGGGACGCGGGCATGCTCTTCGTCGCCGCCGCCGGCAATGACGGTATCAACACCGACATCTCGCCCCACTATCCGTCCAGCTACGACTGCAACAACATCATCTCTGTGCTGGCCAGCGACCGCTACGACAACAAGTCCAGTTGGTCCAACTACGGGCTTACCTCGGTGGACCTCGGTGCGCCGGGCAGTGACATCCTCAGCTGCCAGCCCGGCAATGGTTACCAGTACCTGGACGGAACCTCCATGGCAACGCCCCATGTTGCCGGCGCCTGTGCCCTGGCGTGGTCGGTGTGTCCGGCATTGGGGCATCTGCAGATCAAGGATATTATAATGAATGGCACGGACGGCGTTGCGGCGATGGAAGGGCTCTGCGTGACGGGCGGCCGGCTGAATGTTCACAACGCCGTAGTGGCTGCCGAAGCGTCGTGCTCGGCGCCGTGGCTTGAACTGCTGCCCGAGGCGGGCACCATCTCGCCCGGCCAGGCCAACGACGTCAACGTCATCTTCGATGCCGGCGGGTTGGCGGTAGGGGAGTATTACGGTCAGATACTTATCTGCTCCAACGATGATTCTGCTCCCACCCTGATTGTGCCTGTTATGATGACGGTCGAGGCCGACATCCTCGTGGTCAGCCCGGAGGAGGCCTTTGAGTCGGTTGGGATCACCGGAGGACCTTTCTACCCGGTTTCCCGGGCGTATACCCTCACGAACGACGGCAACGAACCATTGAGCTGGACGGCGGCCGCCTCCGAATCCTGGCTCGATGCCGAACCCAACGGCGGAATGCTTGACCCCGGCGAGTCCACCATGGTTGTGGTCTCGATAAACGCCGGCGCCTGGGGCCTGGATCCGAATACGTATAATGCCAGCGTCACGTTCACCAACACCACCACTGTCGTCGATCATGTGCGGCTGGTGGTCCTTACGGTCAGCGCACCCGATTACTTCACCGAGCTGTTCGACCCCAATGGCAACGATATGGCCTACCACACCGTCACCTTCGGCCCCGACGGCTCCGGAAACTTCTACAGTGTGTGCAGCAAAGAAGCCTCCGGCTTCTTCACCGACCCTGCCGGAGGCACCAGCCTGGTGCTGAGTGACGACGGCTACCTTGCCGTCGTTCTTGCCGAAGGAAAACAGGTCAGTCTCTATGGGCAGCCCTACAGCACCTTCTACGTCGGCAGCAATGGATATATCTGCTTTGGCACCGGCGACACGGCGTACCTCGAAACGTTGGAGGCCCATTTCAAGTTCAAAAGAATCAGCGGGCTGTTTGACGACCTCAATCCCACCGCCGGCGGCAGCATCTCGTGGAAACAGCTCGACGACCGGGCGGTCGTTACCTTCGAGAACGTCCCCGAGTACAACTTCAGCAACGCCAACAGCTTCCAGATCGAGATGTTCTTCAGCGGCCGCATCCGAATCACCTGGCTGGATGTCGCCGCCAGGGACGGACTGGTGGGACTTTCACGGGGCGCCGGCGTGTCACCGTACTTCACCGAAAGCGATTTGTCCGAGTATCGCTGCTGTGACCTCAACGACGACGGGATTTGCAACTTCTTTGAATACGCTGAGCTGGTTTCCTGGTGGGGTTTGGCGTGCGAGGCGGGCAACCAGTGGTGTGATCAGACCGATTATGTGCCGGATGGAGTTATTGACATCCATGACTTGGCTAAACTCGCCGACAGATGGCTCCGCGGCCCCGGCCTCTGATCAGCCGAGAGCCCAGACGATTAGAGGCTGCAAGCACGTGCTTGCAGCCTTTTTTTCAGGGACTACAGACATTAAGGTCGGGTCGAGAGGAGAGAATGGTCTGGATTTACCATTCGCTATTGGCGATTTGCTATTTGAAAGGAGGGTCGAGAAGAGGCCGGGCCCGGATAAGAAAAAGCATTTTGTGGATAACCTCACAAACCGATATGATAGTGTCGGCGATGCGAATTTGAGCTATGATAGTGCGGGTAATCTGACAGCCGACAAGGATGGCTACGAACACGAGTACGATTACGAGAACAGGATTGTGAAAATCACCAAAGACGGTAACGATATACGTGAATTCGCGTGCGATGTGCCGGGTCGGAGAATCATAAAAATGGAGAGTGTGGCCCGGACGACAAATGGACCTTGTGATCCACTTTCTCAAAAGGCTTGACGAGATGCTCTCACTTGATTAGCGAAAGGATTTTGAATGAGACGGCGAGAATTCTGTATGTTTGTTGGCAGAGTATTGGGCGGAGTGGCTATAATCCTGCCATTTTGGTACGTTTTCGTAAACCTCGTCTTCGCATTCTCGCTCGGTCAAGACCCCAATTTCGATTTAGGTGACAATTACATAGTCACCCATCGTCTATTATACTACCGCTCAAAAGCCGAAGCTGGCTACTATATTGAAGAGCGTGTGATAGATGACCCGATAGTCGAATTTGCCTTCAGCGGTCCCTGGCTGGTTGGAAAGACGAACAATGGATTGTTCGCTATCCAGAGAAAGACGCAGGAACTACATTATCCGCTCGCCAAGGATCAGTTGCAGACAGTTACCGGGCTCGACACGTCATCTTTGGATATGGAAACTGACTTTGGCCCGTATGTGATCGCTCGCCCTGAGGCTCTTGCTGCCAAGGATGCCGCGACCCGCTTTTGCTGGGTGTTGCTTTTCATAGTACCAGCCGCTTTTGGTTTTGCACCCTACTTGTGGAGGTACATGTTGACTCGACGCAAAAAGTAATGCGGCAAATGTTAACGGGATTGCCATTACGACACACCCGAAACCCTCTACCGCACTTGTTTGCCGGCCGAAGAGTGGACTTGTTGGATGACGGCAGCCTCACGCTGAGATTAGCAGCCGTTGGCGGAAGCTGGGATTTGGCAACGGTTGGGAGATTAACTCAACGGCCAAATCGATTACAACCGAATACAAGCCCCCCTTGCATGTCCTGGCAGCAACAGTTAGAATTCAATTTGTCCATAGTCGTTGTAAATTAATTCAGAGTTACCCAAAATAGAGGTTAGGCGTATGTTATTTGAGAAAATCAGTTTTTCGATTTTCTCGAATAATTTGCACAAGACATTACCCGTAGCTCACGAAGCTGCGGGGATATGACTCCTTTTATAACGAGGGTCTGACAGATGGGCAAAAGCAAAAGCAGGAGAAAATCATCAAAAAGTGGGAGAATCACAAAGATTTCACGTTTGCGAAAGCCGGAAGATATGCCTTTGGAGCAATGGCAGACTGCCCTGCGAAAACAGTTCGCACAAAAACAGGATTTTCAACTTAAGAATATTGGTGGTGAGCCGATATTCTCTGAATTTATTGTTACAAATCCACAAACTAAAGGCGAATATCGCGTGGCGATTCGGGGCCAGAGAATCGGCGACAACTACTGTTCCTGTCCGGACTTTGCGGTTAATACCCTCGGAACCTGCAAACATATCGAATTTACACTTGCCAAACTACAGCGAAAGCGAGGAGGCAAAAAGGCCCTGTCAGAAGGCTTTCTACCCGCCTATTCGGAGATATATCTGCGTTACGGCGCCAAGCGACAAGTCGCTTTCAAACCGGGAAGCGAATGTCCGCAGTCTCTGGTAATGCTTGCTTCACGTTATTTTGACAGGTACGGATTGTTGAAGCCGCCGGCATACCTGCACTTTGACACATTTATCAGAAAAGCCGGCGCATTCGAGCATGATTTGCGTTGTTATGAGGACACAATAGAGTTTATTGCCCGGGTCAGGGACCAGGCTCATCTAAAGGAACGGGTTGAAAAGGCCTTCCCGAGCGGCGCCGACAGCACTGCTTTCGGCGAGCTGTTGAAGGTCGAGCTGTATCCGTATCAGCGTGAGGGGGCGCTATTTGCGGCAAGAGCAGGGCGGAGCCTGCTCGCCGACGATATGGGCCTCGGCAAAACCGTTCAGGCAATTGCGGCAATTGAGATATTGGCGGGGACGGTGGGGCTTGAGCGAGTGCTGATCATCTCTCCGACTTCCCTGAAGCATCAATGGAAACAGGAAATTGAGAAATTCTGTGAGCGCTCAATCGAGGTTGTGGAAGGCTCCCTCGCAAAACGCGCCGGAATTTACAAATCCGATTCGTTCTATAAAGTTACAAATTATGATGTTATCCCCCGCGACCTTGACCTCATCCGCAATTGGGCGCCGGAAATGGTTATCCTTGATGAAGCGCAGCGAATCAAGAACTGGAAGACCCGAAGAGCACAAGCCGTGAAGAAGCTTGATTCCATGTACGCTCTTGTGCTTACCGGCACGCCTTTGGAGAATCGGCTGGAAGAGCTGCACTCCATCGTTGAATTTGTGGACCGTTTTCATCTCGGGCCGATGTTCCGTTTTCTTGCCGAGCATCAGCACATAAACGAGGACGGGCGGGTGATCGGATATCGTAATCTCTCCGGTATTGCCAAATCATTGGAGTCTATCCTTATTCGACGCACCAAGAATGAAGTCTTGAAAGAGCTGCCTGAACGTCTGGAAAAGAATTATTTCGTCCCAATGACCGCCGAGCAGATGAAGCATCATGAGGAGAACCGCGAAACTGTGGCACGTATTGTTGCCAAATGGCGACGGTTCGGCTTCCTGTCCGAGACCGACCAGAGAATACTTATGATTGCCCTGCAAAATATGAGAATGAGCTGCAACAGCACGTATCTTCTCGACAAGAAAACCGACTTCGGCGTTAAGGCCGACGAGCTGATTTCAGTCCTTGACGAAATGTTCGAGCGGCCGGACACGAAGGCCGTGGTTTTCAGCCAGTGGGTGGGAACGCACGAAATACTGCTGGACCGTCTTCAATCATCGAAACGCAATTACGTGCTGTTCCACGGCAGCATCCCGGGCGTCAAGAGAAAGGACCTGATAAGACAATTCAAGAGCGACCCTGATTGCCGCGTTTTTCTCTCGACTGATGCCGGGGGAGTGGGACTGAATCTGCAAAACGCTTCGGCCGTTATCAATATGGACCTTCCGTGGAACCCGGCGGTGCTCGAGCAGCGTATCGGCCGGATTCATCGGCTCGGCCAGCATCGCCCGGTGCGGGTAGTGAACTTCGTAGCACAGGGAACAATCGAGCACGGTATGCTTTCCCTGCTGTCGTTCAAGCAGTCTCTTTTCGCAGGTGTTCTTGACAAGGGAAAAGATGAGGTTTTCCTTGGTGGTACACGGCTGAAACGGTTTATGGACTCGGTCGACAAGGCCACAGGTGCGATCCCTGAACAGATGCCGCAGCAAGGTGAGCCCGGAGGAGATGGGGAGTGTACGGGACAAGAAATCTCAGCTAAAGCAAAAGAGGAGCCTGCCGCAGTACCGCAACAGGCCTGGGTAAATCTTGTTTCAACAGGCTTGTCATTGCTTGATAAGCTGGGCAAGGGTCTGCTTGGGGTGGAAGATCGGCGACGGCAGGGGGGGGCGGGGGCCTTTTCGGGACTGAGAATCGAAACCGATAAGGTCACAGGCGAACGACATCTCAAACTGCCGGTCCCCAGGAAAGAAATCCTCGAGGGCATAGCCAATCTGCTCAGTGAATTCTCAAAGAGATTGTAAGGTTCCCTGGGGCTGCGATAGCTAAACCCCTTGCTGGGCCCAGTCCGCCGCAGGCGGACGAAGTCGAATGGGACTAAATTGTGCCTTGGCGGTCGAACATTGCCCATATTTCCGGCGTAAGAACACTAATGGGAAAAATTTTTCATAATTTTTTGAAAAACTGTTGACTACCTGCCGATACCGCAATAGAATTGTAATAAGTGAGGGGTTGGGGAATGTACCAACCCGCAGAAAGGTTCAGGTCAGGGTATTGAAAAGAATACTGTTGACGTGCGAGTTTTTGCTTTGAACTGTTAGGCGGAAATAGCTGAGCAGCGTGATTAGAACCGCTGGCAGTTGAAGCAGCGGTTTTTTTATTGCTCTTTTTAAAGTTTATGTGTATAAGCGACGAGCCCAACGTCGATTTATAGTCTGTGATCGGCGGTTGGACGTGCCAATCGCCAATCCTGATGGGCTCGTAGCTCAGTTGGTTAGAGCGCACGCCTGATAAGCGTGAGGTCGGAAGTTCGACTCTTCCCGGGCCCACTGCCTTTGGCGATTGGCCAAAGGAAATTCGAAGCTCGAAGTCCTAAATTCGAAACAAGTTCGAATGACCGAGGCTCAAATGTTCAAAACAGCGTTTTGAATTTTGGGAATTCCGGTTTCGATACTGTTTGGGATTCTTGTCCGCCGAAGGCGGATAGGAATTCGGATTTAGGGTTTCCCGCAAGGCGGGCTCGGGGACGTAGCTCAACTGGGAGAGCGCCGGCTTTGCAAGCCGGAGGTTGCCGGTTCGATCCCGGTCGTCTCCATTGTTCGTCGGTCGTGGTTCCGGATTCGTGGTTCGATTCACGAGTCGCTAATCACCACGCACGAATATCGTTCTTTGAAAAGTGAATATGCGGATGCGTGGAAAGCTGTTTCACCGAAAAACAGCTTTTCTATATGAGCGCTCATTTAGGTAACTCCTTCAATCATAGATTGATATGGTCAAGTTACTAAGGGTGTATGGTGGATGTCTAGGCGCTGAGAGGCGATGAAGGACGTGGCTGGCTGCGATAAGCCCGGGGCAGGTGTCGAGCAACCGTTAATCCCGGGATCTCCGAATGGGGCAACCCGGCAGGACTGGGCAACCAGATCTTGTCATCTCCGGCTGAATGCATAGGCCGGGTGAGGCGAACGCAGGGAACTGAAACATCTTAGTACCTGCAGGAAAGGAAATCAACCGAGACTCCGTTAGTAGCGGCGAGCGAAAGCGGAAAAGCCCAAACCAGGGAGCTTGCTCTCTGGTGTTGTGGGCGCCGGTAAGCAGTTACAAAGGCATCGCAAGCAGAATCCTCTGGAAAGTGGAACCATAGAAGGTGATAGTCCTGTATGCAAAAGCGAGAGCCCTGCATTACTGCCGGCGCTCCAGAGTAGCACGGAGCTCGTGGAACTCTGTGTGAAGCTGGGGGGACCACCCTCCAAGGCTAAGTACTACTCGGCGACCGATAGTGAAAAGTAAGGCGACTGAACGATGAAAAGAACCCCTATTAGGGGAGTTCAAAGAACCTGAATCCATGCACCTACAAGCTGTGGGAGGGCTATGATGCGGTCTTCGGACTGCGTAATGCCTGACCGCGTGCCTTTTGCATAATGAGCCGGCGAGTTACCGTCTGTGGCAAGGTTAAACACTTAAGGTGTGAAGCCGTAGCGAAAGCGAGTCTGAATAGGGCGTATAGTCGCAGGTGGTAGACGCGAAACCAGGTGATCTACCCATGGCCAGGTTGAAGGGGATGTAAAAGTCCCTGGAGGACCGAACCCGTTAACGTTGAAAAGTTATGGGATGAGCTGTGGGGAGGAGTGAAAGTCTAATCAAACCTGGAGATATCTCGTTCTCTCCGAAATAGCTTTTGGGCTAGCCTTGAGTGACTACTTTACGGGGGTAGAGCTACTGAATGGGGATAGGGGGCCACCAGCCTACCTGCTCCAACCAAACTCCGAATACCGTAAAGCGTATCTCAGGAGTCAGTCTGCGAGGGATAACCTTCGTGGTCAAAAGGGAAACAACCCAGACCGCCAGCTAAGGTCCCGAAGTTTTGTTGAGTTCATAAGGAAGTTGGACTACAGTGACAACCAGGATGTTGGCTTAGAAGCAGCCACCATTTAAAAAGTGCGTAATAGCTTACTGGTCGAGTGGTTTGGCGCCGATAATGAACGGGAATAAGCAAGACACCGAAGCTGCGGGTTTTCGAAGAAGCTTGCTTCTTTGGAAGCGGTAGGAGAGCGTTGCTGTCAGCGTAGAAGCGGTACGGAAACGAGCCGTGGAGCGTCAGCAAGTGATTATGCCGGCATGAGTAACGATAAAACAGGTGAGAATCCTGTTCGCCGAAAGCCTAAGGTTTCCTGGGGAAGGTAAATCCGCCCAGGGTTAGTCGGTCCCTTAGTCGAGGCTGAAAGGCGTAGACGATGGACGGCAGGTTAATATTCCTGCACTGTGTACCGAAGGTTTGAACTGTGGGGGTGACGCAGTTACAAAGGCTGGAAGCTGATTAGTCGAGGCTATCCTGCCAGCGGCGGTGTCGGTAGGCAAATCCGCCGACGTAAAGCCGCCAAAGGACGGCGAGGGCCGTATTAAGATGCCCGAGCAGCTGGCGTGACTGCCAAGAAAAACCTCAAACAGGACGACGGTGCATATCCGTACTAAAACTGACACAGGTAGGCGAGGAGAAAATCCTAAGGCGCTCGAGAGAACCGTCTTTAAGGAACTCGGCAATTTGACCCCGTACGTTCGCAATAAGGGGTCCCTCCAGATGCGCTTGGTATTTATATTGAGCGTATGCTGAGGGCGCAGTGAAGTGGCTCTGGCGACTGTTTATCAAAAACACAGTTCTCTGCCAACTCTTAAAGAGGATGTATAGAGAATGACGCCTGCTCGGTGCCGGAAGGTTAAGGGGATGGGTTCGCCCCTTCGGGGGCAAAGCTCCTAACTGAAGCCCCGGTAAACAGCGGCCGTAACTATGACGGTCCTAAGGTAGCGAAGTTCCTTGTCGGGTAAGTTCCGACGTGCATGAACGGCGTAACGACTGGAGCACTGTCTCAAAGACGGACTCGGTGAAATTGTAGTCGTGGTGAAGATACCACGTACCCGCGGCAAGACGGAAAGACCCCGTGAACCTTAACTATATCCTGGTATTGATGCCTGGCATATCTTGCGTAGGATAGGTGGGAGGCACTGAAGCACCCCTTTCGGGGGGTGTGGAGCCAACCTTGAAATACCACCCTTGCTATGTTAGTCACCTAACCGCGACCCGTGAATCCGGGCGTGGGACAGTGCTTGGTGGGTAGTTTGACTGGGGCGGTCTCCTCCTAAAAGGTAACGGAGGAGTTCAAAGGTACACTCAGCGTGGTTGGCAATCACGCATGGAGCGTAAGGGTACAAGTGTGCTTGACTGCGAGACCTATTAGTCGAGCAGATGCGAAAGCAGGACCTAATGATCCGGTGATTCTGTGTGGAAGGGTCATCGCTCAACAGATAAAAGGTACTCCGGGGATAACAGGCTGATCTCCCCCGAGCGTTCATAGCGGCGGGGAGGTTTGGCACCTCGATGTCGGCTCATCACATCCTGGGGCTGAAGGCGGTCCCAAGGGTTGGGCTGTTCGCCCATTAAAGTGGTACGCGAGCTGGGTTCAGACCGGCGCGAGCCAGGTCGGTCCCTATCTGCCGTGGGCGCAGGAATCTTGAGGAGATGTTTCTTTAGTACGAGAGGACTTGGAAGCACTGACCTCTGGTGTACCGGTTGTCCCGCTAGGGGCACGGCCGGGTAGCTATGTTGGGAAAGGATAACCGCTGAAAGCATCTAAGTGGGAAGCCCCCTCCAAGATAAGGATTCCGTTCCCGCACCTATTTTGCTCAGAGAAGCCGCTGCGCTTCTTGTTGTGGGCCTAAGCAGGCCATGCAAGAATCGCCAGTACGCGCTGGTCAAAATAGGTGCGGGATGCAGAGCCCTGGAAGACGACCAGGTTGATAGGCCGGGTGTGTAAGCGCAGAAATGCGTTGAGCTTACCGGTACTAACGCTCGAAGACTTGACCATATCAATCCTTGGTTGAGAGAGACTGTCGTTAGTGAATAGTATTTAGTGTTTGGCATCCGGGGCTGAATACCAACGACCGGATACTGACGACTGGTAATGAGTGTTCATATAGCATCCGCATATTTTTGAATTTTGAATTTGTCCCGACTTGGTCGGGATAAAACGAACTTCCTGGTGACCATACGTACGGGGAAACGCCTGTTCCCATTCCGAACACAGAAGCTAAGCCCGCACGGCCGATGGTAGTCCTTCGGGGCGAGAGTAGGTGATTGCCAGGATTTTATGAGGCCGATTGGCGATGAGCCGGTCGGCCTTTCCTTTTGCGCTTGTTTGGGCACGGAGGACACACAGGTATTGCTTGGGATAATGTGCAAAGCCAGGGCCGTACGGCCGATGGCAGCAGAAGAAAATCAAAAATCAAAGTGCAAAACTCAAAATCGTGGAGATTCACGGACTCTCTTCTGATGTACCCCGGCCAAAATGGCCAATTTTGAGGTTCCACCAAGAAAGCTGCGAAGCATAAGCGATCAACGGCTAAAGAGTCGCAGAATTGGGCCCGGAAGGATTCGAACCTTCGACCAATGGATTATGAGTCCCGAATTCCGCTCCTAAGTGATTAAATAACAAGGACTTACAAGCCGTTTTTGGGCCAAAAACGGGGGTTACAAGTGGTTAACAAGTGAACAACAAGTGACAGGCGACTCAGTAACCACTGCTCACTGACGGACTTTTTGACGAACACTTTTGAGCGACAGATGGCTGTCGGCAAGCATATCGGGACAGATTTCTTCGCAACAAACATTTCTTGAGGACCACCACTGGTCCGTGAAACACAGCCCTCTTGGAGCCATCTGGCAAATGCGCAGTTGTGTCTCGCCAGAGATGTGCAGTGTTGTCGCTTGGTACCTCTTGTGACTGGCCCCCAACATTTGGTCACGGATTTGCACGCAATTCTTGCTGGACATCGCGCCGGGCTGCCTCATGAGCTCCTTTCTTGTCTGGGAGCGTCCAGTAAATCCCAAATGACTATCTATCTCATAATTCGAAGTCAGGGTGTTTAACGCTACTATGCGAAAGAACGTTACATTACTACCAATAATGACTTATGAAACTGGCAGAGAATCAGGTAAGCACAGGACGAAGCCCCAAACGAGCAAGTTTGGTGCGCGCGCACTGGCTCGAAAATGCTGGCAGGACCGATCCATGCCGCTGTTTAGGACGGAGATTCAAGGACGCTCAGGACTTATTTCTTCCACTTCGATCTCTCGGAGAATGGTTTGGTCTTGATTTTCGGGTCTGTAATACTCATAGACTTTGGATGCCGGAATCATGGCACGTATAGGGTACAGGGCCTTAAGTTCATAGCCAAAGCGAAGTGGTCTGGCCGGATCAATGCCCCGCACGTAGAGTATGCACTGGTTCCCGGTCACTTCGTACTTGGCGAGTGTACCGGCTTCTACGAGGCGTTCAAAACCCGCTGTGTTGACTTTGAATCCCGGAGGGATGCCGAGGTCGATTATCGCCATACTGACAGGGGTCTCGTTATTGTTGGTAACCTTGACATTGGACGTCAGTACGTCATCCACGGCGAGGCGGGTCCTATCGTAGTCAACTTGAATCTCAAGCTCCTTTTTAGTGACAACAGTCGGTGTTTCGGAAGGTACCCAGTAGGTCCCAATAAGCCGGTATGGAATTTCAACCTGCTCATCCTGTTTGAGGTCGATGTTGTTCTCGCCTGTCCGCAGATAATCCGTAAGAACAGTCATGTGAACCACATCGCTGCTTTCCGGCGTTATCGCAATGTGGTCGGCCCGCTCTCCGTTAACCCAGACAGTCACTTCGGCAGACCGGTCGCCGCCGAGGGCCTGTCCGGTACCTGCAATCAGTGCCTTCATTGCCAGTATAGTGGCCTGGGTAGAGTACCAGGTGCCGAACTGGTCTTTCTGCTGTGAAATCCATGTAAGGGCCTTCTTGATGGTGTCCGGATGCCGGTTTGCCTTCATCATGGCAAGTGTCGCCAGGGCCGTAGTCTCGATATCCAGGCACTGGCCTCGGGAGTACATCGCTCCGGCGCCGGTTGTAGATATATGTGCTGTGCCGTTCTCTACCTCGAACCGCGCTTGCAGCGATTCAACAAGCTGTTCACCAATTGTGTCCCGGCTGTTTTGTGCCAGAAGGGCGTTGGCTGCCAGAGCGATAGTGTAGGCCTGGTCTTCGGAGTCCAGGCTACGCCGCAAATACTCAAGTGCCTTATCGACTTCCGAACCCCGCTGACCTGCCTCGACGAGCGCCCACGCGATGTAAGCGGTGCTCCTGAGTTCCCCACTAACGGCGTTCAGTGTCTCGGTGGAATGGGAGGGGGCCCAGGAGCCGTCCGAATTCTGGCGTGACATGAGCCACTTGCCTGCCCGGTCGATTACGGCAGAATCCACATTGTGGACCTTTGCCATATCAGTGAATTCCAGTATCCCATAAGCTGTCAGAGTCTCATTTGCTGGTGCATGCCCGAACCAGTCGAAGCCTCCCCCGATCACCTCGAATGTAAGCAATCTCTGGTACCCGGCAGTAATGAATTTGCGGGCCTTGACCTCGATTTCCGGCGTGATCTGCCTGGTCCGCTGCATGTACAGCAGGGCCATGACATTCGGATACGTGGTGGACGATGTCTGTTCAAAGCAACCGAAAGGCATGCGGAATATACTGTCCAGGCCTTCGACTACCTCACTGAAGGTTGAAGGATACAGCTTCAAGACAAGGCCCTGCGAGTGCGGTATGGCTTCCGGTGGTATAGAGAAGGCATGTGCCGCCGAGAGTGCCAGGACTCCGCTCTGCAGGTCTTCTATTTGGCGACCATCCGGGCGGACCTCTATGCGGCGTTGGATAGCATCACTGGTTCTATCCCCGCGAGCAACCACTGTCAGTTCGTGAGAACCTACCTGTTTCGCCTTGATTCGAAACATTGCTGACTTGACCTCGTTGGGGGCAAGTCTAACTTGCTGAACCGCAGGCCCCTGCACCTGGCACCAGGAACCGGCCCTCAGGTCAAGTTCGACTCTCTGAGGTTGTTGGAGATAGTTGTAGCACAAAACGGGAATAGAGACTTCATCGTTCCGGGTCAAAACAACAGGCAGGTCAAGGTCGACAAAAAAGTCCTGGAACACCCGGATACCGATCTCTGAGTTACCCAGTTTGCCGAAGGCAGAAACGGCATCTATGTTCATACGCCACGTGGTTATCGAATCTGCCGTAGCCAGCTCCAAAGCTGCTTCGCCTTTATCATCTGTTATCAGCTCCGGCTGCCAGAGCAGCGTCTCCGGGAAGTACCTGCGCACGCGAGGCGCCGCTTTCTGTGTCGGCGCTTCTGCTTCTTCAGGATATTCTTTTTTGAATACTTCTGAAGCCATATCCAACTGATGCAGATCGGAGGCCCACGTAACGCGGCTGGCCATTTTCTTGACTTTGTTAAGAGCCGGCATCAGCATGCTGGCCAAGAAGATCAAGATTCCTATGACTGCTACTGCCTCCAGGAATCCACGGGGTCTTTTCAATTGAACCTTGTACTTCAAAGCCACCTTTCCTGCGATAGTGCTGGCTACAAAGTACATTATTAAAGTGAATAAGAAGGATGCAGCCGCTGCCATAAAAACGTAATCTTCGTACGCTCCTCGGGAGGCACAGATGATTATTATTGCCCTGGTGATGACATAGTGGGTCACAAAGAGAAATGGCAGTACTATCATCTTTCCTACCGCTGGTGCTGTTTTGGGAAAACGAGTCAGCGCCAGAGACCATCTGAATTGCAGCACAGTCAGGACCGCCACCACCACAGCGTTGGTAACGAATGCCCCCCATAGCACCCAGGCCGGTTCGCCCCTGTAGAAACCAAGAACGGACGACAGAATTAATGCTGTCAGGTATGTGACAATCGGCAGAAAGAACAGTAAGGCATAGGAGTATACAATTCCGTTTGTGGCGCGCTGGACAACGGCCTCCGTCGGACCCAGACCTGCCGTCTTGCCTGGCCAAATCAGTCGGATCGTACTGTAGGAAAGAGCACCTATCGTGCAAACAATGAAAGCTACCACAACCAAAGTGACGAGCGCCGCTTTTAGTATTCCGAAATAACGCTCCCTGAACGCTTCGGTCTGTGCGAGCTTGTCCGGGTAGGTTGTCGCACGCAGGGTGTAGTCGCCTTGTTTCATCAGAACGTCAGCCAGATGGGCGTACTTCGGGTCTTCGAGCAGATTGTCGTAACGAGACTGTTGCAGGTCCTGCCTGATTCGCTCGACGGTGCGGGGACTGATGAAGTCCTTTTCAGCCAGTTCGTCAAGAATACGAGCTCTATCCGGGGACCGAGTTGGGCGAGAAAAGAGCGCCAACGCCAGATTCTGGTACTTGTCATCTCCGCTGAGTAGCTTTGCCGGCGAGATTCTAAAGGATGTCTGATAAGCAGGCTTGAGCAGTTCCTCGTCCGCAAGGAAGAACTGCTCCAGCAAGCCCGGGCGATTCTCGCTGACATAGAAGACAGCTTCATCCACAACGCTAAGACTCAGAGCTGCCGGAGCCGGACTACCGTTGCTGTCTGTGACTTTGAAGTTTACTTTTGCTGTCTGTCCTGGCCTGTAAATACCCTCGTCCAGCGAGGTATCTATCTGTAATTGGGTGGGTTGGTTCACATATATGATTCGCGAATCGGCCGTGCTCTGGCCTTCTGCTGTGATAGTGTAGGCATTGACCTTCAGTGTCCCGAAAAGTCCCGGCGGCAAATCGAGCTCAAGTGTCCCACGGCCCCGTTCGACCGGAAGCGTTTTGGTCAGCATCGTCTGGTTGTCCTTGATCACATCGAGGAAAAACGTCTGCCTCGCCGTTGCTGACACAATTGTCAGATTGACAGTCTGGCCGCCGGAATAGACTGCCCGGTCAGTTCTTAAGAGAAAGGCCTGAGAGGCCCCGGCAGGGTCTATCTTTTCAACGCTGCTTGCGATATTTCCGACCGCATCCTTTGCCTCAATATCCAATGTGAGAACACCAACCGGGGGTGTTGTTCTGAAGACCGCGATGCCTGTTTCGTCGGTTGTCAGAACTCGTCCGTTAGTGTTGATCTGACAGATTGCCGGTAGGCCGTCAGGATATGTAGTCAAAATATAGATGATGTTTTCAACGCCAGGCACAATGTCACCGCTCTCGGCGAATGCGTGGATATTTATTGGCTGCTGTGAAACTACAAAGTGATTGGATGCCGTCTCCGTGTGTCCAGCAGTGTCTGTCACAGTAGTCTCAATCTCGAGTAGTGCGTTGCCTCCCACAAGAGGCATACCCGTGAAGTAGCCTGAAAGCACTATGCGAAAGGTGAACTCGCCTTCTTCATTTGTGCGGCCGGTCATGGTGAAGATGTCAGCGGGCTTTTCGAAGATCGTGCGGCCTACTATTTCTACATTAGAACCTGAAACGGGTTTGCCGAAGAAATAGTTGGCTTTAACTGTACCGGTAAGCTCATCAGCAGGCAGATAGTAGGGTTTATTTGTGGAGAGTTCCACCTTAAACCGCGGCAAAACATAGTGCTTGATGTTAACCACCTTCTCAGACTCCACGTCGCCGGCTATGACCCGAACCCTGTAACGCCCCAAGTTTACCTCTTTGGCGATATCGAAATCCGCAGAGGATATCCCGTACTCAGAAGTGGTGCGTTCGGCCTTGAAGACCTTGTTGCCTTTCGGGTCCTCAACCTCGAACACCACCGCTTGATTGGCAAACGGCTTGAGACTAACCCTATTGAGCACTATCGCCCGCATATGAAGAGTCTGACCCGGCTGGTAAACCGGCTTGTCGGTTGTAACATAGAGCCGGTAGGGCCTTGTTATTTCTATCTGTTTGACGATTTGGTCCTTGCCTACCCGGGATTTGCTTTCAACGATTAGGTCATATTTGCCCGGCGGTACCTCAGGAACATAGACTGTCTCAGATATGCACCCATCGCTTCCAGTAACGAAGCTGCCGAGTCTCTTTGTAAGTTCTTTGCTCTTGATGGCCAACTGAACAACTGCGTGCTCTATCGGTCGGCCCGTGGCGTGGTTTCTTACCAGAATTCGCAGGCCGGCATGATTTTCAGAATACAGGCTTGCCTGACCAAGAATCAGTGTGTCCTGGGGGTCAGGTTCGTAGTGGGAAACGTATGTTGAAAACAGAAATAATCCCAACACCACACCTCCCGAGACAAACCTTATCACCCTGTTCCTCAGGATGGCTCTCCAAATAACCGGCTCTTTTCCTTTTGTGTAATACCACTTATCCTCCTGCAAGGGGGTCAGGACTCTCACATAGACCAGCAATCCCACTACTGCCGCTGCCATCAGGCCACAGTGCAGCATAATACTCGCTGACCAGTAACCAGCAAGTTGACAACCTATCCAGCCACCGCAGAAAGCCACCACAACCGATATCGTAAGACCAAGCGTAACAACGTCCGGCCACTTCAAGAGACTCTCTACTTCCTTTTTACCGGAAGCGATCACAGGGATACGGTCCATCTTCTCAGCATATTCAGGAAGCGCCGCTAGGATTCGCCTCAACTTGCCTCTCCGCGATATACAGCGGCACAGAAGGCTCAGCGACAGTGGCAGGAGGACTACGCACAAAACTAATAGGAGTGCCACGCATGCCGTCATAGCTGAAATGCTTAGAGCTTCCTGTAATCGCACCGATACACTTGCAGTTGAGAGGAACAGGACAGAGACCCAGATAGGAATCTGGATGACCCACGCCCAGCGACTGCTTCGGCGTGATTCTCTTTGCATCATTGCTTCGAATCCAGCCCGCTCCGCATTCGTGGCTCTTGCAGGATCTATACCGTCCTTTTTCATGAGTTCTTTTCTCAGCTTTTCACCGTTATTCATTTCCGCTCTCCAGCGCTTTGCGAAGAGATTGCTTGGCGTAATGTATCCGGGACTTCACCGTCCCGATGCTGCAGCCGATGATCTCTGCTATCGCCTGATACGGCATCTGCTCCAGGAAAAACAGAGTCAATACTTCCTTGTGCCGAGGCTGAATGATGTTCAGGGCTTCGTGTATTCTGTCGGGGCCATAGGCCGGCAAATCTTCTTCGTCCGAGTCAACCTGCGGCGATAGTTCGGCTTCATATAGTTGGGCGAAGCGACGCTTTTGCCTGAATTTGCCGTACACCGCGTTCCTTGCTATCTTGTAAAGCCAGGTTCGAAACGACTGCGGGTCCTTCAATTTGGAAATTTTTCTTAGCACGGTCAGCCAAATCTCCTGCAAAACGTCTTCGGCATGGGTTCCGGTCTCATCCAGATGCATCACGTAATAGCGAAGGCGGGGTTGAAATTGTTCAAAGAGCTCCATAAAGGCATCTCTGTCCCCAATCTGACAGCGGAGGACCAGCGTTTCAGTCTGTTCGCTCGGTTTCATAGGTGCCTCTCAACAATAACCAGCCTTCATAAGGAATAGATGCAGCGTGTTTCAAATTGTTCAAATAATAATCGATTTATTTTGTTTAGGCTGCTAAAAAGCAGGAAAATCACATTCTCGATCCCCGGCGATATCAAGCCGTCCGTCCAAGACACAAACTCCCGGCCGGCAATCGCTGGGGCTCAAACATCCCGAAACGAGAAAGTCAACTTGTAAAGTCCCCGCTTCGCTCTTGAACGGAAGAAGGATGCAGTGGTCGGAGACAAATAGAAAAGGATCAGTGTTTTTCAGACACACCGGACCTCGGTGATGAAGCCGAAAATCTCCCGGCCAACGATAAGACACAGAGTGACCGAAATCGTCGGTTTGCACATCATTGATGCGTTTTGCGAAAATACTGCGATTGATTTCTGAAGAGAAGATTTCTTCTTGACAGAAGTTAGCCATCGCAGGACAATGAAATTGGAGGATCAAAGCCAAGTTGGTGATAAATAGGAAATACCTGATGAAAGTGACAACCTCACTTCGTAAGCCAATGATGTTGCGCATATTGTGTTGCTGTCTGGTTTTCGCAGCCGGAAGTGAAGGTGCTTCTTTTCAGTGGCCCAAGGGGAAAAGCCCGGCTGAGGTTGGAAGACGGGCCGCTGATTTTACTGTGCGAAACCAGATGGGCAGTATCAACTACGCAAATGTGTGCTGTGCCTATGGGGTGCTCAAATTCGCTACAGCAACGCAAGACGTCTCGCTTCGAGACAAAGTCGAAGCCGCCTATGCCGCTTACCTTTCGGGCATAAAGAAGGACGAAAGAAACAACTACCAAGGTGCCGGTGTTGTGGCGCAATGGTTCGGATTCATACCTTTTGAGCTGTACGCCCAGACAGGTAATGCTGATTATTTGGCACTCGGCAAACGGTACGCCGAGGAGCAGTTTGTGGATGCACGTCCGGATGGCTTGCCGGGATACACGCGATTTTGGGCCGACGACATGTACGGCATCGGTCTGCTCCAGGGACAGGCTTATCGATATCTGGACAATTTGGATTATGCCGACCGCGGCACGAAAGCGATGCTGGCTCATGCACAGAGACTTCAACAGCCCAACGGTCTTTTCCACCATGCTGCGGAAAAGGGACCTTCTTTTTGGGGCAGGGGCAATGGCTGGGCAGCCGCCGAGATGGCCGAGCTGCTCTCAGCAGTTCCCACGGACCATCCGATGTATGATGAGCCGGCTGTTTTCGGAGGCCGATTGCTAAAGGTATATCAGAAGCAGATGAAAGGGCTGTTGCAGTATCAGGACCAAAGCGGTGCGTGGCGGCAATTGCTGGATCGCCCTGATGCGTGGATCGAGACTTCCGGCACGGCCATGTTCGTGTTTGCGATGGCTACAGGACTGCGGGAAGGATGGCTGCCCTCCGACCCCTATCTGGATGCAGCCATGCGGGGATGGCTCGCCTTGGCCGATCTCGTTGATGAGCAGGGGCGATTAAAGGAAGTCTGCGTCGGTACGGGCCGTCGAACCAGCGCCGAACTGTACCTGGGTCGACCGCGTGTCGCCGGAGACGAACACGGCCAGGCACCGCTGCTGTGGGCTGCAGCCGCCATGATTAGTCTCGAGCAGAGCCCCTGGGTGCCCGGCATCGACAGCGCCGACCCGACAGATTATTTGGGCATCGTAAAAGCCTACGCCGACACTATGGTCGAGCGTGGACGCGATACGTACGGCCCGGAACACTCGCCCTTGTTTGCCACGATGCTCGATCGCAAGACCTTCCGGATGTTTTCGGAGGCCGAGCAGCAAAGACTTTGGCGAATACGTCTGGAAGACTGGGATAACTGGGGCATTCGCAACCGCGACCGCGTTTTTAAGGGAGCCGATCCACAGCACGATGAGGACCTCTACCAGGTGCTTTATGCGATTTCACAAATAACCGGTGACAGGCGTTATGCGCGAGAGGCAGACAGGACAATCAAGTGGTTCCTACAGCGATGCCAAAGTCCTGTTACCGGCTTGCTGGCCTGGGGTGAGCACATGGGATGGGACTTCAACACAGAGACTATTATTTGGAAGGACAGCCTGCATAATGCCGGCGTCTTGAAGGAATGTATCACACACGAGTTCTGTCGACCCTGGGTGTTGTGGGAAAGGTCCTTCGACTTGGCGCCGCAGGCCTGCACGAGATTTGCCCGGGGCTTATGGGAGCACCAGATACACGACCACCGGACGGGCAGCTTCTCACGGCATGCTGTTTACACCGAACATCGAACATTCAAGGATTCGGAGTTTCCTCGCCACGGTGGATTCTACATCGCCGCCTGGGCCGAAGCTTACAAGAGAACCGGGGACCGGGTGTTCACCAAAGCTATTGATACCCTTGTGGCGGGTTTTGAAAAGAACCGCAGTCCCCGCACGGGGATTATTCCGGCTGTTTGGCCCGGCAAAATTGCATGGCCTTTCAGCAACTTGTCGCTGGCGGTTGATGTTTGGGACGGTGCAGGAAAAGTGCCGGCCGAATTAGCCGAGAAAATGCGGACGTGTGCATCACGAACGGACGAGGTCTTTCTGAATCTTGAACACGACTTGAAATCAGATGGAAAAGGGTTTCTTAGTAATGTGGAGCTTGACACACTCAAGCCCAATGCGAAGGGCGGCTACAGTGGACGACTTGACGGAGGCGATGCCGGTGTGGCGAACATCTGTATGCTGCGCTATCAGCAGGTCAAACTGGAGCGCTATCGCAGGTTGATACTCGATACGGCAGGACCCTATCTGAGCAGGGACCTGGAAACGACCCATGCCATCCGCCCTGAAACAGTCGGCAATATCATTTGGCTGATGCTGGACGCGCACGAGCTGGCCGGCGATCAGAAGTATCTCGACCGCGCCGGCTACTTCGGACAGCGAGCGATAGAGCTTTTCTTGTCTGACGACTCTCCGTTGCCAAGAGCCAATACGAAGTACGACCATTACGAGGCTGTCACCGGTGGTGACGGGCTGATGATGTCGCTTCTGAGACTCTGGGTAAAGCAAAACAAGCCCGATATGGACCTTAGACTTATCTGCACCGGCCGGTGACATTTACACAGCAACAGGTTTGATGACGACGAGTGTTGACACTGGATTTCTTGACTTTGAGCGGCATACCGAGTAAAATGTACAGGCTATGAGATGGGCGGCGAAAATACTTTCTGGTTTCATTATGGCAGTAACACCTATCACGGCGTATACAGACACTTTGTACGCGCCGGTTCCGGCTATAACCCCCAATCAGATTGAGACGGATTGGCTTCGTCAGGATGAGGTTCGGTGGTCCGGTCCGATTCCCCCAAGCGCGGAGGTTAAGCCGGAGGAGGATGCACCGGGCGGCTGCGATGGAATTATAAGCGGTGGACCTGGATTTCATACCGGCAAGGAGGACCGGCCCTGGTGGCAGGTGGATTTGGGTGAGGTTGTATCACTGAGTCGGGTGGTTGTTCATAACGGACACCAGTTAGCTGAACCGGTCTTGCGTTTGATGTTGTTGGTGTCGGAGGATGGGCGAGATCCCTGGCAGGTTTACGAGCACGAGGGGACGCCGTTCTTGCCGCTTGCCAGCGGCGGACCGGTGGTGATGGATGTTGAAGGCATGCGGGGACGTTATGTCCGGGTGCAATTAGCAGGCAAGGGCTGCCTGTATCTGGAAGAGGTTGAGGTGTATGCGGCCAGCGACGGCCGGAACGTAGCTTTGGGCAAGCCGGCTACTCAGAGCAGCAGCAGCGAGCGGTCGACGTTCAGTGTTAACTGCGGCGTGCATAGAATAAGGCGGCTGATTGGTCGCGGTCTGAAGTTGGGCGAAAACCTGCGCGAGCTTGGGGCTGAAGTTGATGAGCAATTGGGGACCTTAAGGCAAATAGCCGGTCAAATAGGAAATCCCGTTGAGGGGGACGTCGAGCAGGCTCGACGTCAGATGTATTTGTGCGCGCACCGAGCGGTTCGTCAGATGGCTTTGGGGAATCCGCTTTTGGATTTTGACAAGATTTTGTTCGTCAAGCGTGCGGCGGGGACTCTGCCTCACATGTCGGACCAGTATTACGGGTGGTGGTCCCGACCGGGCGGCGGGATTTATCTTCTGGAGGGTTTTAAAAGTGAGCGGCCACTAATTAGATGCCTGACAGAAGGCTGGGCAGCGGGCAACTTCTTAAGACCAGAGCTATCTTACGACGGCAAGAAGGTGCTGTTTGCGTATTGCAGATACCACGCGCATGTTGCCGGGATGGAGAAGGTGGATAAGGAGGAACTTCCAGAAGATGCGTTCTATCACATTTTTGAGATGAATATCGACGGGACGGGTTGTCGACAGCTGACCTATGGCAGGTACGACGACTTCGATGGGCGTTATCTGCCGAACGGTGATATTGTGTTTCTTTCGACGCGCAAGGGACAGTCTATCCAGTGCGGTAAGGATAGTGCTGCTGCGACGAAGCGCCGGACGCTTCCTGACAGCTACGTTCGTTGCGGCGGCGACGAGAAGCAGCCGGTTGCCGTCTTTACGCTTCACGCCATGAATCCAGACGGCTCACACCTGCGGCCGATTTCAGCATTTGAGAATTTTGAGTGGACGCCCTCGGTGGCCGACGACGGGCGAATTCTCTACGCCCGTTGGGATTACATTGACAGGTTCAACGGCCACTATATGAGTTTATGGTCGACAAACCAGGACGGGACAAATCCGCAATTGGTGTACGGTAACTTTACGAGGCGGCCCCAGTGCGTCTTCGAGGCGCGGTCAATACCGAATTCGCACAAACTCGTGTTCACGGCTTCGGCGCATCATTCGATTACGGGTGGTTCGCTGGCTCTGTTGGATCGGACATTGGGTACGGAAGGCGAAGGACCAATTACACGTCCTTACGCCCGAGGTGTGCTTTCCGGAAGCTGAAGGCTGGATGGAGACGTACTACGCCAATCCTTATCCGCTTTCAGAAGACTACTACCTCGTTGCCTGGAGCGACCGGAAGCTTCCACCTCATGCGGGTAGTAGCCAGATCAAAGACGAGCGTAACCCTCCAAATGCCACGGGGATCTACTTATATGACAGGTTCGGTAATCTCGAGCTGCTGTACCGAGATCCTGAAATATCAAGCATGAACCCTATTGCTGTGCGAGCCCGCAGAAGCCCGCCAATTCAGCCGGACAATGTGGAGTGGGAAGGTCCGCAGCAAGGGTGTTTTCTGGTGCAGGACGTTTATCAAGGCTTGGAAGGGGTCGAGCGGGGCACGGTGACTCATCTGCGCATCGTCGGGGTGCCACCGAAGGTCCAGCCACGAATGAATTCACCAAAGCTGAGTGTCTCTAAGGAAGATCCCGGCAAATTTGTGTTGGGGACGGCTCCGGTGGAGAAGGATGGCTCTGCGTACTTTCGAGTACCATCGGGCATTCCGGTTTTCTTCCAGGCGCTTGATAGTGAGGGACTTGCGATTCAGACGATGCGCAGTCTCACCTACGTTCAGCCCAATCAGACACTTTCCTGCGTTGGCTGCCACGAATCTCGTGAGCAGACGCCTCTACTCGGCGTCCGACCGATGGCAGTCCTGCGCGAGCCTTCAAAGATCACGCCGGGTCCGGCCGGGTCTTGGCCGTTGCGTTTCGACAGGCTTGTTCAGCCGGTATTGGACCGGCTGTGCATTCAGTGTCACCGTCCGTCCGGCGATAACGACAAGGCCGCTGCCTTCGACCTGACAGCCGAAGGCGCCTACGAGAACCTGATGTCCTACGCTGATAAGGACCTGGAGAAGCTTGCTTTTGAGAAGGACAGGTCCGAGATCGGGCAGTGCCCGGCGAGGATGAGCAAGCTGTTAGCGATGCTCAAGCGTGAGGGAGGACACGAGCACGTCGAACTGGACGATGACAGCTTCAATCGCCTAGTGACATGGATGGACACTTATGCTCAAAGACAAGGTTCTTTCAGTGCGGACCAGGAGCAACAGCTTCGGAGACTTCGTGAAAGGCTGAGTCCCATCTTAACTGAATGAACCGGTCCTCTGTTGCTTGGGCTGGGCCGTGATGGTGTTGACTTCTGCTTCGAAGAGCCGGTCATCACAAAAGATAAGAGAATATTTTCTGTCTTCCTGGCAAGGTCCAGGGGCTTGAAGAGAACAGATTCTGGCTCGTGATACCGCCGGCCGGTGTTACAAAAAAATTCATTGCTATTCTTCCTTCAGGCCGGGCACGCCTTCGCCAGGGATCATAACGCCATAAAAACCGCTTGCTGACACAATTAGAAATGAGATGCGGATGTGTTTGTGGCTGCCATAGCCGCAAGATTGCCCAAATACTCATAATTCAAATAGTGCTCGGTTGCGCTATGGCCGTTCCACAACCGGAGCCGACGCCAGCCGCGGGCGGACCGGAAGGAACTCGACGCCTGGGAAATTCGGATCGGGCATCTTCCTTATCTCCTCCTCGCCCCTGAACGGGCAGTTCGTATCGACCCAGGCGATCAGCCTTCTCAAGCTGTAGGGGTCAACCTTCACCCCATGGTGGTCACCGCTCGAAGCATTGTGGATAAGTCGGCTCGTGTAGGACAGGTGGCGCATAGGGCGGAAGGTGGCGAGGCTGTTGGGGTCATTGGTCGTGAAGTTCTCGCAGAGCATCGCTCCCGCGATCGAATCCTTCGGGGCGCTCTTGGCCATGCTCACTTTCCCAACCAGCGTCAGGTAAGGCTCGGTGTAGCACCAGCGGTCGCCCGGCCTAGGGGTCATGTCGAGCTGCTCCCTGCCCTGGCCATCGCCCTGGTGGCAGCTGCCGCAGTACTTGTCGAGCACCGGCTGAACGAACCGGTCAAAGCCGACACTCTCATTGCCCCACGGAGGCGGAGCCAACTCTGCAGGCGATGCCCTCAGTGCCGTTCCCTTCCTGCCGACAGGGGCGGTGCTGTGCATTTCGTGACAGCCCACGCAGCCCCTTTTCTCGCCGGGCATGACGCCGGTGAAGCTCCTCATGGTCTGTAGTGCCCGGTAGTCTTCGTCGAGAAGCTGGAAGTAAACCGCCTTGCCGGCCGGCAGTGTGAAGGCAACCGAGCCGTCTTCGGCCACCGGTGCGGTACCGAGTATGCGTTTTACGCTGTCTTCCTGGATGACCGAAACGCCGGGTCCGGAGTGCCTGTCGGTTTTGAACCATGTCGAGTATGTCTTATGGTCGGCTTGTATAACACGCAGGTACCTTACCATGCCTCGGGGTATATCCGGAACCCCTTGGTAGACGTCGCCGCTGAACAGGACGCCGGGTGCGACCGGCCTGCGGTTCTTTCCTGTGCCCGGCCAGGTGACGCGGTCGGGTATTATCGGAGGCGCCTGACGGGGTCTGACCGGGATTGCATGCCAGATGTTGTATTCGCCCTCGTAGATGAGTTCCCGGTTACCATAAATATCCATCAGGTAAAGCTTGAATTTGTTGTTGCGAGTCCGGTCGTCGAACTTGCCGCCGAGGCGGGCCGAGACGAGGAAGTCCTCGCCGGTCAACGGGTAAGGGGTCTTGTAGGCCGTGTAATTGCCTGAGGCATGGTATGACGGTGTTTCAAGCGGGTCCTGCGGTGGCTGGCTGCATTCCGGCCAGGGCACCTCGGCAGTCACCTTTGTCAGCCCGTTTGGAAAATTGAAGCCCTGTTTCTGGTTTATGATGCCAATCGAGCCTGAGAACCAGTTGTGGTGCGCCGTGCCGGTGAACATGACCCTGCCGTCGCCCGGGATTGGCCGCGGCTCGGCGACATGATCGGGCCAAATGCTTTGGTTGCCCCAAAAAACACTCGTATTCGTTCCGTCGGGATTAGTCGTCCAGAGGCTCTGCACGCGCCACAGAGCCTTGTCGGTGTATTCCCACCGCGAGTATATCACTCGGCCGTCTTCCAGCAGGCTCGGCAGCCACTCGCTCTCGTTGCCTCTCGATATCAGGTAGATGTTTCCTCCGTCGGCGTCACAGCGGGCCAGGACGTAAGTGTACATGTAGGGCCCACAACGCAGGTACGTGTTGGACCGTGTCGTTGAGAACACGATGTGGCCGTCCGGCAGGTAGAGCGGATCAAGGTCATCATAGGGCCCTGATGTGAACTGCCGCAGGCCCGTCCCATCGATGTTCATTTCATACAGGTGAAATGACTGTTCATCGTGCGCTTTGTAGCAGAACAGAGCCTTCTTCGCATCAAAGGAAACATCCGGTCTCCAGAAACTCCCCGGTTTCTCGGGCGCTAGCTTCTTCACCTTGCCCCCAGGATGCAGCCCCTTAAGGATCAGCAGTCTTCCGCCAGCCACAGCGAATCTACCGTTGCGGTGGCTGACCTCATGCGGCCACTCGCTGCCCAGTGGATAGGGATTATCGATGAAGAGCAGGCTGTCGAAGTCTATCGTGGGATTGCTGAACATTATTCTTCGCTTGACCCGCCGCACAGCCAGGTACAATCTTCTGGTCCGGTCGGCGTCCTTGGGGCTCGATTGAAGCTCTTCGGAAAGCCGCTCCAATTCGGCCAGCTCGGTAGACAGTTCCCGAGTCCGGTGGTCGCGCCGCAGCCTCAGTGCCAGCTCCCGGGTCCATTTGATCTCGTCGGCGACGCGTCTTGGTGACAGGTTGTCCTCTGCCTGGTAAAGCCAGTCTGCCTCGATGAGCTTCTTGGCTTCGGCTGTGGAGAGAGTTTTGGTAGGCGGCTCGTTGGGCTCAACGAGGGTGGCGGGCATGTAATAGCCCCTGATCAACCTGCGGCGGGTCTCCTTCGACAGCCCTGCAAACCGCTTCCAGGCCTCGAATGGCGTTCCCTTGCCGTCGCGAAGCCCATCTTCCGAGGGCCACTTGCCGCAATAACCCCGGGTCGGCTGCTCGTTACCCGCAAATGCCACATGCCTGTTGTTCAGTGGATTAATGGTAACGATGCCTCCAAGACTTGAATCCACAACACTGCAATCAAGGCTCGTGCTCCGGGGTCCGGCGTCGATATTCACAAGGACGCTCAGCTCCAGCTGCTCGATCGTATCCTGTGCCGTGTTTGCCAGCGTGAACTCTGCGGCGGCGGTGGGGCCTTCGAGGACCATGGCACGCACGGTGACATGCAATTCCCGGTCGGTTGTTTCCAGAGTGACCGCTGCCTGGTTGCTATCGCCCGACAGCCCACCGACGACGCGCATGTTTTCGGGTTCGTCGCGATTGTGGCCATTGCGCCGGCGCGCATCCGACCATATCGGCACGCCCGCAGTCCTTTCCGTCCCATCATTGTAGCGGATATACCAGTTGAACTGATACAGTTGGCCGCTAAGTGCGGGGCCGTTTCCGACGGCCGAGAAGGAGCCGGTTGGTTCGAGCCCGAAGCTGGTGGTAGAATTGCGTAGCCACGCGATTTCGCCCTCGATTGCGCCGCCGGCATGAGCCTGACCACCCAGGCCTCTTGCCTTTCCCTTGGCCGCTTCAACAACGGATCTAAGCTCTTCCAGGGAGTCGCCGTATGCAAACAGAACGGTCCGGACAGCGGACCGGCCTGGTTCGATCCTGCCCAGATGCCAGGTCAGAACGCCGTCGGTGTTTCCCTCCGAGGACAGCCCTGCAATAGCCGCCGCAGGCAAGAGACAGCTAAGAACCGCTGCGCAGAGGAGGCCGCCGGTTTTCAACTTCACAGCAACTCTCTCATAATCGCCCTTGGGTTCACAGTTGTCAAATGCTGGCCACATTATTCGGTTCTTCCCACAAAAAAAACGACCTATAGTCCCTCCTGCGCTTTCCGCACAAACATAAGTTAGCCGAATGGGTCTGAAATTGCAACGTCTTTGTCCGGTCAGCTCGAAATGTGCAACTATGATAGCCGGCGAAACAGCCGCTCGGCGCTGCAAGATCCGGCGATCTGACAACTCCGATTATGAAGCTTACTGACCAACACAAGGTAAGAGGACTGCCCAACATGAGGTCTTAAGAGCGCGGCCGCGCCGCCCGGTCACGAATTAGCCACTGCATCAAGCTCGATTTCGAACAAAAGCTCCTCACGACAAATATCACCATGAGCGACCGCAATCGGCAAGAGCGACAGATGTTCCTTCTCACAGTATGCGCCCAAAAGAGGGGCGTCGTCCATATCCTTGAAGTAAGCGATGGCTCTCGAGACATCCGACCAGCTCATCCGCCGGGATTCGAGTATAGCCTCAATCACCTCCATCGTAAGGGCGATCTGTTTAGCCGCGTCGCCGACGTGGGCGGTGGCGCCGTTGCGCTCGATACTCGCGGTTCCTGACACGTACAACCTTCGGTGGTCGCAAAATAAGACTTCCACCGCCCGACTGAACGAACTCTTATAATCGGGGGCCGGACATTGCAGCGGCGAGGTGACTTGCTGTATCCTGACACTCTTGCTCTTCGGCCTGATGGCAAAAGCCTCAGCAACCACCGCGGCCCCCGCACAATTGCCCGCCCCAATGCCTGTGCTCGCCGGCATCGTGCCGTGAAGGACCCGCCGCTCGGCAAAAAAACCGTTCCGAACCGAATTGAAGGCGTCGTACCAGGCAAGTATCCTGTTAATGTACAACCAGGTTCGCACAACATGGGAAAAATCCATCTGAGCATGTCCCAGAGCCTCCTCCATCTTCTCAAAAGTCTCGCGGGCCTGCTCGGTATCCGAGCGGGAGCTGTCGGCCGCACGCAAGTCACCCAGAAGACAATACCGGGCGTCGTCATCCTCGAACACGTTTCCTATGATACGCTCATCCCAGCGGATCGGCGCCGCGGACGTGCCGGAAATTGCATAGACCTGCGTGCCCGTCAGCGACTTTTTCGAGGGCCCTTCCCCTTCAATCCAAGTTATGGGCCATTTGATTTCTCCGAACGCACCCCGCAGCGCCTCCATGCCGCCGCTTTGAAGGGCACAGCATCCGAATACATCCTGCGATACAATCTGTGCATCGTTGTCGTGCAGGAAGCGGGCAAGGTTATCAAACATCCCGTAGTGATTATTACCCTCCACCGGATGGGCGGTGATGTAGAATTTCGTAAAACAAGGCCTCGACACCGTGACAACATCAAGGTTGCCTAAAGAAGTCCTCGTTATAGTAGCTAAAGCGCTGCGGTCTTCCATTTCTTCCTTTCCCATTATGCAACTTCAACGAGACTTTACCTGGACAGGACAAACTCAGCCAGGTCCGCAATCTGCTTTTCGGTCAGGCCCGACGTCCGGCCGTGTTTATCATCGATGTTATGCTCGACCAGCATATCTTTGACCGTGGCAGCTCGCCCATCGTGCAGATACGGCGCGGTCCGCCAGACCTCAACCAGAGTCGGGGTATCAAAGGCCTGCGTTTGTTCTCTGCCCTTTCCGGTGCCCACGTTGTATTTCTGCAGATCCGTGTCGAGCGGCCCTGAATGGCAGGACGAACAGCCTGCCTTTTCGAAGACCTTTTCGCCGCGCCGGGCGGCCTTGCTCAGCCTGGGCTTTTTGCTGAACCAACCCCTGGTCAGATAGGGACTCGGTACCGGCTCGAGGGACTTGAGGTACTGGTCAATTGCGACCGCGTCCTCCTCCGGACGGACCGTGAACAGGATGTGACGGATGCCGGCCCGAACGGCCGTTTCCGCGCTGTCGCGAATGCCGGTTATCATCGCCGGTGGCGTCTTGTGGGTCAGCAGCAGGCTCTTGGTGTTCTTGGGATTGCCGATGCCGTCGTTGAGCAGGTCCCAGTTCAAAGCGTCCGTCCGCGCGCCCGGATGGCAGCTCACACAGCTCTGCCAGTGCTGGAAACACAGTTTGGCATTGTTGAACAGCATCTCGCCCCTGCGCTCCGGTGTCATTGGCGTCTTCGGCCCCAGCTCCACAGACCGCGTGCTGGGCCTGACTTCGCCACCTATATCTATTACTCCGAGACTGTCTGAGAAATACTCGGCGATATAAGCTTTGGCGCCGATGATGACCAGCCCACGCGGTCCGTTGCCGGCAAGCTTAAGTCTGCGTCTGATGCCGACCAGAAAGGACAGGTCATTGGGGACGTCCTCCGCCGCCAGCGAGACATCCGAAACCTTCTGGCCTGAAGCGACCTTTTCGAGTTTTTCGTGCATTGCCTGTCGGTCAATTACGCTCAGTTCGTGCGTGCCGGAGTGGGTGACGCATATATACCTGCCGTCGTCCGTGCAAGCCACGCCCCAGGGATTGGCAGCCCCCAGGTCCACATCATCCAGCAGGACCGTATTGACCAGCTTCTTGCCGGTCACATCGATAACGCTCAAAGCGTTGGTGTTCATCCAGCCTCTCTCAAGCTGGGTGGTGGGAAGCTGATAACGCGAGAGAACGTGGGTGATATAGGCATATTGCCCATCCGTCGAAACGCAGACGCCGCGAAGGCTCGTGCTGCCGTTCGGTAGCTGTATTGTGGCGATGACCTTCTTGGAGGCCGTATCGATGACTGTGACCGCTGCGGCTGCGTAATCCTGATCTGCTGCGCCGGCGGGCAGAAGGTTTGCCACAAACAGCAGTCTTCCATCCGGGCTGATAGCAGCGGCTGCCGGCTCACGCTGCACGGAGACCCGGCACACCACTCTTGCGGTCTTTAGATTAATTACTGCGACATCGTTGTCGAAACGATTGCATACATAGAGGACATTGCCGTCCGGGCTGACAACGGGGGCTGTGGGAGTGTGACCGGTTGATATGCGCGAGGTAACCTTGCCTTTTGTCGGGTCTATGACATAGACGCTCCCGGCCGGAGCCGCACCGGTGACATATAGTCGTGACTTGTCCGGTGCGATTGCCACTCCGCTCGGCCGAGCCGGCAGCGAGATTGACTTGGTTACGCGACCGCCAACGGTGTCAAAGACAGCTATTTGCCTGGCCGTGAACTCGGCAATGTAGATCGTATCGGCCTCTGCGTCTGCGACCACGGCCAAAGGCGACAGGTAGTCCCCGGAGCCGACCTCGGCATTTGCTGCAAGTATCGCCAGCACGCAAATCGAACCTGCGAGCCAAATCTTGCGTACTTTAAGTTTCTTCATTCGCTTTTCTCCTGCGAACACCTTTGGCAACAATGTGCGCCAACCACAATATACTTAGGCCATTGTTTCAGTATCTGCCAATCAAGTTCACTGCCCGCACCACTCTCGTGCGTCTCTCGGCCTCGTCGGGCAGGGTCCCCTTGAGCCAGGCCTTGGCGCGATAAGAAAACTCGTCGCCGGCGGGCAGCATTTTAACCGGCCGGACCATTGCCGCCAGTGCAAAATGGTTGGGCAGGGGCGTGCTGTCACGTTTTTCATCGCGGCCCACAGAATCGCCTTTTTCCGGCGAAGGCGTTCAGTTATAGTCGGTGTTTCATTCACTGGTTCTTGTTCTTGAGTCATAAACCTTTGTTCCCGTGTGGATGGCCTCTCTGCTGCAAAGCTCAGCCTGCCGGCGCATGGCATACTTCTGCTGGCGATGCTGGTCAAGCGGGCAGGCCCGGAAGCCGGGCATGTCAGCGCGCGGGCGCTGCTCGAGCATTTCCTTGCCGGCCCGGATAATTGCCAGCGCTTCGACGTACTTCGGGTCGTTGTGGTCGGTGAGCTTCTCAAGACAGGGGCTGATCTGAGGCCTGTCGAAGCTGACCTGCGGTCCCAATTTTCGGGTGTGCCTTGCCAGTTCGGACAGGTTGACGCCGGTCAATTCCGAGAGGCGCTGAATCTGTCTGTCGTTCAGCGGCGAGCGGCCGGCAAGGTTCTGCGGATAGGCACTGGCGTAATATGGATAATACGGGCCGTTGATGTCGATCCAGGTGACAAGGCGGTCGAAGCTTTCCTTGTCGAGCTTGATGTCCATGTGGCCATTGCGAATTACCTCGATGACTCTGCTGGCGTGCGAGCCCCAGGAGTAAGGCTGCTGAATCTGGGCGGGCCCGGCACCGATCGCTTTGATGTATTTTTTCAGCCACAAGTCGGTGTAGGAGGTGTTGAAAAATGGCGTGCGGTCGCGGGCGAGGTTGAGCTTTTTGCCGGCGTCTTTTCCGTAATCGTGGCAGCCGGCACAATGTTTATCGAGGACGGGCTGCACCTCGGCCATATAGCTGAATTGTCGGGGCGGGCCGTACCAGCCGGTTAGTTTGCTCGGTGGACGCTGTAAGGCCATGGGGATTATTGCCTTCGCCGGCGGCGGTGACGTGCGACGATCTTCGTGGCAGCCGGCGCAGCCGGTTGTCTCGCCGGATTGGACAATGGTGCCGCTGCGCATGGACTGAATCATCATGCCTTCAGAGTCGAGAAGCTGGAAATATACGAATTTGTCGGACGGGACCTCGAAATAGGCAGAGCCGTCCTCTTCGACCGGGACGGTGCCGAGGATCCGCTTGTTCTCGAAGCTGTGCCAGTTCATACCGGGGCAGTGTTTTCCCTGGCCGTCCCAGTAAGCATAGGTCCAGAAACGCTTTTCGGGTGATTCGACGACGCGCAGGTATTTGACTTCGCCGCGTTTTACGCCCTGCATATGCGTGCCGTTGTAGACGTCCAGTACATATAGGCAGCCGTGCTCGTTCCTGAAGTTTCGTCGCGAGGGAACAACGGGCGGCCGCGGTCGCGGTCCCAGAGGCATAGGGTCGTAACAGCCGGGCTGCTCCGCGTACAGGAGCAGTTCGTTGCCGAAGACGTCGACAAGATAAATGCCCATCTGCTCTTCATTGCCGGTCATGCGCGAGCAAAGGAAGTATTTGTCGCTGAGCGGAAAAGGGTCCTCGTACTTGGGCCGGATTGGTCTCAGATTGTCAAACGCATACGCGTCCTTGTAGTTGAGGGGAACGGGCTTGGTTCCGCCGATGCCGCCGATGAGGTCGATTGCCTCGGCGGGCCAGAGGCGAATGACGGCAGCTGCGCCGTCGATGCCGAGCCGGCGGTCGAGAATGGTCAGAGCCCCCCACGGTCGGTCGTGGCAGGAACCGAAGATGCAGAGGACCTGTTCTGCGCCGGGGATGCTGCGTGCGTCGATGGCGCCGCCGGGTGCGAGGGTGTTATTGCCGTAGTACACGGAGTGATTGGTTCCGTCCGGGTTGACGGTCCAGAGCCCCTGCGCATCGCCGAAGTTTCGGTCGACGTATTCCCAGTGGTCGTACATGATTCGGCCGTCCGGCATCAGTGAGGCGTGGGCCTCGTGCAGAGTGTTTTTACCGATTTGATGGATGTTGGCGCCGTCGCGGTCCATCCGGAAGAGATTGGCCATGATGTGCTGGGCGCACATGCAGTACTTGGGCTCGCGGGTGGAGGAAAAGACTATGGTCTCATCAGGCATATACAACGGGTCGATGTCCGTAAGGCCTCGGCCAAAGGTGAGCTGTCTGAGGCCGGCGCCGTCGGCATCGATTTCGTAAATGTGGTAGTCATCGTCGACGTCCTTGCGCATGGAGAAGATGATCTTCTGGCCGGTGAAGTGGACTTCGGGGTCACGGGCGATTCTGTCGGGGACTTCTATTAGCGTCTTGACTTCGCCGCCGCTGCCAAGGTCGATGGTTTTCAGGGCGCCGCCGCCCGAGAAGCTCTTCGTGTTGATCTCATCCGTCTGGAACATGGTGGCCGAGTTGTGATGGTCCTCTTTGTACTGCCGTCTTACCACAAAGAGTATTGGCCGGCTGCTGACGAGCGGATTGGCCAGCAGAGCCTCTCTCTGAAAGCCCTTGATTTCTTCAACCTCACGTATAGCAGCGGCATCACCTCGCCTCAGAGCTTCCCGGATTCTCGGCATACGTTTCTCGTAGCCTTCCAGACGCCTCAAAAACTCCTGCCCCCTGGGATAGTTGCCCCCAAATGTCGCTGTCAGATCAAGAACCACACGACGCACCCCAGACAAGTCCACAAGATCAAGATCCGCCCTGACCCGCTCAAGCGATTGGTCCGTATGCGAAGATGCTGAGATCGGCGATGAAGACTCTTTTGGCGTTCCGGCCACTGCCTGCCAAGAAACTACGGCGGCCAACACCGCCGGCAGACAAGAAATTCTTCTCAGCATACGACTTCTCCGTGCAACGGTTAATCGGCTCGCTCGGCTCAGAATCAAGCATGGGGGTGGGCTTGGCTTCGTGGAACCGGTTGGGAGCACGTCACTTGGGTACTGCACTGCCGGGTCACTACCCTACCCGATTGAAGCAGTACGGTCAATGACAAATCTCGCGGCGGGGCTGTTTGACTTCTTCTTGCAGACACATCAACAGAATAACCACAACCACAACAACAATCATAGCTTATGTGGTTGTATCGAATATTTCGCAACAACATAGTACCGGCTTGCCCACACAGCTGCCCAAACCGCCGTTTCGTGACTGGCTAATTCATCAGGTTGAAAAGCAGCCGTCAAGGCCATATCATGTATTTCAGAGGTTGGGGCCTCTGGTTGCAACATGAATGTTCTTTCAACTCCGACAAGGTTGAAAAAGGAGACGCCAAATGAATCGCCGAGACTTCTCAAAACACAGCCTACTGCTTGGAATGGGCGTTCTTTCCGGCTATGCAAAGGATGGTAACGCGGGGGCGAAGAGTCAACCTGAGAATACCTATAGGGAGCCATCGAAAAATCTGCCTGTAAGGAAATTTGATGTGGTCGTAGTTGGTGCAGGTACGGCAGGGGTCGTGGCGGCTATGGCGGCATCGCGCCAGGGCGCCAAAACGATGCTCATTGAGTGGAAAGGTTATACAGGCGGAACAGTGACGGAAGGTGGCACCGCGCTGCACAGTTTCTATAACCTGTGGAAGGCTTTCCCAGGAGTTAAGAAAACTCAGGTTGTACGGGGGATTCCTCAGCAGATTATCGACCGCCTTTTAAAGGTCGGCGGCACATCCGGACATGCTGAGATGTCCATAGGGTACGACTACGATTCTGTGTGCACCGCAATTGATACCGAGCTTTATAAACTTGTCACGATGGAAATGCTCGACGAAGCTGGGGTCTTCATAGCTGTGAATACACTGCTCACCGGCGCCATTATGGATGGTGGTCGCCTAAGAGGTGCGATAGTGGATAGTCGCTCCGGCAGAGAGGCAATCTACGCTAAGGCGTTTGTGGACTGCTCAGCCTATGGGGATCTCGCCGCATTCGCCGGAGCCGATTACAAAGTCCCCAACGATTATTCCTGTTGTAACAGTATTGGTATGGCGAATGTGGACTTGGATGGGTATGTTGCGTATCTGAAATCCAACGGTGGGCCCAATCAGCTTGCCTACGGTATACGCAGCGGTGAAGAGGGTAAGATTGTACGTTTCAACGGCGGCCTGCGAGGTGACTTCCGAAAAGAAGCAAGAAAGATAGGCATGTCCTCGATGATAACTACCGTTCATGACAATTACCTGATGTTCGTTAAATGCAATTTCAAAGTCCCAGGCAGTGTTATCAACCGCGACGATATGGCCAGGGCTGAGCTTGAAGTAAGAAAGCGCCAGGCAAAAGCCGTGGAACTGTTCAGGAAATATGTTCCCGGCTGTGAAAAGGCCTTTATGGCCCGAACCAGTCCGTCGCTCAACATTCGCCGCGGCAGGCTGATCACCTGCGACTATGATATTTCGCACGAAGATGTCATCGAGGGCAGACATTTCGATGATGATATTATGGCTTATGGTTTTCACGATTCGGCTCCGCGTTACCAGGTAAAAGGCGGCGGCACATATGGAGTGCCTTACAAGGCTCTACTTGTTGCCGGAATAGAGAACCTCTACGCGTGCGGTATGATGATAACATCTGACCACAGGGCCCACATGTCCACTCGAAACACGGTGTGCTGTATGGGACAGGGACAGGGGGCAGGCACGGCTGCCGCTCTTTGCGCGGCCAGTAATATCGGAACGCGTGACCTTAGATATGGTGATTTGCGGGATGCCCTTACGAAAGGTGGTGTGTATTTCGAAAGCTAAAGTCCAGTCGCACAGAATACCGGTTTGGGGTCGAAGGGGAGCGAACTTGACCAAGTTGATAAAGTCATTACGGAAGACTTTCTTCTGCGTGTTTGAGTAATTCATTTTGTCTGCAGCCACAGGCGCCTCTGCGGAAGCGCACAGCCCATCGGCCGATTCACGCCGCTATCGTCAGGCGCTAACGCAAAGACAGCAAGGCCCTTGTCTTCTCGGTCACTCTTAACGAGGTGACGCAGACCCGCACAGATGATGACTCGAGAGAGTAGGCAAAGAAGATCAACCCTATGGCAATCCACTATCAGAATGTGCAGCCGTTCAGAAGAGGCGCGCCGACAAAAAGAACAAAGCCGTTTGCACTTAACTGACAAAGCATGCTTGCGATTCTGGACTGTTTCTGGTAATATCATCGGCCCAGACGACCACTTTGTTCCGCTGGAACCAAGCAGTAGGTGTTTCTTTGTGCAGGAGGCACTGGTGCTGCCCAAACAAAAACTCACACCAACCGTGCCGTAGGTTTTCGATGCGCAAGTAGAAAATGGCATTTGAATACGGAGACTTTTTTATGAGAAGAGACATAAGAACGCGACGCGATTTCATCAAATCCGCCGGTTTAGGTACGGCCGCGATGGCTGTTTCGGCATATGCAAAGGACTCCAAGCCAATTAAGAGCACGCGAGGTACATCAACTTGGGCCAGTACCAGCGAGCTATGCAAGGCCGATGTGCTGGTGGTCGGCGGCGGTCCGGCGGGCATCGGCGCGGCTCTGGGAGCTGCACGCACAAGTGTCAAGACACTGCTGATTGAAGCCCAGGGCTTCTTTGGAGGTGTTGCGGCATGGTCTTTGGGGATGCCGATCAACCAGATGCGCACGGAAAGCAAACCTCGCTCCAAAGTACACGAACTTGTCATTGAAAAACTCCTGGCTTACGGCGATCAGGCGATATACATCGGACAGCACCAGTTGTACTGCAACGTGGACTACCTCAAGGTTGCGGTGCTCGATGCCCTGGACGAGGTGGGGTGCAAGTACCTCGTCCACATGTCGGCCGTGGATACCCTGATGGAAGGTAATCGGGTTACCGGCGTGTTGGTGAGCACCAAACAGGGTCTTGCCGCAATCTCGGCCAAAGTAGTTGTTGACTGCACGGGGGATGCAGACGTGGCTTACTTCGCCGGAGCCGAAACGATGATGGAAACGAAGGAACCCCGTATGCCAAGCACACTTCTGCTGGGCATGGCCAATGTCTCACCGGAGCAGATTCGGCGCGTGAAGATAAAGGACATCGCTAAGAAGGCACGGAGTAAATACCCACTAATCCCGAAGAGCTGGGGACTGAACCCGGTTTCCAATTGTCACCATTACTGGATCAACCACACCGGAACTCGGGACATCGGGCAGTTCGACATGACTGATCCGTTCGACTTTTCACAAGCCGAGTGCGTGAGTCGGCGCCAGGCGCTGCAAATGACCAGGGCGATGCGTGAGTTCGGCGGCGAGGATCTCAAGAACATAGAACTGGTCGCTACCAGTCCCCGGATAGCCGTGCGCGAGACCCGCCGGGTCAAGGGTTGCTACATTCTGACCGAGGAAGACGCAGTCGAAGGCCGCAAGTTCGATGATGTGATCGCCTGGCGCAGCGGATATCTGGACCTCATGGGATACAAGTTCACGAAGATGAAGGTTCACGACGTGCCCTATAGATCAATCCTGCCCGAGAAGGTGGACGGGTTGCTGACCGCCGGCCGCTGCATCTCGGCAACACACGTTTCCATGGCTGCCGGAAAGAGCATGGGCAACTGTGTGGCCACTGGTCATGCCGCGGGGTTGGCCGCAGCGATGTCCGCTCAGAAAGGGATCATGCCTCGCGAATTGAAAGTTGCCCAGATCCAGAATGCCTTGCGCAAGGACGGCGTCGATCTGGCCATGGGCGGCAAAACGCAAATGGACATATCAGGGGACAGAGGGGTCTAAGGATGGACCGAGTGCGGGTCGTCTACGTGGATGGCGCGGCAAAGACCGAGCCCACCGACCCGTGAATCGCAGTTGAATTTGAGATAACATATCAAGAAGAGCGGCGTATGCAGGCGACCGAAACCAATTCTCTGCGGTACCACACTGCATCAATGATGGTGTCCTGCGTGGAAACGTATCGATTTACCTTGACAACTTGACTTCAGGGATGACAATCACTGCTCGTGGTGGTTGAGATGAAGAACGCCGGTCCAAGACGGGAGATGTCAGCCAAGCTCTGCCTGTTGAAACCGGGTACTTACGAAATGAAGTTATCACACGCTGGACCGGATGGTATTGCCTGCGTCGACCGCCAAGAGATCGAGGTAGAGCGTGCCGGTTCGCAAATCAGTTTTCAATTACCTGCACAAATCTCCTGCGAGCTCAGTCTGCTGATGCGACCTTAAGTCGAAGATAGGGCTATTGTACCAGTGCTATTAGAACGTCGTTTCAACAAGGGTTCTCTTATAGCCCTTTTTCTGTCTTAAGAGTATTTAAGTTTTGTTATGCTCGAAAATATGGGAAGAAAAGCATGTTTTGCAGAGGCATGGATTGACACCAGAACTCATAAGTAACGTGTCAAACCCTGGAATTTCGGACTGGTGAGCAGAAGAAAAATTCGGCGGATTGCACAACCGTCCCACCACCTTCAAGGTCATAGCATATATAATCCGATTTTTGCTAAGCTCGACTTTTGCCAATTTTTAGGCTATTGAACGATGGATAGCAGATTCATTATACCGGCAAACGGACTCCTGCCGATGCTTATTATTGTTTACGACAATAAGTTCGGAAAGGAGTCCATTATGCTTACTATTCCATCGGCAGCAAAAGAACTTTTTGTTCAGTTTTCTCCCGCATTTACAAAAC
>Ga0307378_10000630_pt1 | contig 61102 bp, 49 predicted proteins | sample UN1MG_FD_202238 | JGI IMG/M metagenome (GOLD analysis project Ga0307378, IMG submission 202238) | Soil microbial communities from Risofladan, Vaasa, Finland - UN-1 | ecosystem: Environmental > Terrestrial > Soil > Coastal area > Acid sulfate soil | place: Finland: Risofladan, Vaasa | collected... | reverse complement strand
CGAGCTTGCAGAATACCTTGGGGCAGCCAATGTCATAAGCTGCGGGAACGGTACAGATGCCCTGCAGATAGCCATGATGGCTCTGGGACTGAAACCGGGAGACGAAGTGATAACAACCGATTTTACCTTTATTGCCACAGTTGAGCCAATCGCCCTGCTGGGACTAAAGCCTGTTTATGTTGATCCTGATCCCTTCTCATTTAATATTGATCCTGAACTGGCAGAAAAGGCAGTTACACCAAAAACGAAGGCTATATTACCGGTTCACCTTTTCGGTCAGTGTGCCGACATGGATCCACTCATTGATATGGCCAGAAGGCACAAGCTCTTCATTATTGAGGATACTGCCCAGGCAACCGGAGCGGATTATTATTCCGGAAATGGCGAAACCAGGAAAGCAGGCACCATCGGTGAAGTTGGTTGTACCTCGTTTTTCCCTTCAAAAAATCTTGGATGCTATGGTGATGGTGGAGCTCTTTTTACTGATGATGACGCACTGGCGGCGAAGATCAGGTCCATAGCAAACCATGGGATGACCCGTAGATATTACCACGACCATATCGGAGTGAACTCCCGCCTGGATACACTACAGGCCGCTATTCTGAGAGTGAAACTGATAAACCTCGACAGATACAATAAGTTAAGGCTGGCTGTAGCCGATAAATATGATGCTGCTTTCAGGAATCAGCCTGGCCTCACTCTGCCTCACCGCAGCAGGTTCTCTTCCCATATATTCCATCAGTACACTCTTAAGCTTAACCCTGATGACAGAGACAGGATGCGTGACTATCTTGCCGGAAAGAATATTCCCTCAATGGTCTATTACCCGGTACCACTTCACAGACAGGAGGCCTACAGCTACCTTGGATATGAATATAACAGTTTCTCCGTTACCGAAGAATTATCCGGGTCTGTCCTCTCACTTCCGATGCATACTGAACTTGATGATGAGCAGATCAATTATATAATTTCAACCGTTCTTGAATTCTTTAATAAGATATGAGTAAGGATTATTTTGTGCACGAAACAGCCGTTATTGATGAGGGTGCCGAGATAGGCAAAGGGACCAGGATATGGCATTTTTCACATATTATGCCGGAGTGTGTAATTGGAGAGAACTGCAATATCGGACAGAATGTGGTAGTATCAACAGGTGTAAAGCTCGGAAAAAATGTAAAGGTCCAGAATAACGTATCGATCTATACCGGAGTAATTTGTGAAGATGATGTATTCCTCGGACCATCAATGGTTTTCACAAACATAATCAACCCGAGAAGTGCTGTGATAAGGCGCGATCAGTACGTAACAACAATTGTTGGTAAAGGTGCATCGATCGGGGCCAATGCAACTATCATTTGTGGAAATAATATTGGTAAGTATTCCTTTATAGGGGCCGGAGCAGTAGTTACAAAAGAGGTCAGCCCCTACTCACTTGTAATGGGCAACCCGGCACGTCATGCTGGCTGGATGAGCGAGTATGGCCACCGCCTGAGTTTCGATGAGAAAGGGATCGCGATATGCCCTGAAAGCGGTGAAAAATACAATCTTGCAGGAGAAGCGGTTTCAAAAATTAATTGTTAGTTTTGTCACATAACTATAAAGTCAATGGCAATTAAACCCAGGAATTTTGGACTTATAGGCGTTGCAGGATATATAGCAGTGCGTCATCTGGCCGCCATAAAGGAGACAGGGAATCTGTTGCTTGCAAGCCTGGATCCTTTTGATAGTGTTGGCATCATTGACAGCTATTTTCCCGAAAGCGATTTCTTTGTTGAATTCGAGCGGTTCGACCGTCATTTTGATAAACTTAAGCTAACCGGCACACGAATTGACTATGTGTCAATATGCTCCCCTAATTATCTGCATGATGCGCACATCAGATTCGCCTTGCGCCACCAGGCGGATGCTATATGCGAAAAACCTTTAGTCCTCAACCCGTGGAATGTTGATGCCCTTCAGGAAATCGAGAAGGAAACAGGAAGGAAAGTATATACTGTTCTGCAACTCCGGCTCCACCCCTCGATCATAGATCTGAGGAAGAGGGTGCTGCAGGAGCCCGGCGATAAGGTCCATGATATTGATCTGACCTATATTACAAGCAGGGGCAACTGGTATAAGTTCTCCTGGAAAGGAGATATTCAGAAGTCAGGAGGAGTGTCAACCAATATAGGCATCCATTTTTTTGATATGCTTATCTGGGTATTCGGTGATGTACGGTCGAGTATCGTTCATCTTTCCGAACCTGATAAAGCAGCAGGTTATCTTGAGCTCGAAAGGGCCAGGGTCAGGTGGTTCCTGAGTATCGATTCAGATGATCTCCCTCCTAGAATAAAAGGCAACGGTCAGAGAACATTCAGATCCATCAAGATCGAAGGAAAAGAGATTGAATTCAGTGATGGATTCGCTAATCTTCATACTGCAACCTACCGGGGAATTCTGGATGGTAATGGTTTCGGGCTCGAAGATGCAAGGAAATCGGTTGAGGCAGCATATACCATACGGAATGCAAAAACAGAAATCTCAAAGGGAGAGCACCATCCTATGAACAAATCAGTTAAAAAGCAGGATTGACTTATGTATACGAAACTAATAAACAGGGAGACAAAATTATCAGTGATAGGCCTCGGGTATGTAGGTTTACCTGTTGCTCTTGAATTTGCTAAAAAGGTCAGTGTGATCGGATTCGATATACGGCACGACAGACTGGAACGCATGAAAAAGGGAATCGACCCGAACAATGAACTGTCACCCGAGGAATTTGAAGGCACCGATATAGTTTATACCTCTGATCCGAACGATCTTAAGGAGGCCTCGTTTCATATTATTGCCGTACCTACTCCTACCGACAGGCATAATCTTCCGGATCTGACACCAATCCTCAAGGCCTCAGAGATAGTAGGGATGATACTTAAAAAGGGCGATTACGTTGTTTATGAATCAACTGTATATCCCGGCTGTACCGAGAAGGATTGTGTTCCGGTCCTTGAAAAATTTTCAGCACTTAACTGCATTATAGACTTCAAGGTAGGTTTCAGTCCCGAAAGGATAAATCCGGGTGACAAAGTTCATACCCTCACCTCTATTGTCAAGGTGACCAGCGGATGCGACAAGGAATCTTCTGAAAATATTGCCCGTATTTATGAATTGATCATAACTGCCGGTGTGCACAGGGCCTCTTCCATCAAGGTTGCTGAATCATCCAAGATAATCGAAAACGCGCAGCGTGATATAAATATCGCATTTATGAACGAGCTCTCGATAATCTTTAACCGCATTGGCGTGAATACATATGAGGTGCTTGAGGCTGCAGGAACAAAGTGGAATTTTCTGAATTTTAATCCGGGGCTTGTCGGAGGACATTGCATCGGTGTTGACCCCTATTATCTTTCCTATAAAGCAAAAGAGGTGGGCTATCATCCGCAGATGATCGACTCCGGACGATTTATAAATGATAGCATGGGGAGGTATGTTGGAAAACAACTGGTAAAGAAGATAATTGCCTCATCCAAAAGCCCCAAGGGTGCCAGGGTCCTGATCATGGGAATAACCTTCAAGGAGAATGTCTCTGACATCCGTAACTCAAAGGTAATCGACGTAGTTGATGAACTTACCGATTTTGGTGTGCTGGTCGATATAGTTGACCCGCGCGCTTCAGCAAACGAGGTTAAAGAAGAGTATTCGATCGGATTAAAGGCGAGACCCGAGGGGATTTATGATGCCGTTATTGTTGCTGTAAATCACAGCGAATACCTGGATCTGCAGGAGGATCATTTTGAACCATTGCTCGACAAGAAAGGAATAGTGGCAGATATTAAGGGGATCCTAAGAGGAAGAATAAATAAATTCACCTACTGGAGTCTGTAATAATGGCCAAGAAGGTGCTTGTAACAGGCGGAACCGGTTATATAGGTTCACATACTGCTGTTGAATTGCAGCAGGCAGGATATGATGTCTCTGTTATAGATAGCCTTCACAATTCTGAAATAAGTGTACTTAAAGGGATCGAAGGAGTTACGGGCAGAGCGCCCCGGTTTGATCAATTTGATCTTTGCGACAGCATCAAACTGCACTCCTTTTTTGAGAATCACTCCGGGATTGAAGCAATTGTCCATTTTGCAGCCTATAAGGCCGTTGGTGAATCGGTGTACAGACCAATGATGTATTATCGCAATAATCTGGTTTCATTAATGAACCTGCTTGCCATGATGAGTGAGTTCGGTATCCGGAACATGGTCTTTTCCTCATCCTGTACTGTATATGGTCAACCCACTAAACTGCCTGTCACCGAAGATGCTCCCATCCAGCCTGCGCTGTCGCCATATGGCAATACTAAACAGATCTGTGAGGAAATAATAAAGGACACTGTGAGGTCCGGAGAGTCGGTGAAAGCAATCTCTCTGCGCTATTTTAATCCTATCGGCGCCCATCCGTCAGCCCTTATCGGGGAACTGCCCAGGGGAGTACCTGAGAACCTTGTTCCTTTCATTACCCAAACGGCAATAGGACTCAGGGAACAGCTAAAAGTTTATGGTGACGATTATGATACTCCCGACGGATCGTGTATCAGGGACTATCTGCATGTAGTGGATCTTGCAAAAGCTCACGTCATTTCAGTGACACGCCTGATCGAAAACACCAACAGGAATGACTACGAAGTGTTTAACCTTGGTACAGGCAAAGGAGTCTCGGTACTGGAAGCAATCAGCTCTTTTGAGAGAGTATCAGGGATTAAGCTGAATTACCAGGTTGTTGGGAGACGGCCAGGTGACATTGAACAGATATGGGCCGATCCCTCATATGCAAACCGTGAACTGGGCTGGAAAACCGTAAGTTCGCTCGACGAAGCCATGAAATCAGCATGGGACTGGGAAAAACAATACAGAAACAAGTAATGGAATGAAATCTATTCTTATAACCGGAGGAGCCGGTTTCATAGGATCGCATGTTGTCAGGAGATTTGTTAAGGGATATCCGGATTATCTGATTGTTAATGCGGATAAACTGAGCTATGCAGGAAATCTTGAGAACCTCAGGGATATTGAGTCTGAACCGAATTACAGATTTGAGAAGGTTGATATAGTAAACGAACATGAGATAACTGCCCTGTTCGGAAAATATACTTTCGATGGAGTTATTCATCTTGCAGCTGAATCACATGTCGACAGATCGATCAGCTCTCCAAATGAATTTGTATTCACCAACGTTGTCGGGACAGTTAACCTCTTGAATGCCTGTCGTAAATCATGGAGCGATCTCAATAATAAACTATTCTGCCATATCTCGACCGACGAGGTTTACGGGTCACTTGGCAAGGATGGTCTTTTTACCGAAGATACCCCTTATGATCCCAAGAGTCCCTACTCAGCCTCCAAAGCCAGCTCAGACCACTTCGCAAGGGCATATAACAATACCTATTCGCTACCTGTGGTTATTTCGAACTGTTCAAATAATTACGGCCCTAACCAGTTCCCTGAAAAACTGATCCCTCTGGCTATCAATAACATAAAAAAGAACAATCCCATCCCTGTATACGGGAAGGGAGAAAATATCAGGGATTGGTTATTTGTTGAGGATCATGCCGAAGCCATCGACATCATTTTCCATCATGGCAGTAGAGGTGAGACATATAATATCGGAGGACAGAATGAATGGAAGAATATTGACCTTGTCAGGCTACTCTGCCGGATTATGGACGGTAAACTGGACCGTGCTGACGGAGAATCGGAGAAGCTTATTACATTCGTTACCGACAGAGCCGGTCATGATCTGAGGTATGCAATTGATTCATCAAAAATTTCCGGTAAGCTGGATTGGAATCCGGCACATGATTTTCAAAGAGGGCTCGAAAAGACTGTTGACTGGTATCTCAGTAATGAAAAATGGCTTGAGAATGTCCTCTCCGGCGATTATAAGAAATATTACGAAGGGCAGTATCTGAGAAGATAACGATATGCTTCCCTGATTGAGACTAATAAAGTTCTGTAAAGGCAACTTCCATGACAGGTGACAATGAGGCTCCGTTTGCCCTCATTATCAGATTAATCCCTGAAAATCCGGGTAAAAATAATTCGATTGCCGGTTCCGGAATATTTCCATCAAGATATTTCTGCACAAAGTTAACTATATTCAGGCTATATCTGTTATTAATATAATCATACTCTCCGTCAAGGAAAGAGGCACTCAGATTGTAGTCATCAAGATATCTCTTTACCCCTGTTGAATCTACATACCTGGCCAGAATTTGTCCGGGGATCATTTCTTCGGTATACACATTCTCCTCTAAATAAACGGGAAGATAGATCCTTGCTTTATTAATAGCAATAGGCATTTGATCCTTAAGTCCCTCCAGTCCTGGCATTACGATCTTCGTATATACACCGTCAAAGCTCTGGACATAGGCAAGTGTGTCAAGAAAAGGCTGATTTATGTATTTGATCTTCTTTTCCGGATCTGCAGTCTCAAAGTCGCGCAGATACCTGTTGTATCTAACACACTTTGAGTTAGTAAGAAATAAATATGACCTTGAAATGGTATCCCCATCACTATAATAAAGGGACAAGGTGGTATTGCCGCCTATAAGATCAACACCGAGCATATGATTATCATCCGTCTGGACATACTCGAAGTAAAGTCCGTTAAAGTAATTCCTGAAGTCGGCAGTATCGTTCGAAAGGAACAGTCGGGTAGTATCCCTGAGCAGCTCTTCTCCGAACTCAACCGGCAGGTGAACAGTAAGTACCGTATCCCCTTCGGTAAAAACGGGGATCTCGAATGATCCAAGCAGCTGCTTTATAGGCACATTCCTGTTGACATAATATACAGAGTCTTTATGCAGGAACTCATCAATCTCATATATATTGACATGGTTGGTTCCAGCCATATTGCCAATTATCTCCGATATTCCTATGGTGAGTTTAAGCGAATCAACATGCAGTAAACCCAGTTCAGGCCATGACTCATATAGCCACAGCTGGGTGACAAAATCTGTTGCGGTAAGACCGAAAAAGGGATCCTGAAGTTTGCCAAGGAATGAAACTGACGGATCGACTGACTTTGTAGTATCGGTATACCGTGAAAATAATTGAAGGGTGAACGTATCTGTCGTAACTATATTCTCAAAATCAGAAGCTGGCAGTATACCCCTTCCGATCTTTGTAGCATCTTCTTCGCAGGATGCAACAAATATAAGTGCTGCGAGTGGCACTAATATTAGTTGTTTTTTGATAAAAGCTGTAATTCTGTCGAAATTATTGTGCCCTTTGCCGTATCCACTCAAATTATTGTAAAAGCTTGTCATAAAATTCATTGTACGCGTCAACATATTCCTCTTCCTTCTGATAACCCAACTGAGGTTTGTCCAGTTTCTCTAAATAATCCTTCAGTTCCCTGTTAATCTCTTTACTACCAATAATTATGCCATCCGAATTATCGATTGCCAGCCTGGATAGATTGACGAAATCACCATTCTTTATCTGGCTCAGGGATTTTTTATCTATACCATCTGCAATCAGTTTTCCTGTAAACGATTCTCTAAACGGCTTTTTATAACCATTATTGTAAACTGAATAGATTATTTTTACCTCGCTGAATAAAGGATCATCATCAAATACTTTTCTGATATAGATTGGGATCAGAGCCGCTATCCAGCCGTGACAGTGAACAATATCGGGCCGCCATCTGAGTTTACGTACCGTTTCGATTACACCTCTTGAAAAGAAGATTGCCCTTTCATCATTGTCCTCAAACTCAACTCCCTTGCTATCCTTGAATACATGTTTATGGTGAAAGTAGTCTTCATTATCGATAAAATAGACCTGCATCCTGGCCGCCTGGATCGACGCTACCTTTATAATCAAAGGATGATCGGTATCATCAATAATAAGATTCATCCCCGATAGCCGGATAACCTCATGCAACTGGTTCCTTCTTTCGTTGATAGAGCCGTACCTGGGCATAAATGTCCTTATTTCCTTCCCCCTTTCCTGAATACCTTGTGGAAGATACCGGCTGATTCTGGAAATTTCTGATTCTTGTAAATAAGGGGTTATCTCCTGCGATACGAATAAAACTTTTTTGTTATCCATCTATATCTGTTCAAGATAAACCAAGGTTCTAACAGAGTGCAAAGTTAGCAATAATTATTAACAATCATATACATTGAAACGGGTAACGGCAGTTAAAAAAGAACTTCTGTATGAATATTCAGTTCGAAAGGGCAGGTTTCCGCGAAATAGTATGAGAAAATTCTCTAGCTTTATAACACCACTAATCCGGACCATATAATGCATGTTATCGAAAGCAGGGAGAATTTGCTGAAACATCTCTCTTCCACAGGAGGAGTAACCAGAGGATTTGTACCAACCATGGGAGCCCTGCACCGGGGTCATCTGTCGCTCGTAGAGAGGTCAGGGAATGATACTGATATTACAGTTGTAAGCATATTTGTTAATCCTGCACAGTTTAATGACCCGGAGGATCTCAGGAAATATCCCCGCGATACAGAGGATGACCTTAAACTGCTGGAGCAGATTCTTACAAATAACGATATCGTGTTTATCCCTTCTGTTGAAGAGATCTATTCAGGAGAAGAACCACCACTTCCTGAGTTGGGCCATCTTGACAAGGTGATGGAGGGTTTATTCAGGCCAGGTCACTTCGAGGGGGTTGTAAGGGTTGTCAGCATCCTGTTTTCCATAGTCAACCCTGATATGGCCTATTTTGGACAGAAGGATTTTCAGCAGCTTGCCATAATCAAGGCAATGGCTGAGAGGATGGAAATGAGGGTCAAAATTGTAGGATGCCCTATAATCCGGGAAGATGATGGTCTTGCAATGAGTAGCCGTAATAAAAGGCTTAGCTCCGAAATCAGAAGTAGTGCTTCAATTATATACTCAACATTGTCAAAGTACTCCAATCTTAAAGAATATAAAGAACCGGCAAAGATAAAATCTAAGATCATCAGAGAGATTGATGCAACATCAGGCTTTAGAACAGAATATTTTGAGATTGTTGACGATGTTGAACTTAAAGCGATAAATTCTGTTGAGGAAATAGATCCCGGAAGAAACTATTACGGCTGCATCGCTGTTTTTGCCGGTGATGTCAGGCTAATTGATAATGTTGAGTTTTCTTTCCCAGTTTCAAAAGGTTAATTAACTTTGCAGCAGAATTTCAATAAGAAACAGCCATGTGGATTGAAGTAGTGAAGTCAAAAATTCACAAAGTGACGGTAACGGAGGCCAACCTGCAGTACGTGGGTAGTATTACTATTGATGAGGATCTGATGGAGGCTGCCAATATTATTGAGAATGAAAAGGTGCAGATCGTTAATATCAACAATGGAGAGAGGCTCGAAACATATGTAATAACCGGTGACAGGGGTTCAGGAGCGGTCTGCCTGAACGGTCCTGCAGCGCGCAAAACTGCCGTAGGGGATGTTATAATTATAATATCCTATGCTTCTGTTGATTTCAAAGAAGCCAAATCTCATAAGCCAACCCTCATATTCCCCGATACAGCTACCAATAAACTGATCTGATATTGAAAGATAGGTTTAAGCAGATTGCAAAAATAACCATATTCCTCGGGCTCAGTTTCGTGCTGCTCTGTTTTGCCTTCAAAAATGTACAGATCAGGGATATATTCAACGAGTTGAAAACCGCCAGGTATTCATGGCTAATCCTTTCCGTTGCCTTCTCGATGCTTGCCTTTTTCAGCAGGGCACGAAGATGGGTCCTTATGATCAGACCACTGGGCTACAGGCCCTCCACGCTAAATGCCTATCACGCGATGATGACCGGATATCTGGTAAATTTTGCCCTTCCGAGGTTGGGAGAGGTCTCAAAATGTGTAGTCCTTGGGAAAAAGGAAAAAATACCTGCCGACAAGCTGGTCGGGACAGTCATTGTTGAACGAACATTCGATCTGATCTCCATGTTTGTCATCCTTCTTATTATGCTCTTCCTGAGAGGCGACCTGATGGGATCGTTCCTGAAGGAGGAAGTAATTAGCCCTATCAGGGAGAAGCTGGTTTCAATCTTTGGTTTCTCCGCTCTGTTCATTACTTCAGTGATCATCCTGATCTTGCTGCTGATTTTTGCCGCCTATCAGTTCAGGGAAGAGCTGATGAGAAACAGATTCGTGGCCAGACTTGCCCGTTTCCTTAAAGGGATTGTTAATGGACTCAGCTCGTTTTATTCGATGGAGAACAAATTTGAGTTTATCTTCCATACAATATTCATCTGGGTCAATTACATCTTAATGTCATGGGTAGTAGTATTCATGATCCCTGCCACTGCTCACCTGACATTTGCTGATGCCACCTTTATCCTGGTAATTGGATCCCTCGGCATGGCAGCTCCTGTACAGGGTGGTATCGGTGCGTTTCACTGGATAGTGTCACGGGGTTTGTACGCAGTTTATAATATCAACCTTGAGGAGGGTCTGGCATATGCCACCATTGCCCATGAATCACAGCTGATCCTGGTAGCGATTCTGGGAACGATCTCATTTTATTTTTTACTGAGAAATAAAATAAGCTTGTCATCTGTAACAGCTCCTCTAAAAGATCTGAATAATGGCCAAAAGTAAAAGTGTATATGTTTGCCGTAACTGCGGCGCCGACTCTCCAAAATGGATTGGCCGCTGTCCTTCATGCGGTGAATGGAACAGCTATGCAGAAGAGATCATCGCTACAAAGAGAAGCCCGCAGCTGTCCTATGCCGCTTCACCGCAAAAACCTGAGCTGATAAATGAAATAGGGACACTCGAAGATAAACGGCTTTTTACCGGTGTAAAGGAGATTGACCGGATACTTGGAGGCGGGATGGTCCCCGGTTCCCTGATACTTATCGGAGGAGAGCCTGGAATCGGGAAATCGACCCTTGCACTGCAGGTGGCAATGAAACTCAACTCCACCGTCCTTTATGTATCTGGGGAGGAAAGCAGTGAGCAGATAAAGCTCAGGGCAGGCAGACTTTCAGACACCAATCCTGAATGCCTGGTCTATAGCGAAACATCGCTTGAAAATATTATTAACCAGGCTAACAATATCAGACCATCGGTTATTATCATTGATAGTATTCAAACAATCAATACCGATACCATTGAATCCTCCGCTGGCTCAATCAGTCAGGTCAGGGAATCAGCCGCACTCCTGCTCAAATATGCAAAGCAAACTGCCACCCCTGTCCTGCTTATAGGGCATATAACCAAGGATGGTAACCTTGCAGGCCCAAAGATCCTTGAGCATATCGTTGATGTTGTACTGCAGTTTGAAGGTGAAAGCAATTACATATACAGGATCCTGAGGGCAGCGAAGAACAGATTCGGATCCACCAATGAACTTGGGATCTTTGAAATGCTCAACACAGGTCTGCGGGAAGTGGACAACCCGAGTGAGATGTTCATAAACCAGAATCGTGAAGAGATGAGCGGAATAGCTATTGCCGCTACGGTAGACGGGATCAGACCATTCATGATTGAAACCCAGGCGCTTGTGAGCAGCGCCGTTTATGGCACACCGCAGAGAAGTTCAACAGGATTCGATATCAGGAGATTGAATATGCTCCTTGCCGTACTTGAAAAAAGGGCAGGCTTCAGGCTTGGAATTAAGGATGTATTCCTGAACATTGCCGGGGGACTGAAGGTTAATGATCCGGCTATTGATCTGTCGGTAATAAGTTCGGTCCTTTCCTCAAATCTTGACATCCCTCTCAGTAAAAAATTCTGCTTTGCAGGTGAGACAGGACTTTCCGGAGAGATCAGAGCTGTAAGTCATATAGACCAGAGAATAAAAGAGGCCGACAGACTGGGATTTGAAAAGATCTTTATTTCGAAATATAACCGGAAGATTGACTCAGCTAAGAGCTCTATTGAAATAATTAAGACAACCAGGGTTGACTCCCTTGTAAAAAACCTCTTCGGATAATCCTTTATCAGAACCTCTCGGTGTTGTATTTGCTTTGATTGCGGACAGAACTCCGGTCATTCACCTTATCACAATCAAGTTCAATATCGAAACCGGGTGGTTCAATAAACTCATCTGCCTGCATGATGCCAAATAATGGATCTTCAAACAATTTCTGAAGGAAGATACCGAATACAGGCAGAGCCATATTCGATCCCTGTCCAAGGCTCATGTCCTCAAAATGTATCGCCTGGTCTTCCCATCCTGTCCATACACCGCCAACAAGGTTTGGTAATAATCCCATATACCAACCATTTGAATGATTCTGGGTGGTGCCGGTTTTCCCTCCCATCTGATTCGTTAATTCATATTTTGATATAAGCCTGACAGCTGTGCCTTCGGCGCTTACAACTCCTCTCAGGAGGCTCATCATCAGGTATGCCTGTTCCTCGCTGAGTACCTCCTCTATCCTCGGGGTAAACCGTGAAATGACATTCCCGTTCTTATCTTCTATCCTGGTTACTACAATCGGTTCGGTATAAACACCTTTGTTGGCAAAGGTACCAAACGCTCCCACCATCTCCTTCAGGGTCACCTCCCCCGTGCCAAGGAAAATGGAGTTCACAGGCTCGACATATTTTGTGTTGATCCCCATTCTCCCCATCATGTCAAGAACTGCCTGGGGAGTAACCTGTTTCATCACCCATGCCGATATATAGTTCTCGGATTTTGCCAGTCCCCACTTCAGAGTCACCATTTTACCATGGAATTCCCTTGGTCCTGAACTTCGTGGCGACCATATTGTATCATTATCCTCAAAAACGCGTGGTATGTTTTCTACCTCATAACATGGGGAATAACCATCCTGGATAGCGAGGGTGTAGAGGAATGGCTTTATGGTCGACCCCACCTGTTTTCTCTGCTGGTTCACAGCGTCATATTTAAAATAACGGAAGTCTGGTCCTCCCACATAAAGCTTCACCTGCCCGGTATGGGGATCCATTGCCATAAAACTTGATCTTATAATGAATTTATGATATAGTACTGAATCATAGGGAGTCATTATAGTGTCTTTCAGTCCTTCCCATGAGAATATTTTCATCGGCGCCGGAGTGTTGAAGATAAGCCGGATCGAATCCTCAGGCATACCTCTTCTTCTCAGGTTATAATACCTGTCGGTCCTCCGGATTGAGTTCTCCATTAACTCCCTTACCTGCTCGCGAGGCAGATCGTTACTGAAGGGAGGATTCCTGAACCCCTTTACATGATTCTCAAACACACCCTGAAGGTCGAGTGCAAGGTGCTCGGCAACAGCTTCCTCTGCATATTGCTGCATTCTTGAGTTTATGGTGGTATATATCTTCAGTCCGTCACTGTATATACTATAGTTTGATCCATCCGGTTTCCTGTTTTTCTGGCACCATCCGTAGAGCGTGTTCCTCTCCCATTCTATCATTGCATCTTCATAATCCGAGGTGAGAAAGAACATGTCTCTCTCGGGGTATTGTGCGGTCATGGTTTTCTGGATATAGGCCCGCAGGTAGGTGGCAAGCCCCTTGTCATGGCCTTGCTCCCTGAAGTCAACCTCAATCGGGATCTGCATGACCGAATCTGCTATGGCCCGGTCAAGGTATCCGTACTTGGCCATCTGCGACAGTACAAGGTTCCTCCTGTTAAACATCCCCTCAGGATTTCTGACCGGATTATACCTGGCTGAATTCTGAAGCATTCCTACCAGGGTGGCTGCCTGTTCTATATTAAGGGAATCCGGTGTTGTATTGAAATATACTTCGCATGCTGACCTGATCCCGACAGCATTATACAGAAAATCATAGACATTCATATACATTGCAATGATCTCCTCCTTGGTATAGTTTCTTTCGAGCCTGACAGCTGTTACCCATTCCTTGAACTTCGATAATCCGAGCTCGACCGGTTTGATCCACACCCTGTTCTGCTCCATCCATTCCCTGGTATTGTACAGGTTCTTAGCCAGCTGCTGTGTAATTGTACTCCCTCCCCCTGCATTCTGACCCATAAGGATCGTCCTGATAAACACCCTGGCCAGTCCCCGTATATCAATGCCGGAATGACGATAGAACCTGATATCCTCAGTTGCGATCAATGCATCAATTACGTAGGGTGATATGTCTTCATAGTATGTCCAGGTCCTGTTCTGAAAGTAATACTTTCCAAGGAGGATCCCATCCTCCGAATAGACTTCGGCAGCCAGGTTATTTTCAGGATTCTCGAGCTCATCAAAGGTTGGCATCGGTCCGAAAACCTCATTTGCCACAAGAATGAATAAAAGGAGTGTTATTATAAAGGGTGATACGAAAATTACCCAGAACCACTTCACATATTTGATATTTTTATTCCGTTTCCTGGCCATAGTGTTAAGTAAGTTTGTCTCAAAAATACTAAATATAAATTAAAGAATTATCGATAAGAATTTTGAACTTAGGTACATAAATGCTTTACTTTGTCGTTCAATTTGTGCAATACAATCTAGTAGGACATGAGTGGTAATCTGGTTATAGTGGAATCGCCTGCAAAAGCTAAAACAATTGAGAAATTTCTTGGAAAAGACTTTAAAGTAGTATCCAGCTTCGGACATATAAGAGATCTTTCAAAAAAGAATATCGGTATTGATATTAAAAACGGCTTTACACCTGAATATATTATTCCTGACGAGAAAAAGAAGGTTGTCGCCGGGCTTAGGAAAAGCAGCAGGGAGGTATCGACCATCTGGCTGGCATCAGACGAAGACCGCGAAGGAGAGGCAATCGCCTGGCATCTGATGAAAGTACTTGATCTGAGTGATGATGTGACAAAAAGAATTGTTTTTCATGAAATCACCAAAGAGGCTATCGAGGCTGCCATAAATAATCCAAGGAGTGTGAATATGGATCTTGTAAATGCCCAGCAGGCCCGCAGGGTACTGGACAGGCTGGTAGGATTTGAGATCTCACCTATCCTCTGGAAAAAGGTACAGCCAGCTCTGTCAGCAGGAAGGGTACAGTCTGTAGCAGTCCGCCTGCTTGTTGAGCGCGAACGTGAGATTATCTCATTCTTACCGGTCTCGTCGTTCAGGATACAGGGCGATTTCATATTCAGGACAAGTAATGGTACAGAGGGTCTCCTGAAAGCAGAGGCCTCTCAGAAATTCAATGACAATAATGATGGTGAAGAATTCCTCCGCCTTTGCAGTAGTGCGTTGTTCAGGGTAAGTGATATAGTTGTTAAGCCCGGATCAAAATCACCTGCTCCCCCATTTACCACATCAACACTTCAGCAGGAGGCTTACCGGAAGCTGGGATTCCCGGTAGCACAGACAATGGCAGTGGCACAGAAACTTTACGAATCGGGCAGGATTACATATATGAGGACCGATTCCACCAACCTGTCGCAGATGGCGATAAATACTACTGCAAAATTGATCATCTCGGAATTTGGCGATAAATATTCCAGGCCAAGGCAGTACAAGACCAGAACTAAAGGTGCCCAGGAGGCACATGAAGCAATACGGCCCACCTATATTGAGACAAGTGAAGTTGGCGGGGCCGGTAATGAGAAAAGGCTATATGAACTGATCTGGAAAAGGACCATTGCCTCCCAGATGAGTAATGCCGAGATCGAAAGAACAACTATTACTATTGGAATGTCGAATACCAGCATTCCGTTTCTGGCTCATGGAGAGGTTATAAAATTCGATGGATTCCTGAAGGTTTACCGCGAATCGACGGACACGAACGGTGAGAATGGCGATTCAAGCCTGATCCCTCCTGTGACCAGGGGAATGAGCCTCAGCTATGATATGATAACTGCAACTGAAAAGTATACAACCCCTCCTCCAAGGTACACCGAGGCAAGTCTTGTTAAGAGAATGGAGGAGTTGGGGATCGGCAGACCCTCCACTTATGCTCCGGTAATTTCAACCATCCAGAACAGGGGATATGTTGTAAAAGAGAACCGGACAGGCGAAAAAAGACGAATCAGATTGATAGTTCTGAAAGAAGGAGCGCTGAAACGCTCTGAAAAAAATGAACTGTTCGGTGCCGAAAAATCAAAATTATTTCCAAAGGATATTGGAATTATAGTGAATGACTTCCTTGTAGAAAACTTCAAGGATATCTTCGACTATCACTTCACTGCAAATATTGAGATTCAGTTTGATGAGATTGCAGATGGGAAACTCTCATGGTCAGACATGCTCGAAAAATTTTACGAACCATTCCACATCAGGGTAACGGATACCCTGAACAAGTCAGAAAGGAAAACTGCCGAACGGAAGCTTGGATATGATCAGAATACAGGAAAACCTGTTTACGTTAAAATGGGTAAATTCGGGCCCGTTGCCCGGCTCGGAGATGTTTCAGAGGATGAAAAACCGAAATTTGCCAGCCTTCTTAAAGGGCAGTTGATTGAAACAATAACCCTTGACGAGGCTATTGCCCTGTTCAGGCTTCCGCGAACTTTAGGTGAGTTTGAAAACAGGGAGCTGGTTGTAGGTACCGGGCGATTTGGCCCCTATGTAAGACATGATGACAAGTTCTATAGTCTCAAAAAGGATATTGACGATCCCTATTCCATAACCCTCGAAAAAGCAATAGAACTGGTCCTGGGAAAAAGGGAGGAGGATAAGAATAAGGTCATAAATACCTTTGGCGAGATCGTGATCCTGAAAGGACGTTACGGACCCTATATCTCATACAGGAAAAATAATTACAAAATTCCCAGGGGAGCTGATCCTCTGTCGCTTACCGAAGAGGAGTGTATGAAGATAATTGAGAAAGGCAACAATAAAAAGAAAAGTTAAATTTCATCATACATTACTGAGATGATAAATCCGGATGATTATTTCGAGCCTGTAAGTATTGATAAACCTCTATGGCAGAACCTTTCAGATCATTCGTGCCTTTCGCACAATCTGACAATAAATACCGAAAGTAATCCCCTTGCCAGGATTGATGGCTTCAAGCTTGCAATAATAGGTGTGCCAGACGACAGGCGGTCGCCAAACAAAGGATGCGGCAGTGCACCTGACCGAATAAGGGAAAACCTGTATATGCTGTCAAGGCTTTCAGGAAAATCCGGAATAGCCGATCTTGGGAACCTGAAGAAAGGGATCAGCTTTGAAGATACTCTGGCAGCACTTAAGGATGTTCTGGCTTTCCTTCAGGAAAATGGAACAATGGCTCTCATCCTCGGAGGCAGCAGTGCTTTGGTCACAGCAATAGATAAAGTCCTGTCTGACAGGGAGAAAAGCTATAATTATTTAACCGTTGATTCAAGGATAGATCTTATCAGTGAGAAAAAAGAAAAAGATTCTTTCAATTATCTTGGAGATCTTATCTATAATAAGAAGACTACCCTTTACAATTTTACGGTCGTTGGCTATCAATCATACCTTAATGATCTCCAGGTCATCAACAGGTTCCGGAAACTCAATTTCGATTTGTTAAGGATCGGTGAAGTACGTGATGCCATTCAGGAGACAGAACCTGTTTTCAGGGACTCCCACCTTGTTACTTTCGATATCTCTGCGGTAAGGCTATCTGATGCTCCGGGAACATTTGCTCCGTCCCCAAACGGTTTCTATAGTGAAGAGATATGCCTTCTTGCCCGCTATGCCGGATTATCCGACAACCTCAGGATCTTCAGCCTTCTGGAGGTAAATCCGTTACTTGATAACAGGAACCAGACATGTGCCCTGGCAGCCCAGATAATCTGGTTTTTTCTTGACAGCTTCACTCAGAAACAGAATGAATCACTCATCCTGGGTAGAGATAATTCGGGAAGGTTTGTGAAATATCACGTGAGTGTCAAGGACATGGATGAAGACCTTATCTTTATTAAGAGTACGATTACCAACAGATGGTGGATCGAACTCTGTGAAAAAGGAAAAACCTCCTATATAGCATGCTCATACAGGGATTACCTCAGGGCAAATGAAAATGAGGTCCCCCAGAGATGGATGAGAGCTATTGCACGCAGCTGACCGGATAATTAATTTTCGTTTACTGTAACAATATTTACCGTTAATCCGTAAACATGATTCGTTAGTCATAAAGCGGATCAGGGTTTGGCTTAATTTTTGTTTGATACTTGTCTCGGTGTATAATTTTTGTTTTCTTTATGAGTTAATATATCAGAGGCTATCAGCCAGGCTCAACAGTATTGGTATGAAAAAGGGAATAATTACTATTCTGATCAGTTTAGGGATACTGTGCGCTGCGGTCGGACAAACCGATCCGGTACCGAGCCATTTTATGTTCAATCACATGCTATTTAATCCCGGTTCGGCAGGCAGCTCCGGAATGATTTGCGCTACAGCTATGAACCGTCAGCAGTGGGTGGGCTTTGAAGGAGCCCCGGCAACCACGGTTTTTCACATAAATGCTGCCGTTTCCCCTTTTAAGATCAGGTCAGGTATTGGTCTCTCAATAGTGAATGATAAAACAGGATTTGATAACGACAATTCCATTGCCCTGTCATATGCATATATTATGGATTTAGGACCCGGAAAGCTTGGAGCGGGCATAAATTTAGGAATCCTGAATAAGGCTATTGACCCTTCATGGAAAATTCCTACAGGGGATATATTCGTGCCTCCCTCCGGGGACCCTCTGATTCCTGAAAATAAGGAGAGTTACATAACGTTTGATATGGGGCTGGGCCTCTACTACAGCACTTCCGATTACTATGCAGGAATCTCAGTTACCCATCTTAACGAACCGAAAATCAAATATACCAAAGGCACACCCTATCTGCCCAGGCAATACTATGCTACTACAGGCTACTACCTCACTTTACCCAACCCATCGTTTGAACTGATCCCGTCACTTTTTGTTTTCAGTGATGGACGCATTGTACAGTTCACCGTTAATACAATGGTCAGATACAATAAAAAAGTATGGGGTGGCGTTTCCTATAGAGCAGGTGATTCTCTGGTAGGAATACTGGGGATTGAACTGTATAATGGAGTTCGCATTGGGTATGCTTATGATTTCCCTCTGACAGACATCAGAAAGAGCACTTCTGGCAGTCATGAATTCTTGGTCAACTACTGTTTTGATCTTAGCCTGGGAAGGAGCTCTATGCGCTATAAAAGTATAAGATTTTTATGATTATTAAAAAAAAATAACTTACTTGCAGTATTAAATTCTGTAGCAATATGAAAAAGGTAATCCTATTAGCTCTCACAGTCATAATCATATTGACAGCTTGCGGACCTGGAAACAGCGGGGAACTTGTTGGTGTTCCAGGCAGGAAGAAATTCTTTGAACCGGAACCATTTGAAATGTCCTTTATACCAGCTGGTAATTTCATGATGGGGCCCAGCGACCAGGATGCTGTCTCCGCAATGAATACCATTTCCAGATCTGTTACAGTTGAAGCTTTCTGGATGGATCAGACTGAGATCACTAATAACAAATACAGACAATTTGTATACTGGGTACGCGATTCTATCCTGAGAACAAAGCTCGGAGAAGCCGCAATCCCTGATTACGAGTTCTATATGGTTGATGAAGAGGGTAACCAGTATGATCCTCCGGTTATCAACTGGGATGAAAAGATCGATACCAAGAACCAGGAGATTCTTGATGTGATGGAGGAAATGTATTATCCTCCAAATGAAAGATTTAACAGCAAGAAGCAGGTCGATATCAGAAAACTCAATTACATCTATTTCTGGGTGGATTACAAGCAGGCTTCAAAAGCAAGGTATAATTTCGAGACCGAACAGTATGAAGGACAGGTTTATAACCTCGATGGCGAAGTATCCGATGTGCAGGACCGCTCCTCATTTATCATGAGCGACCAGGTAAATGTTTACCCCGACACCCTCTCATGGATCAGGGACTTCACCTATTCATTCAACGAGCCCTTTGCCGCACTTTACTTCTGGCATCCTTCTTACGATGACTACCCGGTTGTTGGTGTGACCTGGAAACAGGCAACCGCTTTCAGTATCTGGCGTACCGACTTCCTCAATGCGCACCTTCGCTCAGAGGGAATGGTCGATGTGCATAACTATCGCCTGCCCCTGGAATCAGAATGGGAATATGCTGCAAGAGGAGGACTCGACCTGTCAATGTACCCATGGGGCGGGCCATACACAAGAAATAACAAAGGTTGCTTCCTGGCCAATTTCAAACCATTGCGTGGAAACTATATTGACGATGGTGAAGTTTATACCGCTCAGGTTGCATCGTTCGAACCTAATGAATTTGGATTATATGATATGGCAGGTAATGTGGCCGAATGGACCTCCTGCGCATATCACCCCTCAGCATATGTATTTACTCACGACCTTAATCCTGACTATCAGTATAACGCCAGGCCTGATGATCCCCCTATCCTGAAGCGTAAAACGATCAGGGGTGGTTCATGGAAGGATATTGGGTATTTCCTCCAGGTAAGCACCAGGGACTATGAATACCAGGATTCCACCAAGTGCTTTGTTGGATTCCGTAACGTGAGAACATACATTGGCGTTGACTAAAATTTTAACCTTTGAAAAACCCTTAAAACCAGGTATATGAGCCTAGCAGAAATTGTACAAAGTAGCGGTTGGAAGAATTTCATGTCCAAGCTTTATGGTATTGGCGCTTCCGTCGTAATCGTTGGAGCACTATTCAAGATCCAGCACTATCCACTAGCAGGAACGCTTCTTTTCATTGGTCTATGCACAGAAGCAACTATCTTCTTTTTCTCGGCCTTTGAACCACTCCACGAAGACCCGGACTGGTCGCTTGTCTATCCGGAGCTTGCTGGAGTACCCGAAGATGAAGAAGAAATGGCATTGCAGGCATCCAGAAGCTCACACTACCGTGGCGGCGGTGGCGGGTCCGAAGCACTGGCAAAATTCGATGAGATGCTTCTCAGCGCAGATATCACTCCGGACATCTTTGATAAACTGGGCAGAGGACTAAGGAAATTTAATGAGACCACAGCAAACATGACAGCTATGGGCGACGTTACAGGTGCCACCGGTGAGTTTGCTGAAAAGGTAAGAGCCGCGGCTGAAACTCTGCAAACACACACGCAGAACTATGCACGTTCCAGCGAAGACCTTGGAGATTCTCTCGGGCAGTTGGGTGATTCATATAAGAATACTTCAAAGATCATCAACGAAACAGGAGTCAGTTATAAGAATATGACTGAATCATTGTCTAACCTTGAGACTAGCAGTAAGTCATATCATGATCAGCTCGAATCGGTGAATAAGAACCTTTCAGCCCTCAATGCAGTATATGAGCTGCAGCTAAAAGGCTCAAATGAACAGATGAAAGAATCTGATGAGCTTGCCAGGGGAGTGCAGAAAATGCTGGGCGACCTTAAGAGTTCAGCCGAAGATGCTTCGAAATACCGTGAGCGTATCGCTAAACTGAATGAAAATCTTGAAGCTCTCAATACGGTTTATGGCAATATGTTAACTGCCATGAATGTGAAGTAACATCATACCATTAACATAAACCACTCTCCAAGCTCATGGGACACGGAAAAGAAACCCCGCGGCAAAAAATGATCGGCATGATGTACCTCGTGCTTACAGCCATGTTAGCACTCAACGTGTCGAAAGAAGCCGTAGAAGCATTTAAAAAAGTAGATAATGGTCTCACCAAGACCGTGGTAAACTACGAAAAGAAAAATAATCTTACCTACGAGGAGTTCGAAAGAGCCTATTCGGAAAACCCGGCTAAAGCAGGCCCATGGCGGACGAAGGCCAATCAGGTTAAGGAAAGGGCTGAAGAACTGTTCGACTATATCCAGGACCTTAAGATTGAAATCATTATCACCGCCGAAGGTGAGGAAACTCTCGCCGTTAATGGCCGTGAAGTGATAATCGAGGAGGTAAAGAGAATTGATGAGAACAATATACCGTCTGAAATTCTTATCGGCTCCGACGAGAATGGAAAAGCAAACGACCTGAGGGCACTGATGAACGAATTCAGGGAAATGCTGGTTGAAATTATTGATGGAGGTAACATCTCGGTTGAAGAGTCTGTACGCCAGAGCCTTAACACTGATGATGGAAGGGCTCCCGACGGATCAGTTGAAAGATGGGAGAACAATACATTCCATGCCCTGCCTCTTGTGGCTGTAATTACGATACTTTCGAAGCTCCAGGTTGATATAAGGAATGCTGAAACCGATGTGCTCAATTTCCTGTTTGGTCAGATCGACGCCAGCTCATTTAAATTTAATAAACTGGTACCTACCGTTATTACACGATCCTCCTATGTGATGAATGGGAGCGATTACGAGGCTAACGTATTTATCGCCGCTACCGATACTACGAAAATGCCTGAGATCCTTGTTGGTAATGTCCGGGAGATACCCAACGCCGACGGAACAAAGAGCTACGAAATGGTGGGCGATTATGAAACTCTTGAGGTTGACGATCAGGGGCGTGGCGTTTACAGGAAAAGGGCAACTTCAATCGGTGAGAAATCCTGGGGAGGGCTTATCAACATGAACGCCCCCGATGGATCAAAAGTGAGTTATCAGTTCGATGCTGCCTATACTGTTGGTGCCCAGAACCTGGTTGTTTCAGCAACTGCTATGAATGTGCTGTATGTCGGTATTGATAACCCGATAGATATATCCGTACCAGGTATCGGGTCTGCTGCTATATCTGCCACCATGAGCAATGGAACCATCAACAGGGGCCGAACCGAAAAATACAGGGGCGAATGGGTCGCTACGCCCGCCACTGCCGGACAGGAGGCATCTATCAATGTAAGCGCCAATGTAAACGGCGAGAGAATGAGATTTGCTCCTTATACCTTCAGGGTACAGAATATTCCTGACCCGGTCGCCAAGTTTGCAGGAATGTCTGACGGAGAGGTAACAAAACAGATTGCGTTGGCTCAACCGGGAGTTTTCGCGGAACTGGAAAACTTCCTTTTCGACCTTACCTATACTGTAACAGGATTTACCATGACAATAACCCAGAGAGGATTCGACCGTCAGGAAATATCCACCAGTAACAGGATTACCGCTAACCAAAGGGGGCTGATTGATGCGCTCGCCAGGGGACAGAAGTTGTATATCACAAATATCAGGGCTGTTGGTCCTGACCAAAGGTCAAGACAGCTTCCCCCGGTCATATTAACAATAAATTAAAACGATAGCAATATCATGAAAAGATTAGTTCTTCTCGGATTAATAGGTCTGATGATCTCCCCGGCCGGCTTCAGCCAGTCGTTCGGGGATATATATGAAAAGTCAATAATGGATAATGCCGCAATAGATTATCCTTTCCTTCGCGAGGCAGATGTGATCTGGTCGAAAAGGCTCTGGAGGCTGGTCGATATGAGGGAAAAAATGAATCTTCCCCTGTATTATCCAACAACACAAACGGCAGATGGAAGAATGAGTCTTGCCAACATTATTTTGGGAGAGCTTAAAGCAGGCAACCTTAATGCTTTTGATCCATATAACATGACTGTCAATGTTACCTACTCAGATATCGAGAGGCTGATGGGAGCGGGAGCAGATACAGTACAGGTACCAACAATGTCAGGAGTCATGCGCGACACGGTGATTACACAAGAAGCCAGGCCTGATGAGATCCAGCAACTGATGATCCTCGAGGAATGGTACTTTGATAAGAAACATTCACGTATGGATGTCAGGATCATCGGACTGTGCCCTATCCGTATCTACTTCGATAACCAGCTTGGCCGTACTTCAAGGAATCTCCTGTTCTGGGTGAGATATAACGACTTCCGTGATTCATTTGCAAGGCAGGAGGCCTATAACAGGTTTAATGATGCACAAAGGATCTCATATGACGACCTGTTTATGCAGAGAAGATTCTCCAGCATCATCTATGCCGAGTCGAATGTGTACGACGACAGGCAGGTGAACCAGTATAAGGTTGGAAAGAATGCGCTCTTTGAAGCAGAAAAGATTAAGCAGGAGCTGGTTAACTTCGAACACGACCTGTGGGAATTTTAATCCGAACCTAATAATATATGAAAAGCCTTCTTGTTAGAGGGCTTTTTTTTTTATTTACGGCACATGTCCCCATTGGGTTCCGACGCCGTACACCCCGTTCCTTGCACCATGAGCCTTCCCTAAAGATACCTCTCCCCTTTGCTTTCCCTAATATCCTTGATATATTTCCTGATATCCTGCTCCTCTGTTCGCTTTACGATTAAGAGGACATCACCCGAATCAACGACAATATAATCTTCCAGTCCCTGGATCACCGCCACCTTCTCGCCGGGCAATTTGACGATGCTTCCTTTTAAACCATAGGAGTAAACAGAGGAAATATCACCTGCGTTTCCATGCTCATCCTTCTCATAATGATCGGATAGCGAACCCCAGGTACCCAGATCTGACCAGCCAAAATCGACACACTTAACGTAAACATTGTCAGCCTTTTCCATAATGCCATAGTCGATCGATATGCTTGAACATTCAGAATAAACCCTTCCGATGATCTTATCCTCCTTTGCTGTCCCAAATGAATTCCTGTATTCTTCAAATGTGGCGTATATATCGGGCAGGTATCTCTCAAATGCCTCAATGATCTGGCGTGCAGACCATATGAAGATACCTGAGTTCCAGTAAAAATCCCCGCTTTCGAGGAATATCCTGGCCAGATCATGGTCGGGCTTTTCAGTAAAGGTCTTTACCTGCATAAGATTGTCATAGCCCTGTACCTCCATTTTTGTATTCGCCTGTATATAGCCATAGCCTGTTTCAGGTCTGTCGGGTTTCATACCCAGGGTAAGGAGTATTTTATTCTCAGCAGCAAAACTGAAGCTCTCTTCAATGGTATCCCTGAAGTGTTCTGTATCGGTAATATGGTGGTCAGCAGGGGTAACAACCATAACCGCATCAGGATCCTGGTTAAAGATCCTGAAAGCAGCATAAGCTATGCAGGGGGCAGTATTCCTGCGTTCAGGCTCAGCGAGCACATTCTGAGGCCTGATCCCAAGTTGTTCTATTACCAGCTCCTTATGTTCATCGCTCGTAACCACAAGGATGTTATCATCAGGGCATAATCCTTTGAATCTGTTATAGGTATCCTGTATAAGGGTGGTACCCCTATTCAGTATATCCAGGAATTGCTTGGGCTTGTCATCACGGCTCAGTGGCCAGAAGCGTGTCCCAATACCACCTGCCATGATAACTATGTGTCTGTTTTTCATTATCTTAAATAAAATTTTGTCTGGTTGCGCGGTACAAATATAACAAATTACTTTTCCTTTGAACAAATCAAATATCAGCCATATTCTATATTAAATTTGTATTTTTATAATCTTCAACTGAAAAGCATGAAATTCCTCGTAGACCTGGGCAGCTATTTTATAATGATGGGTAAGGTATTCTCCAGACCGGAGAAGATCTCAGTGTACTACAGACAGACAATGCGTGAGCTTATATACCTGGGAGTAAATTCGATTGGAATAGTGGCCGTCATTTCTGTTTTTATGGGAGCTGTAATAACCCTTCAGACTGCCTATAACACCGAGAATCCCATATACCCGGCTTATCTGATCGGTCTGGGTTGCCGTGATTCAATAATACTGGAGTTCTCCTCAACCATGGTTGCTCTGATCCTGGCAGGGAAGGTAGGATCAAGCATTGCCTCCGAGATAGGGACCATGAGGGTTACGGAACAGATCGACGCCCTGGAGATGATGGGTGTGAATACTTCATCATACCTTGTGCTCCCGAAGGTGATAGCAACTGTTCTGTTCAATCCCCTGCTTACACTTATGAGTATTATCGTAGGTATCCTGGGTGGCTGGCTGGCAGGAACTGCAGCAGGAGTTATTACATCTGCTGACTTTATTTATGGTATACAGTATGCATTTATTCCATATTATATTACCTACTCCCTGATCAAGACCGTGGTATTTGCATTTATAATAACCTCCGTTTCAGCATACCAGGGCTATAATGTAAGCGGAGGATCCCTTGAAGTGGGCCGTGCCAGCACAAGAGCAGTTGTTTTCAGCTGCGTACTGATACTCCTGTTTAACGTTGTTCTGACTCAACTGCTGTTGTCATGATAAGGGTAAATAACATATATAAGAAATTTGGCGATAATGTAGTACTGAACGATATATCAGTTAATTTCGAGCCCGGGATAACAAATCTCATCATTGGAAGGAGCGGCTCAGGTAAGACCGTATTGCTTAAGGCAATAGTTGGTCTGAACGATATTGACCGTGGTGAGATCTGGTATGATAATATTCTGTTCAATGATCTTGATTTCAATGGCCAGAAGTCGATCCGCCAGCAAATTGGAATGCTCTTCCAGGGTAGTGCATTGTTCGACTCACTCACTGTTGAGGAGAATGTCATTTTCCCTCTGAATATGTTCACCAGCCAGTCGCCCGAACAGAAAAGGGATAGGGTAAACACCTGCCTTACCAGGGTAAATATTATTAATGCCAACAAACTCTTTCCGTCTGAGCTTTCAGGAGGGATGAAAAAACGTGTTGCTATTGCACGGGCCATCGCTCTGAACCCTAAATACCTCTTCTGCGATGAGCCAAACTCAGGTCTTGACCCTAAAACAGCTATCCTGATCGATACCCTAATTGCTGAGATCACCGCCGAGTTTTGTATGACAACAATTGTAAACACACACGATATGAACTCCGTAATGGAGATAGGTCAGAAGGTGATCTTTATCAACGAAGGGAAAAAGCAGTGGGAAGGTACCAATAAGGAGATACTTCACTCAGATTGCTCCCCTCTGAATGATTTTGTTTTTGCCAATAAGCTGGCAAAACAGGTAAAGGAAGAAGCTGACAAGAGAGGCTAATCGTCTACCTCCTCATAATCAACATATTCTCCAACATCCTTAGGGACCCTCTTGGTTGTCTTACCGGTATTGCTTATATTCTCCTTCCCGCCGGAGTTGCCACCGAAGAATTGCTTTATCATCCTGATGATCAGGTATCCCAGAACTATAAGAAGAAATAATCTAAAATACACTTTGTCCCCTCCATTATTATTCAAGTAACATAGGTGTGTCGGTCTTACTCTGGCTCATTTTCCCAAACACAAGGTTGAGCCCGAACCTGAAATTGAAGAAATCTATCCTGTCAGGAGCTATCCCGGCAAAGCGGCCCTCGGAGTTCTCAAACCTGATCCAGTTTACAGGTATCTGGTCGGCAACAAAATAGAACTGCGGACCACCAAACTTAACAGCAAATCCGAAGCCCAGGTTATTGTAGCTTCTGTTGGTCATTGTGTAGGTGAGACTGGTACTGAGTGCATCCCCCGCATACAGGTTGGCCGACAGACTGAGCGACTGGCTAACATGTTTATTATTTATTGCTGAACGCGAAAGCAATCCTACCCCGAAGAATTTCACGGGTTTGTAGAATGCCCCAAGGTACATTTTTGTAGTAACACCGGTATTGAAGTAGCTTTCCCCATCTGTAAGGTCAAATGAACTTTTCAAAGAATCCAGAAACTGTTCCAGCATCTCGTCAAAAGACTTATCCCCGTTAATTACTCCTGAGACATCAAATCCGTCGAATGAAAACCTGTTGTTTGCCTCCAGATTGAAGGTATTACTCTTCCACCTGAGAAAACCCAGGTCAATAATACTTGCTGAAAAAGTAAGGTTTTGCATCAGGTCATACGTTGCACCAAGGTCAAATGCCACACCCGTATTCTTCCCGTTGAGAATTATTTCAAACGGGTTGATGTCTTCATTGAATACAATGTCTTCAATAAGGTTATCGGCGTCGGTGAGAACCTCCATCGGTCCGTTCAGGTTCAGAGTCATGTCAGTATGAAGAGTGTGCGAAAAATCTTCATTCACATCAATCTCAAGTCGACGGTTATCAAGAGATGCCCCTATCCCTCCGAATAATAACTTGAACCTGCCGCCAACCCTCAGGTTTGGCATAATATTCTTTGATATGCCCGCACTCATCTCCAGGTATTGATAAGCCTCCATCCCAAATCCCGACAGGTCAATCGAGGAGCCTATGAATGATTCATTGCCCTCCAGCAGGAATGTAAAAAGGTCTTTGGGTACATAAACTGAAGCAAAGGCCTTCTGCGACAGTCCAAGATCAATATACCAGTCGTTATTCACCGTGAATCCTACACCAAGTAACTGGATAGTCAGATCGGTACTGAAATACCCCCTCTTGCCCATCTTATCAAGGAAAGCTGTCCTGTCATAATCAGGATGCAGGGGAGTCATAATGGAATCTGTCCCGGGTAATGTCTGAAACAGGTTCGACAGACTTGTCAGGTTATTGTTAATACCTATATTAATGTTCGAAATTACCGGTAAACCTATAAATACTTTGCTGGAGGGTCTGAATGCCGGATTTGCCTGGTTTGCCTGTGGAAAATTCATAAAATACTGGGTCTGGCTGAGCTGGCCGTAACCTGCCAGACCGGTGATTAGTATCATACCCGACAATATTGTTCTATATATTATTTTCATCATTATCTCCGCTTTTTATTTCAGGTTAAAGTCAGCCTTAAAGTATAGTCCTGCCTTGAAAACAATTCCATAATCGGAGTAGATCTTTACATCCTTTGTTCCGTGATCAGTGGTATAAAGGGTAAAGATGAGTATCATTTTGTCAGCGCTTTCCGCGGCAGCAAGAAAATCTTCCGTAAGCTCTATGCTGCTGTTGTGAATAACCGGTTCTATAACCCTTCCGTTTGCATCAACATCAGCAGGTGCAAACAGGTCGTCTGTGCCAATACTTTCAAGAATAGTTGCATTTAAGGAGTCATAGAGCTGTATGGTAATATCCCCTCCCAGAGGAAATCCGTTCTCAATATACATATCGAGCCTACCCTCAATGAGCATGTCGAGCGGTGACCCTTCCTCCGGATCATCGCTTAAAAAGAAGTTATCAATTGTATCCGCCAGCTGCAGGTCGATGATCCTGAACTCAAAGGGAACCTCAACTTCAATATCCGCCTCGAAACGGCTATCCCCGAAAATATAGTTGTCCTGTGCTGTTTCACCATCAGGATTCACTGAAGCTGAACCATAAAAGATAATCTCATTGGGCAGCATTGATACCAGTTCAGGCAAAGATGAATTATCCCTGTTAATTTCAAATGAAGATATTACCTCCCTGTTATCAGGACTGGTGGGATGATCAAGGTCGACAGGGTCCCTGTCAAGACTGATCTCTTCCGTGCTGTTCTTTCCGGTTGCCTGGGCCTCGATCCTCATAGGCAAACCGAATGAATTTTTATAATTAACCCTGATAATGGGGTTTGTAAGGTAGAACTCACCCGTAATTTTTGAGAACAGGTCATCCATATCAGTATCCAGTGTATCTCTGTCAGATTCCACCTGATGCATACCGAAATATCCTCTTGCATAATCAAACTCAGGCTCTTCAAATGTCACCTCCACCCTGACACTGTCAGCAGGATCAAATATCCCCGTTCCGGTTATCAGGTCATACTCCAGGGGTAGTCTGTTGCAGGAATTCAGCGGATCAGTGTCAAGATTGATAATTGTGCTTGCAAGATCGATCGTTCCCGGACTGATGCTGTTGGGACCAACCGTTATTGTAGCTGTAAGGGGTGTACCTTCATCATCAATTGATGGGAACAGGATATCAACCTGTACATCAAAGCTGCACCAGGAGGTAACCGTGTAATTTACCGATCCGGTTGATACATTCATCTCCTTCAGCTTGATATCATCTCCGGGATCAATATCAATGGTATCCCTGATATCATCGAGCGATCCGATGGCAACAAGTTGCAGGGTCTTTGAAAATGATGATGCAGAAAAGGAATCATAAAAGTCGGATACCTCATAATTTATTACTGAATCCTCCCTGATGACAAGCTTAAGAGCATTGTCAGGATCGACAACCAGTGTGTCGTTTGGTTCAATCAGGTCAAGGAGGGTAACTTCACCTTTTACAGCAGAGATCACATATGAGGGACTTAACCTTATGTCATCTGAAAACTTGTCAAAATTGACAGTGGTTTTAATACATGATCCCGCAATAATGAGAAAAATGATAATAACCGGAAATACTGTCTTTTTCATCTTATTATTTTTATCGTGTTATTTCATAATTGTAGAGAAAGCTGTCGCTCCCTCCTGTAATAAGGTTAAAACTGTTTCCACCACTGAATTTTCCCACAGAGAAGGGAGCGCTTCCCCTCAGAGGAAACCCTCTGGCATTCTTGCCTTTACTGTCAAACATATGTATCAGCCCATTGTTCGCCTCTACGAGGCCTATTTTTCTGTCAGCCGAAGAAAATACCAGGCCGTAAGGGCCAAAGATTCTGTTCGTGTTCAGGCTCTCACTGAACATTCTTGACAGGTCACTGTTGTAGGCAATTATTTTCCCGTTGTCTATATAAATATAATCGCCTGAACCGTCCCCGTCCAGATCAAAATATTCGAATATGTGATGATCGGAAAATTCATCGATTGATTTGGTCTCCACATCTCCGTTGAAAGATATGAATTTAAGTGTCCCCTGGCGGGAGCTTAGCAGTATCCTGGGCGATGAACCGGAGGTAAGCCGCAGACTTGATCCTGCTGCACGTGCCACGGGTTCCTTTACATCTACCCTTGTGTTGCCCCTGCGATCAAGAATATAAATGTTCTCCTCATCGTTTACTACCAGGTAATCCTTGCCCGACACCCTGAAGAATTCAATTTCCGAAGTGACAATTCCATTGGTTTTGAACTGCTCCCAGCCCCTTACAACACTACCGCTTTTATCATATGCATAAATGATTCTGTCGCTGCCGGCAATAAACAGCCTGTAGTTCTGGTTATCTTCATAATCAAACATGGATAGACCGTTTGAGGCCCGAGCCCTCAACCTTACAGGGAACCTTTCCACATAATTACCGTTTCTGTCGAGCAGATGCAGGTAGTTTTCAGTTGCAAAGAGTATCTGGTTCTTCCCGTTCCGGTAATAGTCTATCATATAGGGATCACCCTTAATCTTTTCCTCAAGTGAAAGTTTCCATAATATCCTGCCAGCAGAGTTGATCAGGTATACATTATTATTAAGGTCCTGAATAAAGATCTCATTCCTGCCTGTATAGTGATTGGTGAAGAACATCGGTTTTGAAGATATCATAGTATCAAGCAGACTTTCCCATTGTGTTGATGCCTCCTTGACAGTCTCGCCCCTGAATGACACTGACAGGGTATTGTATATCATGCCATTGCTCGACATGAACTGATATCCGACAGCACCCACCTTATTCAGGGAATTGATATTTTCCACAAGACCATTCACTATACTTTCCTTAAACCTGCCTGACAAAACGGAAATAATCCTCGAAGGGACAGAGTAGTAGTAGTAACCTGCCCTGCTTGGCATAGTCCCTTCAAAATCCCTGTACGACAGGTCATTTGCCAGTGTCCTGCTGAGAATATTATCATAGATAAATTTTGATAATGTCTCAGGTCTCTTTGCTAAGACAAGCCAGTTGTCATAAAAGGTTGCATATGATGAGCTGAAGCCGCTACCGAATTCATGGTAGAGCAAACCGGAAAGATCCTCCCCGGGAAGGAGGTAAATAGTATAGTCAGACTGGTCATCGGGCCGCCAATTGATAATATACTCTGATGATGGTTTCCCTGTGGCTGAGAATGCCGTGGTTATTTCATCGGCAAATACTTTCTCAGTTGCACTTCTTCCCTTCAGCCGCAATAGCATTATGCTGTTCTCCTCTATAGTCTGCCCCTGAATATCAAGACAGACCTTTGTTGCCTCCCCGTTTAACTGAGGTCTTATAATATCAGCAAGATAGGTGAGCGACTCACCCCCGGTCCTGCGGCCGGAAGTAGCCGGATAGTGGCCTATGAGGCTTTCAAACATAGCAACATTGGAGGGGATGACAAGGTACGACTCAAAATTTGCCGGTTCGTGGCTGAGGTACTTATACAGGATTTGCGATGAGTCGGTGGTCTCTATGTAACCACTCATCATCAGTCCGTCCTTTTTCAGGTAAATATCAGTTTCAGAGCATGATGCCAGCATACCGATCCTGGCGGCAATACCTCTGTCCGGGTCACCCGTCAGCAACCCGATTATCCTGGGCAGATTAGAAAAAACCAGAAATATCTTATTCTCATTCTTTCCGGCAGCGGAGGCTACCCGGCTGAATCCCGGCAGAGCCCTGATATCTTCCGGCTCTTCACTCTGTCTGATCCCCGACTCGACAAGTATCCCGGAACGGCTGCAGATCAACATTCCTTTTATATAAGAAAGATACAGGATCATCGAGGCATCGTTGTCTTTCTGAAGCTCATAGATCCTCGATCCCTGATATTCCTTTACGCCATATGTATAACCCTCCAAACCGGACAGGGACTCTCTCATGTGTCTTTCCCTTATTTCAGGAGGAAGGGCTGCTGAGAAGAAGGCCACCACACGGTCACGGCCAATCAGGTGAAATGAGATCAGCACCCGGTTGTTATTCAGGAATCCCCTGAGATCCCTCCTGTGCGACAGCGAATCAATTACATATACCGATCTGGTAAACTTTTCCATCCCTTCAATAAGTGATAACTCCTCAATAATCTCATTATCACTGGCTAAGGATTCAAAGAAGTCAGGAAGGTTAATCACCTCCATGACTGCTCCTGCATCCTGGGGAATGGTAGAATATGGATTACCAATAACAGCTCTTTTACGTTGTTGTATATAATACCCCAGTGCCGCCAGCGCCAGGAAAAGCACAACAATAAACAGGACAGTCCCTTTCTTTATCACAGTATGTAAAATTTCCTCTGACTTTAACTGTCAAAATTAATAAAATAATCCTTATATCCTTTTATATGTTAACATGTTAGAGCAGGTTGCGCCTTATACAGACATGTTCTATAATATGTTAATTATCAGGATATTTGGTATGATTTTTGAAATTGCTCTGATAAATTAATAATCTTGAAATGAGAAGCCTGCCGATTCTGATAGCTCTGCTGGTAGCAGGGCCGGTTACTATATTAGGACAGAAGATAAGGGTAATTGATACTGAGGACCGGAAACCGATTAAGAATGTTGCTATCTATAACGAGAGCAAGACCAGGTTTGGATATACCGACCTTGCGGGTGAATTTAAAATGGATGCCTTTACCGAATCGGACCTGATCACTTTTCAGCACCCCTCATATCATAACCTTGAGCTTACCATGGAGCAGATTGAAACCAATGACTATCTGGTATTGCTTACTTACAGGACATTTGAGATCGATGAGTTTATTGTTTCAGCAAACAGATGGGAGCAAAACAAGGAGGAGGTGCCTAATAAGATAACTCAGATCCGCAAGCCATTTATCGACTTCGTAAATCCACAGACTGCAGCCGATCTGCTTGGTGCCTCCGACGAAGTCTTTATACAGAAAAGCCAGCTGGGGGGAGGCAGTCCTATGATACGCGGATTCTCAACCAGCAGGATACTGATTGTAGTGGATGGCGTTAGAATGAATAATGCAATCTTCAGGGAAGGGAACATTCAGAATGTAATATCACTTGACCCCAACATAATTGAATCATCTGAGATCATCTTTGGTCCCGGCGCCATAGTTTATGGAAGCGATGCGTTAGGAGGTGTGATGGATTTTCATACCATGAAAGCATTACTCTCAACCAGTGAAAAACCCAATATCAAGGTAAACGCAATGGCACGGACATCAACTGCCAATAGCGAGAGATCAGGGCACGTCGATCTTAATATCGGAGGGATAAAAATTGCATTCCTTTCAAGTTTTTCCTATTCATCCTTTGGCGATCTCAGGATGGGATCAGTTAATCACCCTGCCTATACAAGAGGCGAATATGTAAAAAGGATCGATGGCAACGATACTATACTGGTCAATCCTGATCCCAATATACAGATCTTTTCAGGCTATAACCAGTATAATCTGACCGAGAAACTACGCTTTCAGCCTACAGAAAAGCTCAATGTGGTGTTTTCAACCCACATAAGCGCCACATCTGATTTTCCAAGATATGACAGACTTATCCAGACCCGTAGTGGGCAGCTGAGATACGGCGACTGGTACTATGGACCCCAGAAGTGGATGATGAATAATATATCTGTCGGCTGGAAGCCTGAAAAAAGATTATTTGATGCTGTTAAGCTGGTAGTTGCACGGCAGGATTTTGCAGAAAGCAGGCATAGCAGAAACATTGACGACCCGGTGATGCATGAATCATATGAAGAGGTTATTGCCTATAACCTGAATGCCGATTTTGAAAAGGCATTTGGAAATAATCTGATCTTTTACGGTATTGAGGCAGTTAATAATCAGCTCTTCTCTGAAGCAGAGGCCAGGGATATTGTTTCAGGAGCCACATCCCCCGAGCCTGCAAGATATCCCGACGGGGACAATAATTATAATACCCTGGCCGGATATGCCGGAATAAAGATCAATATTTCAGATAGATTAATAATAAACAGCGGGCTCAGATATAACTATTTTTCACTTTACTCGACATTCATCGATAATTCCTATTATAATTTCCCCTTTTCAAAAATCAGTATCGACGGAAGCGCCGTTACCGGTTCTGCAGGGATTGTGCTTATTCCCGGTGAAAAGACCCAGCTTCACCTGAATGCCTCCACGGGCTACAGGGCACCTAACATTGATGATACAGGGAAGGTGTTCGATTCAGAACCAGGTAACGTGGTGGTCCCTAACCCTGATCTTAAACCCGAATTTGCATATAATATTGACGTAGGTATATCCAGGGATATGTTCGATCTCTTCCACCTTGAGGCGACCGGATTCCTTACCCTCCTGGATAATGCCATGGTGCGCCGTGAGTTCAGTTTCGGTGGACAGGATTCAATTCTGTATCTCAATGAAATGAGCAAGGTGCTTGCAATCGTGAATACCGGCAGTGCAACAATATATGGCGCACACCTGGGATTACAGGTGTCGCCCGTAAAGAATTTCAGATTGAAGTCGAACCTTAATTATACCAGGGGCGATGACCAGGATGGTGTCCCTATGAGACATGTGGCTCCTCTTCACGGGTCTGCTCACCTCATCTATGAAAGCAAGAAGCTCAAGTTTGACTTTTATACAAGTTATAACGGGGAGGTCAGGCACGAAGATATGCCACCATCAGAGGTAAGCAAGGCATATCTATATGCTACCGATGATAACGAAGACCCCTACTGCCCCTCCTGGTATACTTTCAACCTTAAGGCCTCCTGCCAGCTTGGTAACATCGCTATCCTTAACGCAGGGATTGAAAATATCCTTGATCACCGGTACCGCCCCTTCTCCTCAGGTATCGTCTCCCCCGGCCGTAATTTTATGGTGGCCCTCAGAGTAATAATATAGTGTTACGCAGAGTGAGCCCGGGATTACTTGTTAAGGCAAAGTTGGAAGTTGCAGGTTGCTTGTTGCAGGTTCTGAGGATACCCTGGCTATGAGAGCTTGATCCTTAAAAATTCTCCTCCCCTCAAATCCATTAAACCTATTCAACTTTTACTATATTTATAACTCAAAACCTATAATTATGAAAAAAATCATCTGTTCACTACTCATCCTCGCAGCAGTTTTGATAATCAGCTGCACTCCCAATACCCAAAACACTAAAACGGCTGTCGATACCACCTTAACCCATGGACCTGAGAAGGGAACTCTTGTCATAGTTGGTGGTGGAATGCGCGACAGCGCAATAGTCAACGAATTCATTAAACTGGCGGGAGGAATGGACGCTCCAATCGTAGTTATACCAACCGCATCCGGGGCAGATACAATAAACGAAGAAAGGGTTGCACGCTTCCTCACCTCGGTGGGGGCAACCAATGTGACCGTGATACATACCTATGATCCTGAGGTAGCCAATCAGGATCAGTTCGTTGAGCCAATCAGGAAGGCCACCGGTGTATGGTTCGGCGGAGGACGACAGTGGAGGCTTGTTGAAGCCTATGGAGGCACCCTCGCAGAAAAGGAGATAAAGGCTCTGCTCGACAGAGGAGGCGTAATTGGCGGAAGTTCTGCCGGGGCAACAATACAGGGTAGTTTTCTTGCCAGGGGCGATACGCAGGGCAATACAATCATGATGGGCGACCATAAAGAGGGATTCAATTATCTTACAAATTCAGCTATAGATCAGCATCTGCTGGTGAGGAACAGACAGCATGACCTGATTGAAATAATACGAAAACAACCCCATCTTTTAGGTATCGGGCTGGATGAAAACACAGCTATTATTGTACAGGGAGATGAATTTGAAGTAATCGGGGAAAGTTTTGTAGCAATTTTCGATTACAGCCTTTGGAATGAAAATCCCGGATGTGTGAATCCTTTGCCAAATGATGGTAAGTTTTTCCTCCTGAGAAGCGGCGACAGGTATAATGTTAACACAAGAGAAGTACTCAACTGGAGAGGAGGCAACAGCAGGAATATATTCCTGGAACCAACAGGCGAAGGTCTTTAAAGATAAATGTCATCTGAGCGTTGTGAGGTACATACAGGAAAAGATTTTCCAATGTGACCCGAATGGTTCCCCTATATCTGCAATACGGCATTACATGCAGGTACCTGTTTGATCCCCATGCGGAGTTTAAGCGATACAGGTAGTAAACCGTTAACATTTTTTGTCTGATGATCTTAATCACCCTGACAGGGTGATGCACATTACCCTCTTTGATGATCAACATCATTGAAATGACTCCTTCCGTATGCCAATATCATCTTACTTTTACAATTGCACATACCGGTTTGGTCTTCTGGCCCCGAACAAGCCGGAATGCTAAAGCTGAAAGGCGGTTAAAGGTTCTTTGCAATGAGTTAGGTTTATTTCTACATGGATTCATTTTCCATTTCACTTCCAATCGACAGTCTGGCTACTTAGGTTTGCGACCGCCTTTCTTTCCAAAAGATATTAATCAGATAGGGAGGAGTACTTTTATATAAAAGCAGATAGCATTTTGGCACGCTATTTGCCTTTTATGTTTACACAGGCAATCTCAACTATATACCTCTAAAGAAGGGCAGCCAGGTGATAATCGCACCTGGCTTTTACTTTATATGTGGGAGTTGAATATCCTGCCAGCAGGCAGGCCGGATTCAACAGGTTTGCATGTATCCTCTGTAAAACTTATTCAACCTGTTAAAACCATTCAACTTTTATAATGTTGCTGACAAGCTGGCATTCCCGGATAAGACAAATTTACTGGAAGCCCCTGTATCCCATTATTTCCCTGACCTCCCTGATAGTCTTAGAGGCACTTGTCCGTGCCTTTTCCGCACCCATTCCTACCACCTTTGACAGGTAAGCCGGGTCTGCCAGTATTTCATTTATCCTCTCCCTGATAGGTGTGGTAAAATTCACAACATCCTCGGCAAGCTGCTTCTTCATATCACCGTACCTGATCTCACAGCTGGCATGCTTCTCCCTGAAGTATTCTACTGTTGATGGATCTGAAAGCACCTCCATCAGGGTAAAGAGGTTTGCAACAGGTGCAGAAGGCTTCTGATTCTTTCTTGCAGGACCGGTATCGGTAACCGCCCTCATCACCTTTTTCCTTATAACAGATGGTTCATCGGTAAGGAAGATACCGTTACCTTCACTTTTTCCCATTTTACCTGTTCCGTCCAGTCCGGGTATCTTAACCAGTTTCGCTCCGAAATTATAGGCATCCGGTTCCGGGAAGTAGTCCATATTGAACATTGTATTGAAACGCCTGGCAAATCTCCGGGTCATTTCCAGGTTTTGCTCCTGGTCTTTTCCCACAGGTACCTTGTTGGCCTTGTGGATTAATATATCAGCTGCCATCAGGACCGGGTATGTTAGCAATCCTGCATTTACATTGTCAGGTTGCCTCCTTACCTTTTCCTTGAATGATGTTGTCCTCTCCAGCTCACCAACGTAGGCACTCATATTCAGGAGCAGGTATAATTCACAAACTTCGGGAACATCACTCTGTATGAATAATGTTGCCACATCAGGGTCAACGCCACAGGCCATGTACTCGGCCAGCACCTGTTTTATATTCCCTTGAAGGTCATCCGTATTAGGATGAGTGGTGAGAGCGTGATAATCGGCAATAAAAAAGTAACAGTGGTTCTCATACTGCATCTTAACAGCATTCCGTACCATCCCAAAATAATTTCCCAGGTGCAAATTTCCTGTCGATCGTATTCCGCTAACTACTACATCCATGCTTTATACTCTGAATTCAACGCAAACCTAACTTTTTTTTAGCAATTTACATAATGGGATTATTGTTATCTGGCTACATGAGCACCATTCCTTGATATAAGAACATAAACATTGCCCTGGGGACCCGGTACTTTTTCAAACCTGTCAATCCTATCAACCTGATCAACAACCGGCCGACAGGCAGGCAATAACCCAATAACTTTTTGAGTAAACCATCACATAAAATTATAATCCAATCTCCAGGGCAGGTTTTTGCGACAAACTAATAACTCAATAACTATTCTCTCCCTTTTATTATCTTTGTCCCAAACGGAAGGTCTATGGAATCCACCCGTCAAAAAAAAATCTCCAGGATGCTCCAGAAAGAGCTCGCGGAAATACTGCGCCAGAGAACTCCTGAACTGGCAAATGGAAAGATGATTACCGTAACAACCGTAAGGATAAGTCCCGACCTTACGCTGGCCAGGGTATACCTGAGTATTTTCCCATCGGAGGGCAGTGATCAGGTACTGGATACAATTAAATATTTATCGGGAAAAATAAGGTACGAGCTGGGGCAAAAAATCAGAAAACAGATGCGGGTGATACCTGAACTGGCATTTTTTATTGACGACAGTCTCGACTATATTGAAAACATCGATTCCCTTCTTTCACCCTGACTATGAAGTATGACCCGGTAAAAAATAGGATCGGAAGCTTTGTAAACAGATCTGTCTGGCTCAGGAAACTGTTTTACCTGCTTCTCGATATCCTGCTGCTCCGCACCTGGCATGTAAAAAAAGCGGTAAGGCAATTTGCTTCCGGGAAGCCGGGTGAAGCATTGATACTGGATGCCGGGTCAGGTTTTGGGCAGTATACATGGCGTCTGTCACGAATGAACAGTTTCTGGAAAATTGATGCCGTCGATATTAAACAGGAGCAGCTCGACGATTGCAGCCTGTTCTTCGGAAAAGCCGGATTAAGTCAGCGTGTAAGGTTCAGTTATGCAGACCTTACCCAATTCAGGAGACAGGATACCTATGATATGATCCTCTCTGTAGATGTGATGGAACATATCAGTGAGGACCGCCTGGTATTTAGCAATTTTCATGAGTCTCTAAGGGGAAATGGGTTGCTTATCATTTCAACACCATCCGATAAGGGAGGATCTGATGTGCACCAAGAAGATGGGGAATCGTTCATTGAGGAGCATGTCAGGGATGGATATTCAATAGCAAGTATTGGTGAGAAATTGAAGGAGGCTGGATTCAGTCAGGTCAACACACGGTACACATACGGCACTCCGGGTAAGATATCCTGGAAATTATCTATGAAGATACCTGTTCTGATGTTGAACATGTCGTGGCTGTTCGGGCTGGTCCTCCCCTTCTGGTACATTCTTGTTATGCCATTTTCCCTTCTGCTGAATTTTATCGACACCAGGGTTGAGCACAATGAAGGTGCCGGTCTTCTCGTTATAGCTGTAAAATGATCTGAATCAGTTGATAAAAGAGTGAAACTTCCATTATATATCGCCCGCAGATACCTTTTTGCCAAAAAATCAAGAAACACCATCAATGTAATATCAACTATCTCGGTGGTAGGGGTATCTGTTGGGACCCTGGCTCTTATAATTATCCTCTCTGTTTTCAATGGCCTCGATGAAATGGTCAGGTCGATCTTCGGCACTTTTGATCCCGACCTTGAGATCAGGGTGGTTGAGGGGAAAGTTTTTATTCCTGATGAAAGCAAGATCGCCTCTCTGGTTGAACTGAAGGGAGTAGCAGGTTATTCTATGGTACTGGAGGAAAATGCCCTTCTTCGATATGGTGATAAACAATACATTGCCACGGTTAAAGGGGTAGAGGATGATTACAGCAAGATAACCGGTCTCGATAGTGTTATGGCAGACGGGGAGTTTGTCCTGCGGGGTCAAAATGGAAGGGAATTTGCAGTTGTCGGACTGGGTGTATCGAACAACCTGGGTATAGGATTAAGATTCCTTACTCCTTTGAATATATATGTACCAAAGCGCACAGGAAGGGCTTCATCCCTGAATACCGATACTTTTATCAGGGAGTATATATTCCCCTCCGGGATATTTTCGGTTGAACAGGAGTTTGATTCACGCCATGTCTTCATACCCATCTCTATGATGCGCCGGCTGCTCGAGTACGACAGGGAAATAACCTCCATTGAGCTAAAGCTGCTCCCCGGTGCAGAGGTAGATCGGGTTCAGCCTATGGTAGAAGAACTTTTTGGCGAAGCATTCACGGTAAAAAACAAATTTCAGCAGCAGGAGATATTCTATAAGGTAATGAAATCTGAAAAACTTGCCATATTTGTTATCCTTTCCTTTATCCTGCTTATAGCCTCATTCAATGTGATCGGCTCGCTGACAATGCTGATCATTGAAAAAGAGAAGGATATTGGTATCCTTCGAAGTCTTGGGGCCAACAATAAACTGATCCGTAAGATCTTTCTTTTCGAAGGATGGCTGATATCAGTGATCGGGGCAGTTGCAGGGCTGCTTTCAGGTGCCTTTGTCTGTTGGCTGCAACTTAGATTCGGTCTGGTAAAGCTTCAGGGCGAGACGCTAATCATGGACGCCTACCCTGTTGCCATGAAGTTCATTGATTTTCTCATGGTTCTGGCAACAGTACTTACTATAGGATTCTGGGCTGCCTGGTATCCTGTAAGGTACATGTCAAGAAAATTCCTTACAAAAAATCAATGATGAATATTTATCTTTGATCTGCTATGGTGAGAAGCCTGCTATATATCGTGGCATTTATGTTAATCATTCTGACAGGATGTTTTGGTAAGAGTGAACGGGTCAGAAAACCGGATAAATTCATTCCCCAGCAAAAGATGGAGGATGTCCTGCTCGATCTCTACATTTCTGACGGACTCCTGAATAACCCGCGTGTACGAAATGATTTCAATTATAAAGATTCTGTACAGAACTATATGGATGTTATTGAATCGCATGGTTATACGAAAACTGTTTTCGAGGAGAATCTGAAATACTATTTCCTTCAGAAACCGAAGATATTCGAGGCCATTTATGATAACGTACTTGCATACCTCTCCAGGATTGAGGCAGATATGATGCAAAAGAGGGAGGCAGCCTTCAGAATTAACAGGAATCTCTGGACCGGTAAAAACACCTTTAACCTGCCGGATGAAGGAACAGATAATCCGGTTGAATTCAGTATCCCATTAACCGGTGAAGGTAAGTATATAATAACAGCCCGTATACTCGTATACACTGATGATCAAAGTATAGGTCCGCGGACAGCAGTATGGTTCTGGAAGGATGATGGTACAGAGACCGGTCACCGGGAATTATGGGAACCCGTCATGCATGAGAAAAACAGCAAGTCAGAAGTTATAACCCTTACGAAGGATCTCAGGGATACCACTTTTACTCATCTCCAGGGCCGGTTGCTTGATCACTCCCCCCAATCCGGACACTGGGAGAAGCATTCCCAGGTCACCAATATAGTTGTTACGCATAAGCCCTTTGAAGTTGTACAGTAATGATCGGTCAAGAGGGATGAAAAGATATGCCGCTCAGTATGTAATAACCGGGACCGGTGAGATAATGAAGCGGGCCCTTATAACTGTTGACGAGAATAATGTCATCACCGGTGTTGACGATTGCGGAGCCAATTTCAGGGAGACCGCGTCAACACCTTTCTATAACGGTGTAATTGTACCCGGTTTTGTAAACTGCCACTGCCACCTTGAACTTTCAGGAATGAAAGGAAGAATAGGGAGAAAGCAGGGATTGGCAAGGTTCGTCCGGGAGGTCAGGGAGAAACGTGCCGATGATATGGCAGACCCAATGAAGCCGGTCAGGCAGGCTGATCGTGAAATGTATGATTCCGGAACCGAGGCCTGTGTCGATATCTGCAATACGGCATCCGCATTTCAAATAAAGGAGGAAAGCCGGATCCGGTATATCAATCTGCTTGAGATATTTGGGATCGATCCGTCAAAAGCCGTCAGAAGGATAAATGAGATTATCGAATTGAGAAGAGAAGCTTCGGCTTTTGGAAGCCCATCCTATATTACTCCTCACTCACTTTATTCCATGTCGGTAACTCTTCTCGAAAAGGTATTGGATCTGACAAAAGGCAACAGAGTATCATCAATCCATTTCATGGAATCGGAAGCAGAAAAAGAGCTGCTTGAGAATGCTGAAGGACCAATGATTGAATCCTACAGGGCAATGGGTATCACTAAAGAAATGCTCAACTCAAGGGTGAAGAAACATACTGTTGGGGTCAGGGAGCTTGTAACCTCTTCCGGGAACCTGATCCTGGTACATAATACCTTTATATCAGGATCTGAGATTGCTGAGGTTATGAAGCGGGGCAACACCTACTGGTGTCTCTGCCCACGGTCAAACCTGTACATTGAGAATAATGTACCTCCCCTTGACCTGCTGAGGGATGCAAATGCCGAAATAGTAGTAGGTACCGACAGTCTGGCATCAAATGATTCTCTGAATATGGTTGATGAATTGTTTGCACTCCAGCAGGCTTTCAGTGATCTTACCCTGCCCGTCATGATCCCATGGGCTACATTTAATGGCGCCAGAGCAGTAGGGATGGACGACAGCCTGGGAACAATAAAACCCGGCCTTGAACCGGGTCTTGTCCTTATTGAAAATGTCGATCTGGCAAATCTGAAACTTACCGTGCACAGCCGTGCCAGGAGGCTGATCTAGCTTTTGCTTTCATTAATGAACTTGACAGCACTGCGGTCATCAACCATCATATGATCGTCGAACCATTTCTCGAGATATTCATACATATCGAGGTGGAAATCTTTCTTCCCGTCTTCGAATCCCTGCCTGAAAGCAATGATCCTGTCCATAAACTCCTTGTGTGACTGTTTATGCAGTTCTATATTCTTATATCCCAGTTCGCGCAGGTATATCTCCTCCTGAATCATATATCTCTCAAAATAGTGTGTAAGCCGGAAAAATACCTCAGAAATACTTGCATCATCCACCTCTTTTGATACCAGCTCCTTCATATTGTTAATTATCTCCAGAAATTTCCTGGTCTGGTTGTCGAACATCTCATTGTTATGTTCATACTCCTTCTTCCACGGATAGGGATCAGGGCTTATCTTCTTTACCATGCCTGAAAATTTTAAAAATCCAACTCAGTTTTACGATAATAAATATACGACACAGTTTTCACGATAAAATGACTTATATCATTTACAGGATTTTACATGAGCTCATCAAATTATTGTACTTTTACCTACCGAACCAAATATCAATGGCAACATTCCTGTTCGACAAGATAATTTTCGGCCCTGTATACAGCAGACGACTTGGTGTGTCGCTCGGTATTAACCTCCTGCCTCCCGGACGTAAGATCTGTACCTTTTCATGCATATACTGCGAATGCGGGGTTACCCGGGAAACATCTGTCCTGAACGAAAAAATGGCTGGCAGGGAAAGCGTTAAGCAATCCCTTTACCTTCGCCTGGAAGAAATGGCAGCATTCGACCAGCATCCCGATGTAATTACTTTTGCCGGAAACGGTGAACCCACACTTCATCCTGAATTTCCCGGTATCATTGATGACACCATCGAGGTGAGAGATACCTTCTTTCCTGATGCCGGTATAGCGGTTCTTTCAAACTCAACAACACTCGGTGATGAAAAGATCAGGAATGCACTGATGAAAACCGACCATAAGATACTCAAGCTTGATTCAGCTTTTGATACAACCATACGTGCTCTTAACCAGCCCCGGATCAATATCACTGCGAGGCAGATCATAGATAACATGAAACTCTTCAAAGGTGATCTTATTATACAGACCATGTTTATCAGGGGTCTGGCAGGAGGCATCCATATTGATAACACAACCGGGAATGAGATCATTGCCTGGTTAGATGCCATTAAAGATATTAATCCGTCAGAGGTTCAGATATATACGGTCAGTCGTGATGCTCCTGAAGGGAATGATATCTCAAAGATCCCTCCCGATGAACTTGAGATAATTGCAGCAAGAGTAAACGAGCTTGGAATAAAGACACAGGTTTCAAACTGATGATTAAATCAGCTATAAAGAGTGTACTCATCTGCCCTCTCGATTGGGGATTAGGGCATGCAACCCGATCCGAACTGATTGCACAGCTTCTGATCAGGAAAGGATCCAACGTAACTATTGCTGCCACTTCGTCATTATTGAATTCCATCAATGAAAAACTTCCCGTAAAGAAGCTGGAATTCAAAAGTATAAGGATAAGGTATTCATCTGCCATCCCGCAGTATCTTGCCATTCTTGTTCAGCTCCCCATTATATTGATCCAGGCTTTTGCCGACCATTACAGGATAAACAGAATTATTAAGAAGCATGATATTGATATTGTTATCAGCGACAACAGGTTCGGATTATGGAACAATAAGTCATACACAGTTTATATTACCCACCTGCTTACAATAAAGACAAAACCCTTCCTCAGGTTCCTTGAGCCCATCTTATCATATTTCCATGGAAAGGTTATAGAAAGATATAATGAATGCTGGGTGCCCGATCTGCCCGGAGAGCCCAATCTGGCAGGTGCTCTCTCGCACCCTGGTAAGATGGCTCCCAACTGCCGGTATATCGGTCTGCTTTCGAGGCTCAGGAATGCCAGCCCACGCCGGCCTTATGGAATCCCGGCTAAACCATTTATAAGTATTATCCTTTCAGGTCCGGAACCACAAAGAACAATTCTCGAAAAGAAAATTACTCATCATCCGTCATTGAGAGGCAGAATCCTGGTGGTTGTAGCCGGACAGCCTTTGAAGCCTGGTTTGTCAGCTGATGCAGGATCATCCGGAAGATATGGTTATCTGAATGCTGATGAGATGAAGTATATTATCAGGGAAAGTGATTTCATCATCTGCCGATCGGGTTACAGCACCCTGATGGATCTGAGCCTCATGGAGCGAACCGCCTTGCTGATCCCGACCCCCGGACAAACAGAACAGGAATACCTTGCAGGGTACCTGTCAGACAAAGGATGGTTCACTGCTATGAAACAATCGGATCTTGAGGGTGATATTTATATTGAGACAGTGGCCGGAACAAAGATCCCGTCTATGGGGGAGGTGAGCAGATCACTTCTCGATGAGGCAATAAACAGGTTGTTAGATCAGGATCATCGTCAGGAAAAATGAGAAGAACCCGATAAGGAATCCGGCATATACCTGGGCCGGAGTATGTGATCCCAGTATTAATCGTGCACTCATGACCAGTCCGGCGACTATGATCAACGGAATCCAGAAAACAACAAGGTTTGCATTTGTCCTTATCGACATGGTCATCACTGAGCCGAGCAATCCCCCTGCCCCGGCTGCATGGATCGATATTTTCCACCTGAATGTTATTACCAGCAGCAGGAATGAGCCAATTGAAGCTCCCAGCATGAACGATTTAATAAGACCAGGTATCTGGTATGAGCAGAATATGAAAGTGGTGATCATATACATCATGCTGCCAATACCGAGTGGAACAACCCTTTCAGTCCTGGTATCAACCGAATAGGAAGAAATCAGGTTCCTGTATTTCAAAAATGGCATCAGTGCCAGAGGTACGATTGTCATGTTTACCGTTGCCAGTAAGAAAATTATCCGCTTGATATCGTAGGGTATGTAATACAGGAAAGTCGGGGCACTGAATATTATCAGTAATCCGTACACAGGCAGGAAAGCGGGATGAAAAATCACAGACAATATCACCGCTGAAACCCTGACCAGTTTAGCTACACTCTTTTCCGCCATCATAGTTCCCTTCTTAATCTGGCTACCGGGATATTGAGTTGCTCCCTGTATTTGGCAACTGTCCGGCGGGCTATCTGGTACCCTTTCGATTGGAGTATATCAGTCAGCTTTTCGTCGGTAAGAGGCCTGTTCTTGTCCTCATTGGAGATACATTCCTCCAGGATCTTCTTGATCTCCCTTGTAGATACCTCCTCTCCTGAATCAGTCTGAAGCCCCTCGGAAAAGAAATATTTCAACGGGAATGTCCCGAAGTGTGTCTGTATATATTTACTGTTTGCCACCCTTGATATTGTTGAGATATCAAGATCCGTTGCCTCCGCAATGTCTTTCAGGATCATCGGCTTCAGCCTGGTCTCATCTCCATCAAGGAAATATTCGGTCTGGTACTCCAGGATGGCTTTCATGGTAAGAAGTAATGTATTCTGCCTCTGCTTCATCGCGTCGATAAACCACTTTGCTGAATCGAGTTTTTGCTTCACAAAAGCGACGGCCTCCTTCTGGCTCTTGCTCTTGACCTTATTCATATTGTAGGCCTCGATCATCTCACCATAGGCACGGTTTATCCTAAGCTCGGGAAGATTGCGGCTATTGAGATATATCTCCATACCATTTTCCCTGTAGTCAAGGATGAAATCAGGAACAATATGCTGAGCTGTTTTGTTCAGCGGATCACTGAATAAGCCTCCTGGTTTGGGATTCAGTTTAAGTATCTCATTCAAAGCATCCTTGAGGTCGTCATTGGATATATTCATCCTTGACATGATCCTGTCATAATGCTTCTTGGTAAACTCCTGGAAATACTTGTCGATAATAATGGTTGCCATTTCTACCAACGGATCCTGCTGGTCTTTCCTGAGAAGCTGCAACAACAGGCATTCCCTCAGGGTCCTGGCTCCGACACCCGGTGGCTCCAGATCGTGAACTATTTCGAGCACCTCTTCAAGCTCCTCCACCGTTGTTGTTATATTCTGTGAAAAAGCCAGGTCGTCAACTATATTTTCCGGCTCCCTCCTCAGGTAACCATCCTCATCTATATTGCCTATTATATGCTCTGCCAGGATCTTTTGTTTGTCGTCAAGGATCCTGAGCCCTATCTGGCTCTCCAGATGTTCATGGAAAGATGAGCCGATCGAAAAAGGTATTTCACTCTTACGGTCGTCATCAACGGCGTAGTTGGATGACTGGAGACGGTAATCGGGTATAAAATCCTCTTCAAGGTAGTCATCAAGGGAGAATTCATCATTGTCGCTATCCTCAGCTTCAAACTGCTCATTCTCCTCTTCTGCATCCTGCTGTAGTCCTTCCTCTCCCTCCTCCAGTGCCGGATTTTCCTCAATCTCCTTTTTTATCCGCTGCTCAAGGTGTATGGCAGGGATCTCAAGCAGCTTGATCATCTGGATCTGCTGCGGCGACAGCTTCTGAAGTAACTTCTGTTGTAATTTCTGTTTTAACATCTTAAATGCCTAAAACTCTGCATTTCTTGGTGTTCTCGGGAATGGTATCACGTCACGTATATTGCCCATTCCGGTAATAAACAGGATCAAGCGTTCAAAGCCAAGCCCGAAACCGCTGTGAGGTGCCGTTCCGAACTTACGCGATTCCAGGTACCACCAGAGATCCTTTTCAGGTATCCCCATCTCCCTGATCCTTGTTTCCAGCTTCCCGAGCACCTCTTCTCTCTGCGAACCACCTATTATCTCACCAATTCCGGGGAATAGCACATCCAGTGCCCTTACCGTTTTCCCGTCATCATTCTGCTTCATATAGAATGCCTTTATCTCTTTCGGGTAATCGGTCAGTATCACCGGGCGCTTGAAATGCTGCTCAACAAGGTATCTTTCGTGCTCAGCATGAAGGTCCCTGCCCCATTCAACAGGAAATTCCCACGTGCAACCAGAATCTTTAAGTATCCTGACTGCTTCTGTATATGTGGTCCTTACAAATTCATTATCAACGACAAATTTCAGTCTGTCAATCAGCTCCTTATCGATCATATTGTTCAGGAACTCAATATCCTCGCTGCATTCATCGAGAGCATATCTGATCAGGAATTTTGTAAAATCCTCTGCCAGGTCCATGTTATCATCATTATCATAAAAGGCCATTTCAGGCTCTATCATCCAGAACTCTGCAAGGTGTCGCGGAGTGTTGGAGTTTTCCGCCCTGAATGTTGGTCCGAAAGTGTAGATCTCACCCAGCGAGAGTGCTCCCATTTCACCCTCGAGCTGGCCCGAAACAGTAAGGTTGGTCTCTTTGGCAAAAAAATCGGATGAGAAATCAATTTTCCCATCTTCTGTCCTTGCCAGTTTATCAAGGTCGAGTGTTGTTACCCTGAACATCTCCCCCGCTCCCTCGGCATCAGATCCGGTGATTATTGGTGTATGAAGGTAACAGAATCCTTTGTCGTTGAAATATTTATGTATTGCATAGGCCATTGCATGCCTTATCCTGAATACAGCACCAAAGGTATTGGTCCTGAATCTCAGGTGAGCAATTTCCCTCAGGAACTCCATTGAATGACCCTTCTTCTGAAGCGGGTAGATATCAGGATCGGCTGTGCCGTAGAGAGTGATCTCACTACCGGTTATTTCAACCTTCTGTCCCCCTCCCTGCGATTCCGCGAGCATCCCCTTCACCGCGATACTCGATCCTGTTGTCACCTTTCGCAGCAATTCTTCATCAAAGGAGGGCACATCGATCACTATCTGGATATTATTAATGGTCGATCCGTCATTCAGTGCAATAAAGGATACATTTTTATTTCCTCTTTTTGTCCTTACCCATCCCTTAACAAGCACTTCCCTTCCGGGTTCCGATACTAATAATTGCTTTATTTTCTCACGCTGCATACAAACTTTCTTTTTGTCATTTCTTTCTTATAACAAAAATAGAAAAATTTATCTGCAAATTAGCATGATTTTTGTGGTCGGGAGATTTCACGGAGAAGAGGTTGCACCACGGTCAATCCGTATAATCCGTGCAATCTCTTCTCCGTGAAATCCGTCCCAATCCGTGCAATCTCCCTATCCGTACATATATTGAGCTACCTTCGTGAATTGCGACCTCGGGTTAATGCAGCATACAGGTATCTTGGATGAACTCGCGATTATATACTGCTCCTGTGCCCCCAGCACATAGTCGGTAATATTGATATTCTTGGTGGTCATGATCAATATAAGGTCCGCATTGATCTCCTGGCTGAATTCTATTGTTTGTCTCGCCAGATTTCCCTTTGCCATCTCATGGATCTTATACTCTATATTATTTTGTATCAGGTACTTTATCGCAAAATTCAGATTTATATTGGTTTTCTTCATCAGGCTCTTATCCGCAGTCGCACTCTTAAGGATGTGCACCTTTGATTCAAAATATTTACCCATGAATATCGCCATTTTCAGTTTTTCCTTGTTCTCGCTCCTGAAATCAACCGGGAATACAATATCATGATACTTCTCCATATCCTTGGGCGGACTCTGGACTACAATGAACGGGATCTTCGATCCTATTATCACCTTCAATGCCCAGCTGCCGGTAAGCTTCTGCATCCCTTTCAATCCATGGGTCCCCATTACCACAAGGCTTGCCTCATGCTCATTCACATATTCGGCAATAGCAGTAAAAATTGTCCCGGGTATCAAGGCGAAACCGAATTCGACACCAAACTCTTCGGTAGCTTCTTTTGTAAGCTTAATTAGTTTGTCTTCCTTCTTCTTATATTCAGCCGTCTTTATTCCGCGGTCGATAATATGCAGCAGTACTACTTCATTATTGATCATCCTGGATATCTTCACAGCATGAATCATGGCATGCCTGGCAATTTCTGTGAAGTCCCAAGGAACAACTATACTTTTCTTCTCCTTTTCCATAGCTTCAGGGTTAAAGTTACTTTATGTAAAGTTAAGATGTTTTACTTAATTTTCAAACGCAATGATCATACCTCAGGTGCATATATTGAAGCTCCCCGCCGCAAGCAGCGGGTAACCGGGTTTACCTGTTTTTACCTTTCTTCCCTGATACAGATCCCGCAAAATCAGCAGCCCTATATAGACTATCATTTACGATCAGGACTTGCAGCTGTTATTCCATTTTATATCTTCTATTTATTGACCTGATTTACAAAATGTTATAAGTTGGGAGCTACAGGTTCTGAGTCTGCCATGGTCATGCAGTTCCTGGTTTTAAGATTAATTATATATAAATAAACGCATCAACAGAAAAAATTACCCAATAACCTTTTGTGTAAACATTTTCATATAACCTGACACATCCTTTCGAATCCGAAACCATCATACCAATAACACCAATAACTTTATCAATCCCGGCCTCTAAACCCCTTTCACCTTTGACTTCGTCGAGCTCCTCTTCATGTCTGCCATGCCTCCGGCAGGTGAACCGACAGGCAGGCGCTCCGGTTCGCTTTTCTAAAATATTCAAAAATCAACTATCTTAGCCTCTCAATAGATAATTAAACCCGCTCCAGATGTCAATTATCGTTCAGGAGGTTACAAGGAGGTACGGAGACCAGAAGGCCCTGGATAATGTCAGTTTTACTATCAATACCGGAGAGATAGTTGGATTCCTGGGTCCTAACGGAGCAGGCAAGTCGACCATGATGAAGATCATCACCGGTTATATCCCACCAACTACCGGGAGGGTGCTCGTTAATGATATTGATGTAGCAGAAAATTCAATTGCTGTACGGGAAAGGATCGGATATCTTCCTGAGCATAATCCACTCTATCACGATATGTATGTTAAGGAGTATCTGCGTTTCATATCAAGGGTATATAAGCTTGGCATCAATGCAAAGGAAAGGATCCGGGAGATAATTGAACTTACCGGGCTCACCACCGAGCAGCACAAGAAGATAGGAGCCCTTTCCAAAGGGTACAGGCAAAGGGTGGGATTGGCACAGGCATTGATCCATGATCCGGAGATCCTCATACTTGATGAGCCTACCAGCGGGCTCGATCCCAATCAGATAGTTGATATAAGGAATCTTATATCCGAAGCCGGAAAACACAAGACGGTAATGTTATCAACGCACATTATGCAGGAGGTTGAGGCTGTTTGCGATCGGATCATAATAATCGATAAGGGCCGGCTAAAGGCTGATGACAGGAAGGAAGAGATCTATTCACGTCTTGAGAAACAGGTTAACACCCTGCTGGTGGAGTTTGATATCGCCGTTGAGGAGGAGCTGCTGCTAAACATTCCGAATGTTACCCTTGTCCGCTGGGTAAGCAATCACCGCTACCTGCTCGAATCTCCTGCCCTGGAGGATATAAGGCCCTTCGTCTTCCGTTTTGCCGTCGATAAAGGTTATACCGTCCTCTCCATGCAGCTCCAGAAACGATCTCTTGAAGAGGTTTTTCGCCAGTTCACCCGATAGCAGGTGCATGCACCTGTTGAACATCGGGCACCGATAAACGATTTTTGATTCAAATCAGGCAAAACCGTTCAAAATCCATAAATCCGTTCTAAGATCAGAAATCGTTCATCGATATTCGTAAATCATCCTGTTTCTCTTTTTTTTTCTATTTTTGATCACGGATAACAGTGAATTAAAATGGAAAAATCCCTTCGGATCTTTAACAGTCTCTCAAGGAAAAAAGAAGTTTTTAAACCCCTTAATCCCCCGTTTGTTGGGATATATGTTTGCGGCCCTACCGTATACTCCGATCCTCACCTGGGGCATGCCAGGGCAAATATTGTTTTCGATGTCCTCTATCGCTATATGAAACATATTGGATATAAGGTAAGATATGTTCGCAACATAACTGATGTCGGGCATCTGGAAGAGGAAGTGGGTGAAGGGGAAGACCGGATAGCCAGGAAGGCAAGACAGGAGCAACTGGAGCCAATGGAGGTGGTTCAGAAGTATATGAATATTTTCCACAGGAACATGGGTGCCCTCAATATGCTTCAGCCTGATATTGAGCCGAGAGCCTCAGGTCATATTATTGAGCAGCAGGAACTGATCAGGATACTGCTTGAAAAGGATTGGGCTTATGAATCGAACGGATCTGTTTACTTTGATGTGCTGAAGTATCATGAGAAGTATCATTATGGCATCCTTTCGGGAAGGGTACTGGAAGAGCTGATTGGCAATACACGCAATCTTGAAGGTCAGGATGAGAAGCGGAACAGCTTCGACTTTGCCCTCTGGAAAAAGGCCACTCACGAGCACCTTATGAAATGGCCTTCCCCATGGAGTGAAGGATTTCCCGGTTGGCACCTGGAATGCTCTGCAATGAGCCTCAAATATCTAGGTGAACCATTTGATATCCATGGCGGGGGGATGGACCTCCTGTTCCCGCATCATGAGTGCGAGATCGCCCAGTCGACTGCTGCTATTGGCAGGCAACCAGTAAAATACTGGATACATAATAATATGATCACCATTAACGGTCAGAAGATGGCCCGTTCGCTGAATAACTTCATCACCCTCGATGAGCTCTTCAGCGGTGATCATAAGATGCTTGAACAACCGTACGATCCAATGACCATCAGGTTTTTCATCCTGCAGGCTCACTACAGGAGTACACTTGACTTCTCAAATGAGGCCCTGCTTGCTGCCGGGAAGGGTTTCCACCGACTGCTCAATGCTGTTGAAGCACTTGAACAACTGGCCCTGTCAGGCACTTCAACAATGGATGTCGAAGATCTTGAAGCCAAATGCTATGCAGCGATGAATGACGATCTTAATACACCTATACTGATATCACATCTTTTTGACGGGGTGAAAATGATCAACTCAATCGCAGATGGTAAAGAGTTTATTACCTCAGGTGATCTTGAGAGATTAAGATCAGTGTACAGGATTTTTGTGTTCGAAGTCCTGGGACTCCGTGCTCATGAAACAGATAATGCTGATGATGAGCTTACCGGCAAACTGATGAAGACCATTCTTGAACTGCGCAGGCAGGCAAAGGAGAATAAGGATTGGAACCTCTCTGACACGATCAGGCAAAAGCTGAACGACCTGGGAATTATCATCAAAGACACAAAGGATGGCACTTCCTGGGAAAAGAAATAAAATTTGGAGATTTCAGTTTCATTTAAGCATAAAAATGACCTGTAACCCGTAACTTTCAACCTGCAACTTTACCTAAATGTTTAAGTCGTCCCCGATAAAAATAGGTTCTCTCTTACTTGGTGGAGATAACCCCGTCCGTCTGCAGTCAATGACCAGCACTGATACGCTCGACACCCTGCCCAGTGTAACCCAGTGCATCAGGATCATAGAAGCAGGAGCTGATATGGTGCGGTTGACAACCCAGGGGATAAGGGAGGCAGAAAATCTTGCAATCATCAGGAAAGAGATACGAAAAGCAGGTTTCGACACACCCCTTATCGCCGATGTGCACTTCAACCCGAAGGTAGCCGAAGTTGCTGCCCGGTTAGTTGAAAAGGTCAGGATAAATCCCGGCAACTATGTTGATAAGAGAGCCTCATTCTCAACCGTTGATCTCACTGAGAAGGAATATAACAGTGAGCTGGAAAAGATACACGGGAGACTTCTTCCCCTGATAAGGATATCAACTGAAAACGGTACGGCCATAAGGGTTGGTGTTAACCATGGTTCCCTGTCCGATCGCATAATGACCCGCTACGGCAACACCCCGAAAGGAATGGCAATATCTGCGATGGAGTTTATAAGGATCTTTGATGCCGGGAACTTCCGCAATCTTGTGCTCTCAATGAAATCATCGAACAGCCTAATAATGATCGAGGCAACCATGCTCCTTGTGGAAATGATGAAGGAAGAGGGATTCAGCTTCCCTCTGCATCTCGGTGTTACCGAGGCCGGGGAGGGCGAAGACGGAAGGATAAGGTCAGCACTGGGAATCGGTGCCCTGCTGGCCGAAGGGATTGGCGATACAATCCGCGTGTCATTATCCGAACCTCCCGAGAGAGAGATCCCTGTTGCCAGGTCGATAGTAAAACATTCGCTGCTTTATAAAGAATCTCCCGTAGATAAAAGAGCGATGGTCTATCAGAAGGATGGCGTCAGGACACTTCGTCTTGCATACTCAGAGGACGATGCAGAGCAGCTTGCCATAAGAGCATCCGTCGACTCATCCGTTGTCCTGACCAAAGGACTGGCAAAAGACCTGATAATCCTTAATGATGGCTGCCTGAGCAAGGATACTATCCGTTCAGTTACAGACGGGATCCTGCAGGCTGCCAGGATCAGGATCACCCGTAACGACTATATCTCCTGCCCTACCTGCGGCCGTACAAATTTTGATCTTGCAGATGCAGTAGCCAGGGTCAAAAAAGCCACCTCGCATATTAAAGGATTAAAGATCGCCATCATGGGCTGCGTGGTCAACGGGCCCGGTGAGATGGCCGATGCTGACTATGGATATGTAGGTGCCGCTAAAGGACTGGTGCATCTCTACAAAGGCAAAGAAGCGGTAATGAAAAATGTACCCGAAGAGGAAGCTGTTACTAAACTACTCGGTATAATCAATAAAGACCGGGAACTTCCTAAAGGCTGATACCAGGTACAGGACACCGGGCACCGCCATGTGACCAATAACTGTGTCCTTCGCCCTTTATACAAGAAGATAATCTAATTGCTTCTTCACCAAATCCGCCTTCACCACCTCAACCATCACAGTATCGCCAAGGGTATATACCTTACCCGAGTGCCTGCCCCTTATGCAATAATTATCCTCATCATATTCGTAGAAATCATCATCAAGCTCCCGTATGTGAACCATCCCTTCACACTGACAGTCAACAAGTTCTACATATATACCCCACTCTGTAACACCCGAAATGATCCCTTCGAACGACTGTCCTGTCTTATCCTTCATGAATTCAACCTGCTTGTACCTGATCGATGCCCTTTCTGCCTCTACTGCCAGGCGCTCACGCTTTGATGCATACTCGCATAACTGCTCATATTTTTCCTCACTCTTTGATGATTCGCCATCGAGATATGCTGTAAGTAACCTGTGAACCATCATGTCAGGATATCGTCTTATCGGTGAGGTGAAATGAGTATAATACTTAAATGAGAGACCGTAATGACCTATATTATTTGTGGAATAGACTGCCTTTGCCATTGAGCGGAGAGCAAGGGTCTCTATTATGTTCTGCTCTTTCTTACCTCTTACCTCTTTTATCAGCTTATTCATCGACAGTGCCAGCGACCCCACGTTACTCCCATCCAGCTTATACCCGAATCTCCTGATAAATGTACTGAAAGACACAATCTTATCGGGATCCGGTTTATCATGGATCCTGTAAACGAATGTCCTGGGTTTTTCTCCTTTCTTCCTGCCGATCAGTTCGGCCACATGCTTGTTTGCCAGGAGCATAAACTCCTCTATCAGCTGGTTAGCCGTCCCTGATTCCCTGAACTGGATACTTATCGGATAGCCCTTCTCATCTAGATCGAACTGTACTTCGTTCCTTTCAAAAGAAAATGCACCGGCATCAAATCTTTTTTCCCTGAGTTTCTGTGCCAGCCTGTGAAGCAGTAGCAGGATATCCTTCATTGGGCCATCTTCCCCGTCAATTATCTTCTGAGCCTCCTGGTACGAAAATCTCTGATCTGAATTGATAATGGTCCTGCCAAACCACTCCTCAACAACCTCTGCCCTGTCATTCATCATGAATACAGCAGAGTATGTGAGTTTATCCTTGCCCGGATTCAGGGAGCATATATTATTTGAGATCTTCTCGGGCAGCATTGGTACTACCCTGTCAACAAGATATACCGAGGTCCCGCGGAGCCTGCCCTCGTTATCAATAATTGTATCCGGCTTCACATAGTGGGTCACATCGGCGATGTGAATGCCTACCTCCCATAGTCCTTCATTGGTCCTGCGAAGCGACAGGGCATCATCAAAGTCCTTTGCATCGGCAGGGTCAATAGTAAAAGTGGGTATTGACCTGAAATCCCGTCGTTTTTTTATCTCTTCGGCAGAAATATCCACCTGGAGGCTTTGTGCAGCCTCTTCAACCTCTGCCCGGAATCTGGAGGGCAGTTCAAATTCAGCGAGGATAGCGTGCATTTCTGTTTCATGCTCACCGGGCATCCCCAGTACATCTATTATCTCTGCAACAGGATTTTTCTGGCGTTTGTCCCATTCAACTATCCGCGCCACTGCCTTTTCTCCCTGCCTGGCTCCTCCGAGCTTGTCATTCGGTATGAACAGATCGAAAGGCATCCCCTTGTTATCCGGAACCAGGAAGGAAAAATGAGGCATCACTTCGACAGTACCTACAAATGTCTCACGCGCCCTTTCAATTACCTCTACCACCTCACCTTCGGGCCTGTTCCCCTTTTTTCGTACCATCAACCGTACCTTTACTTTATCTCCATGCAGTGCAGTATTGAGGTTCCGGTTCGAAACGAAGACATCCTCTTCGATATCATCGGTGATGATATAACCATATCCCATCCGGGTCATATCCACTGCACCGGTAATATATGCACCTTTTTGTTTAAGCTTGAACCGCCCGGTCTGAACTTCCCGCAGGTACCCGGATCCTTTAAGTTCTGCAAGCACATCTGTAACCAGCCTCCTGTTGGCCGGATCATCCAGTCCAAGCCGGGAAGATATCTGCCTGTAGTTATATACCCTGTTGTGATCCTTCCCGAACAGCTCCCTGATCAGACCGGTCACCTGATTCTTATTCAGCCCTTTTGACGATCCCTTCCTGTATTTCTTTTTTGACATGTGAAATATTTTGGGCGAAGGTAGTTAATATTCATAAGATTACCCGCGTTGATCTTCTTGCGCAGAGATATTTTGACAGGCATGAAAAGATCAATTATGGGCTTGATTGTGCTGAAAAAGACGCCCTCCTTCGCAATAGCTCCGGCGGGCAGGCAATGCACAGGGCAAAAGGTGCAGGGACTTTCTGTTCAATAACTTAAAGTGTACGCACATTCCTCTCACCTGGCGCTTCCTTTTAAACCTGATACCGGCATTCCGGATGGTGCAAATAACCTTTTAACCATTTTCACATTCTTTATTTCCTCCATGCGTGATGCAGGTAACAGCATCCCGCCCTCTTCAGAGCGGGATCTGCAAAACTTAAAACTGGTTGGAGATGAACGGTAAACTGAAAACAGGACTATTCGGCTATGGTTGTGTCGGAAAGGGATTGCATGATGTATTGAATAATTCCGGAGCTTTCAAGGCTGATATCCTTGATGATCCCTCTGTCGACCTGGTGGTGGAGCTGATCGATGATGCCGGTGAGGCATACAAAATTGTGACATCGGCACCTGAAAGAGGGAAAAATGTGGTCACGGCCAACAAGAGAATGGTGGCCAATAACCTGCAACACGCATCGAGGAGAGAAAACTGGAATAATCAGTATCTTTGTGCTCTGAATGTGAAAAAATGAGAATAGAAGAGCTGATAAAAAAGAAAATACTCCTCCTCGACGGCGCTATGGGCACAATGATCCAGAAGTATGGATTGACGGAGGAGGATTACCGGGGAGTGCGATTCAGGGATGTGTCGAAGCCGCAGAAAGGTAATAACGATCTGCTTAGCATTACAAAGCCTGAGGTGATCGAAGAGATACATTCACTATACCTGAAAGCAGGTGCAGATATTCTTTCAACAAACACATTCAATGCCAATGCCATATCGATGGCCGATTACGGCATGCAGGATCTTGTTTATGAACTCAATAAGGCTTCTGTTGAGGCAGCCAGGCGATCAATCGACAACTACATAGCTGAGGGTGGTGAAGGTCCGCGATTCGTTGCCGGCTCAATTGGCCCAACGAACAAGACAGCATCCATGTCGGCCGATGTGAGCGATCCTGCTGCAAGGGCAGTGACCTTCGACCAGCTGGCTGAAGCTTATTATGAGCAGGCAAAAGGTCTCTTCGATGGCGGGGCTGACATGATGCTGATCGAAACAGTTTTTGATGCGCTTAATGCAAAAGCTGCTCTGTTTGCAATCGACACTCTGTTCGGGGAGAGAGGGCGGAGTATCCCGGTCATGGTGTCAGGAACTGTTACCGATGCCAGTGGCCGTATGCTTACCGGACAGACAATAGAGGCATTCCTGGTCTCAGTATCACACTTTCCCCTCTTCAGTATCGGGCTTAACTGTGCCTTCGGAGCTGAAAACCTGAGGCCATTTGTAGAGGAGCTGGCAAGGAAGTCACCATTCCCCCTGTCTGTACATCCAAATGCCGGATTACCTAACCAGTTTGGCGGCTACGACCAGTCAGCAGAAGAGATGGGAGTACTTGTTGAAGAGTACCTTAAGAATGGTTGGGTTAATATCATTGGGGGATGTTGCGGTACAACAGAAGCTCATATTGCAAAGCTCTCGGAGATAAGGGATAAATATTCTCCCGGGGAATTGCCGGCGATCGACAGGATAACCCGCCTGAGCGGACTGGAACCGCTAAATATAACCCCTGAACTGAATTTTGTGAATATTGGCGAGAGGACCAATGTAGCCGGCTCAAAGAAATTTGCCAGACTGATCAGGGAGGAGAGTTACGACGAAGCCCTGGCCGTTGCCCGCGACCAGGTTGATAATGGTGCACAGGTGATAGATATATGTATGGACGAGGCTCTTCTCGATGGTGAGAAGACGATGGTGACATTCATTAACCACCTGATGTCAGACCCGGAGATCGCCAGGGTTCCGCTGATGATCGATTCATCGAAATGGAGTGTTATCGAAGCGGGACTGAAATGCACCCCCGGGAAAGCAGTAGTGAACTCGATAAGCCTCAAGGAGGGTGAAGAGATATTTCTCCGGCAGGCAGGGAAAATAAGAAAGTATGGAGCTGCAGTTATTGTAATGCTTTTCGATGAAAAAGGGCAGGCCGACAGCTATGAACGCAGAATCGAAGTTGCAGAGAGATCATACCGGCTCCTGACTGAAAAGGCAGGATTGCCGCCGGAAGAGATAATATTCGATCCCAATATTCTGGCAATAGCAACCGGGATCGGGCAGCATAATAATTACGCGGTCGACTTTATCAACACCACAAAATGGATAAAGAAGAACCTCCCTGGGGCAATGGTCAGCGGTGGGGTTAGTAACCTCTCCTTTTCTTTCAGGGGAAACGACGGGGTCAGGGAAGCAATGCATTCTGTGTTCCTTTACCATGCGATAAAGGCAGGTATGGATATGGGGATCGTTAACCCCGGACTGCTGCAGGTTTACAGCGAAATAGAGCCTGACCTTCTTAAAATTACCGAGGATGTGGTATTGAACAGGAGAAAAGATGCCACTGAAAGACTGATACTTTTTGCCGAAAAGGTGAAAGACCCGGGGACGAAAGATATTAAACCGGACCGGTGGAGGGAGGATCCTGTGCTTGAGAGGATCAATTACTCCATGATCAAGGGGATCGACCAGTTTATTGAGGAAGACGTTGAAGAGGCAAGGAAGATGTTCGACAGGTCGCTCAGGGTGATCGAAGGCCCGCTGATGGATGCCATGAACGAGATAGGCGACCTGTTCGGGTCGGGTAAGATGTTCCTGCCACAGGTGGTTCGCAGTGCCAGGGTGATGAAGAAGGCGGTTGCCTGGCTTACCCCCTATATTGAAAAGGAGAATACTGCCGGTGAAAAAAGCTCAGCAGGTAAGGTGCTGCTTGCCACGGTAAAAGGTGATGTGCATGATATCGGAAAAAATATTGTCGGTGTTGTGATGGCATGCAATAACTACGAGATATTAGACCTTGGCGTGATGGTCCCGGCTAACACCATCATCGATACCGCTATAAAGGAAAAGGTTGACTTTGTTGGCCTCAGCGGACTGATAACACCCTCGCTGGAGGAGATGGTACATGTGGCAGCCGAGATGGAGCGACGGGGACTGAATATCCCCTTGCTGATCGGAGGAGCTACCACATCGGAAGTGCATACGGCAGTAAAGATCGGACCTGTATACAAATATCCGGTTGTGCATGTTAAGGATGCATCCAAATCTACCGGCATGCTGCGGAAGCTTGGCGTGAGAGAGGAGGATGATACCTTTGTCAGGGAGGTGAAAGAAAAATATGAAGGCATCAGGGATGATTTTATCAACCGCCAGATGAAGAGGGATTTGATATCCCTTGCCGATGCCAGGGCCAACGGTCTCAGGACCGATTGGGACAGCAAGCTGGTTTACACTCCCAAAAACACAGGCATCCAGGTTATTAATGACCATGATCTGAAAAAGATAATCCGCTATATCGACTGGACATTCTTCTTCTTCGCGTGGAAGATAAATGGCAGATATCCTGAAGTTCTTGATGATCCCCTTAAAGGAGATGAGGCAAAGAAACTTTTTGAAGATGCCCGGCACTGGCTTAAAGAAATGGTTGACAGGAAGCTAGTGACGGCGAAAGCGGTTACCGGCATTTTTCCCTCGAACAGCAGGGGCGATGATATTGTTATATATACCGATGATGAGCGGAACGGGGAGAGGATGGTTTTCAACTTCCTGCGGAGCCAGGAGAAGAAAGCAGAGGGAGTGCCAAATCTTTGCCTTGCAGATTATGTTGCACCGGCAGAGAGCGGCCTGAAAGATTTTGCAGGGTTCTTCGTGGCTACGGTGGAGCCTGATGAACAGAAGATGAAGGATTATGCCGACGATGATTACGGAACAATAATGATAAGAATACTGTCCGACAGGCTGGCCGAAGCATTTACTGAACTGTTGCACGAAAAGGTGAGAAAGGAGATCTGGGGATATATGAGCGATGAGGATATTAGTGTCGACGACATGCTGAAGATGCGGTACCAGGGTATAAGGCCGGCACCCGGATATCCTGCCTGTCCTGATCATACGGAAAAAAGGAAATTGTTTGAGTTGCTTGACGCTGAAAAGAATTGTGGTGTCAGCCTCACCGAAAGCTATGCTATGAAGCCGGTCTCCTCCGTATGTGGCTATATATTTGCACTTGAAGGGTCGGCATATTTCAATCTTGGCAAGATAGCCGGGGACCAGGTGGTTGACTATGCTGGCAGGAAAGGATTTACCCGGAAGGAGGTTGAGAAGTGGCTGAGGGAGAATCTGGGATATTAGGCAGAGAGGATGGAGAATTTGATCAACGAATCAACCCTGCCTGCCAGTTCACCTGCCGGAGGCATGGCAGGCAGGAAATCAACGCATCAACGAATCAACGCATCAACGAATCAACGCATCAACGATTTAGCCTGATTAATTCATAAACTTAAAATTAGGCACAAAAATTGATTTTTTGCTCCTGTTTTTCTCTGAAAGTTTTTACGATTTGCCTTTGGGGAAGGAATTT
>Ga0307378_10000629_pt1 | contig 61284 bp, 56 predicted proteins | sample UN1MG_FD_202238 | JGI IMG/M metagenome (GOLD analysis project Ga0307378, IMG submission 202238) | Soil microbial communities from Risofladan, Vaasa, Finland - UN-1 | ecosystem: Environmental > Terrestrial > Soil > Coastal area > Acid sulfate soil | place: Finland: Risofladan, Vaasa | collected... | reverse complement strand
TTCAACAAGGATGTCTTCATTGTAAAATGCTTGTCTTTTGAAGCTTATTTCTAATTTATTAACTTGATATTCTTTTAATTGTTTTCTAGGAATACTCTCTAAAGCCCATTCTAGATAGACTCTGTTATTAACATGATTATTAAGATCTAAGTCTGAATATCTTACTTTGAATTGCGCTTTCAAATCTACTTTTTCTGGGAGAGGTATCTTTGGATAATCATAATCCACAGATCTTTGTTCAAGAATAGGTATATTTGAAAAGTTAGCATTATGATCAACTTGCTTTCTTCTAATAAAATTATACAGTATCCAACTTGTGGAAGCATTAACTAAGGATTCACCAGCTTCATCTACAATTTGGAAATCTCGTAGAGAATATTTAGGTCCACTATTTGAAATCCAAGTTCGAAGTATCAGATGTTCATCTAAAACTGGATATCTCTTAATTTCTATATAATACCTAAGTAGAAACCATGTTAAGTGTTGCTTGAAGGTATGTTGAAAACTTATTCCAAGATGATAAGCATGCTCATAAGCGCTTTCTTGGAGATAATTGATAATAGAAGTCGGTTTCACCTGCTCTGTTTCCATTATATCTAGAACTCGAGGTTGAAATTTCCTCTCATAAATCTCCATCATAGCAATAGTTAGTTTGTTGTATCTTAATAAATTTAATCTTTGAAAATAAACAAGTATTTACTTGAATTGAGTGGATTTTTCTAGTTGAGGATTGAATTAGAATTGAGATGGTTCAATTGAAGTTTCTTTAAGTTGTTTTAGATAGCTGTAATATTTGAGAAAGAAACCAAGAAGCACAAAGAAATAGAGAAAAACAGGAACAATTGGAAAGAAACTATAAATATCTATTCCCCTTCCAAGTATAACCCAAACCAACCAATAAATATAGACTGCAAGAAAAAGAATAGAAATAGTAAGTGCAAAGGAAAAATAAAGCGATCTTGTACGTTTAAAGTTAGCATGTCGTCTTAGTGGATAACCAGTCATATATAAAATAAAAACAAAAATTGGTATAGAAAAAAGAAAGAAAAATAATGCCATACTAAAACCTATTAAGGTATCAATAAATGGACGTGCGCCAGGATTTTGGATAACTAAATAAATTTCCTCTATACCTATCATGTATTTTACCCTTTAGTATATATCTTAGAGCTATTAATATATTTAATTTTTTTATAAATCGAGATAATCTAAACCAAAAGAAATCATTATTGAATTAAAAAAAGGAAATTTTGATCTATAGAAATTAAAAAAAGCATCCAGTTATAAGAATTTAACAAATTTACGAAAAGGAGTGCAAAAAAATAGAAAAAGAACTTTTATTTTGCTAAAAATGCTAATAATTCTTGATTATTAGCAATACTATAACAACTGTGAGAAAAATGATTATCTAAATACTAAGACAACAATAATTGGAATTAAGATAAGCAAAGAACAAAGTGTACCTAAAACAACCCAAGTAATAATGAAAGGCTTTCGTCCAAAATCAATAGGTTCAACACCAACTAGGAGAGCCCACTTCTTAAGTATGTCAGAAGGTTTTTTCCATTGAGAACCATAGCCGAATTTTAAATTGATAGATATGGTAATTTTTGTTTGGTTACCTTTCTCAGAAAGACGTTCAAAAACCATATGATAATCTTCACCATATGACATGAAAGTCATACTGTGGGTTATTCGCATAACACGAACTCTATTATTCTCATAATAATTATCTTCAATTATATATGCACCACTCACTTGAGTCTGCCAAAAATTACCGGTAATATCACAAACTTCTTCCAAGATTTTATCAGAAATAAACTCTATTTGCTTCAAAAACAAATCATCCCCAATAGTTAGTTAGTTTTATTTGGTATTAAGAATATTCCTCAAAAAAAATCTCAAAAAAATATAAAATATTAATAAATAACAGCAATCAGAATAGACAAAAGAAAAAAACAAATGATATCGTTAATTACGAAAATTTGAAAGGTAATCCAGATGGCAACTAGTGATGGAAAAGATGTTGTGAAAAGGACAGGCATATCCTTAGAACCAGCATTACTAATAGAATTTGATGAATGGATAGCAAAGAAAGGATTTCCAAATAGAAGTGAAGGTATAAGATATCTAATTAGAGAGAAGCTTGATCAAGAAATCCTTAGTGATGATCCTAATTCAATTGTTGTAGGATCATTAACTTATATTTTTGAACATCATGGGTACGATTGCACTCTAAAATTGATTGAAATTCAGCATGAATTTAATGAATTAATTATTTCAACTATGCATGCTCATACAACACACGACCTATGCTTAGAGACAATTTTCTTAAAAGGCAAACAGTTTAAAGTTAAGAAATTAGCAGAGAACATTCTTGCTTTAAAAGGTGTTACTAAAGGACAGTTATATATTATACCCGCTGAATGAGTCACTTTTTTGTTTTGGTTATCTTAATAAATACTGATAGGAAAAAAAAGAAAATGATATCGTTTAAGAGGTACCAATTTCTTTACTAGAATTAGTTAAATCAGTCAATGTTTCTTCTTCTTTAATTTCATCTTCAACTGTAGATTGCTCTTGAATTAGAGGGTGATTTTTGTAATAATTTCTTTTTCTCACTTGATAAATTATAAAGCTCACTAGCAAAATAACACAAAAAATTATTATCATTACTATAGCCATTTGTAATATTGCCCACCCAAGCCCATCAGGTAAACCAAATAAACCAGATTCATCGTCACTTATGGTGAATCCTGCATCACGAATAAATTCAAATGTTCTTTCTAATCCATCAGGATTTTCACTAGCTATAATACCAAAAATTGACATTACACCAAAGACTATAACAGTACTAGCAGTTGCCCATATAGGGAATTTGTAAACTGGTTTTTTATCTAAATCTGTTTCTAGAGTAGTTCCTCTCATAAAGAGAGAATCTTCTGCTGCTTTTAAGAGGGAAGAATCAGCTAAGAAAACAAAACTTACTACTGCAAAAGTGATTGCTGCTTCAGCTAAACCGATTATTGCATGTAAGCCAACCATCCAACCAAAAATTAAAGCGGGAGGACCTGTTTGAGCGATGGATAATTCAGCAGAAGCAGCAAGTGACATGAAAATAGTGGATAAGAAAGCAGCACCTGCTGAGAAACCTGCAAAAGCAATTCTATTCTCTCTCCAAGATTTAGGTATGAGAAAGAATATAGCAACAACAGTAAATGCTCCAATAATCGCCATGTTAAATGCATTAGCACCAAATGCTAGAAAACCGCCATCACCAAAGAAAGCTTGAATAATTAATATTGAACTAATAATCAGAATCCCGACCCAAGGACCAACAAGAACAGTAGCTAAAGCTGTTCCAATAAGATGCCCACTTGAACCAAAAGGAACAGGGAAATTAAACATTTGAGCTGCAAAAAGACCAGCACCAAGTACTCCAACAATTGGAATTTGTTTTAAGGTAAGGCTTTTACGACTCTGCCAAATAGAAAGTAATATCATTACACTAGAAATAGCTAAATAAACGATTGAATGACTTAGAGGTAATATGCCATCAGGCATGTGCATTTTATATATATCTCCTATATTTTTGGAATTGATTATTGTATTAACCAATACTATGAAATATATAGTAACACGTTTTTATAAATCGTGTTACCATTTCTTTAAACTTTCATATAAAGTAAGGATATTTTTTCTCAAAGAAAAGAAATTTCATTATTGGAATACCTATAAAAATTAAATTTGGTATTTATTACTTGATTTTAAAAATAAAAGAGAATCAAATCTTTTGACGAGGGAAAATAATGAAAATGACTAAGATAGAAAAGAAATTTGTAAACAGCAAAAAACAAGGAGAAAAAAATCTAAAAGTTATAAAAGAACTATTCAAAAAATATGATTTCTCCAAGGTAAAAAATGTATTAGAAATTGGCTGTGGAGCAGGAGTTGTTGCTGCATATTTATCTTCAGAAAAAAAAATGAAAGTTATTGCAAGCGATTTGGATTCTGAACAAATCCAATTAGCAAAAGAAAATCAAAAAGAAAGTAGTAATCTAAAATTCATTGAAGCAGATGCTACGAAACTTCCATTTGAAGACAAGAAATTTGATATGGTTTTATCATTAAACGTTTTTCATCACATTCCGAATTGGGAGAAGGCTATAAGTGAAATAGATCGTGTTCTAAAAAAGAAAGGATTTTTCATATTTTATGATCTCGCTTACGCTAATATTACAAAAAAAATCTTCAAACCTTTCGCAAAAAATTATGGTCTTTATACAATAAATGATATAATCAGTTCTCTACAAGAGAAAAATTCTAATGTAAAACATTTAGATAAGAAAAAAATTATTATGAAAACTTATACTCTTGTCATTCAAAAAAATTAGCAATACTGAATCAACTAAAATAAAATAACAAGTTTTTAAATTTCTTTTATTAACTTTTGTTCATTTTTAACTTTTCAAACAATTCTAGTTCAGAGTTATCTAATTCGTGATTTTCCTTCATTCTTTGCAACTCAGTGAAACCAAATCCTTTAGGACCTTCTAATAGCGCTAAAGAATAGGCTATATTGAATTGTTTTTCATGATAAGCTGCAATATTCAATGCATTAACAAGAGGTTCTATAGCTCTTTTATCACCTATTTCTCCTAATGCCCAAGCAGCTAAATGACTTATTTGAATGATTTGTATATCTTCAGGTTTCATCAGGTATTCTAAAATTTTAGGTACTGCTTCTTTTGCTTTTTCACCCATTAATCCTAATGACCAAATGGAAACTTGACGAACAATATCAGCGGAATCATCTAGAGCATTAATAAGACTAGGAATCGCCTGCTCTGCTCTCAAATCTCCTAATGCTTCTGCTGCACCTGCGCGAACTTCAGGTTCAATATCGTATCCTAAGAAATCAATGAATGTTTGTATTTCTTGTATAATATCAAGTTCTCCTAAAGCTAGAATTAACATTTTTCTTACTGCCCAATCCTCATCTTTCATTGCTTCTATTAATGCTGGGATAGCTAGTTAAACTTCAGTTATTTTATCTTCTGCAAACGCGTGTAATTTCCAAGCAGCTTCTTGACGTTCATCTAATGTAGAAGATTTCAGATTATCAATTAATATCAAAACCTTCTCTTTCCAATTATTTTCGGTCATTTTAATAAATCCTGAATTTTCTAAGAGTATTTAAAAATTTTAGTATTATAAATATACAAGGCAATATTATAAATTATTATATCAAAAGAAAGAATAATTATTTCTTAAAGTTTGTGAGTATTTGTGCTCTTTTAATCTATTAACTGATAGATATGACATAAACATTTTTTCAAAGCTTTTTTAAAAATAACTCTTTTTATCCTTGAAAGTTTTCGATTTCTACATACTAAACAAGGAAGTTTAAATAAAAAATAATAAAAAAAGTAGAAAATCTTCTTAGAAAAAATGATGAAAAAAGAGAGATTTCCTCTCTCTTAATTCAGATATTTTCTTCGTCTCTCTATAAGCACGATAACACTTAGAGCAGTTGTTAATACTATTGCAAAACTAACAAAACCACCAATAAATGCTCCTTTCTCAGTAGTTGTGTTTGTTGGAGTAAGTGTTTGAGTAGGTGTTGGCGTAGGTGTTTCTTCAATTGGGTAATCATCAGGATCGGTTGGATCAGTTCCTTCTGCAATCTCGATATCATCATTATAACCATCGCCATCTGTATCTGCTTCCAAAGGATCAGTTACAAAACCATCTACTCCAGCAATGATTTCTTCTCCATCGAGAATACTATCATCATCAGTATCCCCATCAAGTGGACTTGTGCCATAACCTGCTTCTTCTCCATCTAAGATGCCATCGTCGTCTGAATCATCATCATCTACACTGGTTAGTAGACCATCTGCTCCGAGATTCACTTCTTCCCAATCGTCAAGTCCATCGGAATCGGTGTCTTCTAATGAGGGATTAGAACCATAGACCCATACTTCATCGCCATCAGTCAGCAGATCATCATCGGAATCTGTATCCCAAGGATCTGTTCCACGATCTAGTTCTTGCCTATCATCTAATCCGTCAAAATCGCTATCAGGTTCCGTAGGATCTGTTCCTTCGATGATTTCATCACCATCAATTATTGTATCATCATCAGTATCAGCATCCGTGGGATTTGTTTCATAACCATCTATACCGGCGTATACTTCTTCATAATCGTCTATTCCATCATCATCTGTGTCTGCATCATTTGGATTTGTATTATAAGTATCAACTTCGTAACCATCGCCCAATAAATCGCTATCTGTATCGCCTTCTAATGGATCTGTATGATAAAAAATTAATTCCCGACCTTCATCTAATTGATCATTATCAGTGTCAACATTAGTGGGTGTTAATCCCAGCTCTTCTTCTTTTTGGTTATCTATATAATCACCATCCTCGTCTGGATGACCTGTTCTAAACATTGATCCACTTAATGTGTGCCATCGAGTTAATGCAAAATTACTACTTGCATATTCAACATTTAAACAATACATCACTCCATTGATATCTCCCACAAAAATATCCATATATCCATCATTGTCAACATCTGCTATTACTGGAGAACAAGCAGCATTACCATCCATTGCATAGGTCATGCTTTCATCTAGTACTCCACTTTCTGTTAGCACCCTTACAACGCCATCATCTGATACCATGACAATCTCTTCTTGGGTATCTCCATCTACATCAGCTATTGCTGGTGAACGGAAAAATCCATCAGTGACATTGTAATACCAATCTATAGTGCCAGTTGCACCATCAAAACGATGGAGAGCAGGAGTGCTTATACCACTTTCACCATTTACTCCTACGTAAGCTTCCAAATCACCATCATTATCTAAATCACCTAGTACAGCAGAAGTATAAATTGGATGTGCGACATCATTTAACCATTTAATACTTCCATCATCATCAAAACAATATACCACTCCAGCTACTGATCCTACTATTATTTCATAATCTCCATTATTATCAACATCACCAATTGATGGAGTAGACCACACTTGTCCGCCCAAAATAGCATCCCATTGAAAATGACCTGTTTCATTGATACAGTAAATTTTTCCATCAAATGAACCAAAAATAATCTCATAAACACCATCGTTATCTAGATCACAAGCTGTTGGTGCATGGTAAATTTTGTTTGAGACTGCAGTATAAGTCCATCTTATTGTTCCATTACTATTGATACAGTATATACCATTTGAGAATGTTTGGCTTGGCACTAAGAACTCCCATTCACCATCATCTTCAAAATCGACTATTGTTGGTGCTCCTAAAATATATCCTGTACCTGTATATCTCATATAGGTACCATCATAATCTAGAAATCGTAATCTATCACTGACACCAAATACAATATTTGGTTTGTAATCGCCATCAACATCAACTACTGCTGGTGATTCTCTTACCACACTGTTAATATTGTATGACCAGTTAAGATTACCTTCTTCATCAAGACATAATAATCCTTGATTACCGGTACCATAGATTATCTCCATCATTCCATCTTGATACAAGTCGAACAATGTGGGTGTTCCACTAATGTATGTTCCACTAGTTGTATAATTCCATTTTTGAATCAATTCCATTGAAGGGGGTCCTGAAACTGGTTGTATAGCAGTTTTTAGAATAGTTGTTGTACTCGAAGGAATTAAGAAACTAGCAAGAAAAAGTATAACAATAATTTTGTTTTTTATTTTCACTTTAATAGCTCCCAGTAAGTTATAAAATATACCATTATTTGATTCTTTTTCTAATAAAAAAGTTCTTTTATTGTAAATTACTTTAATTTTTTTAATCAAATCTTCGAGGCTCAATTCTTTAGAGTCATTTTATTCTGCTTTTTAGAAGATCATTAGTTATTTTCGCCTTTAGCTAGATTATTAAAATTCCAAGCAACTTATTAACTTATAACTAAATAATTAGATTTTAATTTCTTAATTAAATCTTCTACCTTCTCTCTCAAAACATTTTTAGCCATTCTTTTAAAATTCCATTATAAATAAAGTTTAAAGAAAGTTTTAAAGTGCTAGTTTTTCTTATATAAAAGATAATTTTAAAGGGAATATCTTTGAATATAGAATAACGATCTGTTCTAGGATGTGAATATTTGAGTGTTTTTAATCTTGTAGCAAGAAGGTATGATAAATTCGTAGGACCATTTGATTTACAAGAAATTAAAGAATACTTACCTTTGAAACCAGATGCATTACTACTCGATTTAGGTGGAGGAACTGGAAGAGTCGCTTTCCAATTATCTGAATATGTGAATGAGTGTTTTATTACTGATAGCTCCTATCAGATGTTACAACAATCACAGAAAAATAAGCATAAATTACCTTTAATTCAAGCAAGAGGAGAAAGAGCGCCTTTCAAATCGAATTCTATCAATCAAATATTTTTGAATGATTCATTACATCACATCCAAAAACAACAAGAAACATTAGAGGAATGCTACCGAATTTTAGCTCCAAAAGGTGAATTAATTATCAGAGAATTTGATAAAAAATATTTCTGGAACATCTTCTTGATTATTGGAGAAGCTTTTTTGAGACTCAAAAGTACTTTTGTTTCACCAAAACAATTATCTGAAATGTGTGAAATCATTGGATTCACAACTAATTGGATTAGACCAACAAAGAGAACTTTCATCTTAATTGCTACTAAAGAATAGAATTATTATAATTTCTAATTCTTCGCTTTTTTTGCTTCACAAAAAGTCGGCGCTGGTTTTGGATTCAATTGATCGTATTCTTCTTTGGTTAATTTCTTCTTTTTATTAACTGTAACAATATTTTGAAGAGTAATTAGATACTCCCCTTCAACTTTAAGATTTAATTTAGAAGCTAATTCAACAATTTCTTCCTCTGAAAGAAGAACTATCCTAGCTATCCAAGAAATTTTCACTTTCTCTTGCTGTTGAACTAGAGAAAGAATTTGATTTTCTATATCTTTATCAATTATATTCATTATATGCCCAACGGAATAAAATAATTCTAGTTTAGCTAAGCAAATCTTGTAAATTCTTTGAAACCATTTCATCAATAATAGCGATCTGTTTATTATCTTTTAAAACAAATCCATCAGCTTCTCTAAATTTAATTTCGCTATATGAATAATCCTCAGCAAAATTCCGCAATTTTTCTCTTACTAAATAGCTTTCTTTAGTTAATACTAGTGCAAAAACCAATTCGTCCATGGTTTCCAACATAATTGCTACATCACCATGATCAATTAATTTTAGTCCCCCTTCTTTTGACTCGAGTAGAGTCTCTCCCATTGTTCGTATTGCAGTTAACAAACCTGAGAGTAGGTTAGCATTAATTTTAAGAGCTTCATCAAAATATTTCTCATAAATAGGAAGACCAATCTTTTTAGAAATAATATAAAGCGCTTTTAATTGAGTGTCAATAATTTTTGGTTTTACAACACTTTCAAAAGTAAAAGTAGAACGAATTGATTTTGTCATTCGAGTAAATATTTTCACAAGCAGATTTTTCTCTTCACCTTTGATTTCTTTTAACTGTTTTTTTGCTTCTTCTTCTTTTTCAGGAAGATTAATTTCTTTAGAAAGTTCAATAGCTTGTTCAAGAACTTTTATTCCTTGTTTTTGTTTTTTGGCTAAAGATAACAATAATCCTTGAAGAATGTAAACATCGATTAAAACTAACTTATATTCTTGCTCAAAACACAACTGCTTAGTATCTTCTATTTTTTCAAGAGCAAAATGTAATAATAACTCTTGACCAGTTATCCTATGTTTGATTAGATCAATTTCAGCCAATTGTAACTTTGTATTAATGATTATTTCAAAAAGATTTTTTTCAAGAGCTATCTCCAGAGTTTGTTCTAGAAGTTTACTTGCATCACCTAGATTTGATTGACGAGCAGCAATATGAGCTTTTCTTAGATTTACTTTTGCTACTTCTGCAGTTAGTTTTGCTTCTGCTATTTCAGCAAGAGCAAAATCTAATTCATCAGAAGCCTCAATGAATTTGTCCAATGTTTCAAAAATATCTGCTCGACAGAGCTTAAGATCAATACTTATTCGAGGAGGAATGACAGTTTGACTTTCTTTTATTGCTTGAAGTGCATCTTTGGATTTTGAAAGAGCAGCTTCAGCGTGACCAGAAGCAAGGAGGATGTGAGCAATATTAGTCTCAGTAGCCACAATAATATACGAAGTATTAGTAGAACGTTTTGCATAATCTAATGCTATTTCGAAATATCTTAAGGCAAATTCTAGATAACCTAATTGTCGATAAATAAATCCAATATTATTAGCAAAAGAAGCAATACGAATTTCATTTGCAAGTATTCTTGAAAATTCAAAGGCTTCTTCCAAGAAATTTAAGCCCTCTTTTAAATGACCAATTTCAATCAAACATAAAGCAGTATTGTTCAATAGTCTGTTCAATAAAAATCTATTATTGAAATCCCTTGCTTGATTAATAAGCACCTTTCCTACTTCAGATCCTTTTAATAAATCTCCTTTCCTTCTATTCAAAGCAATATTAACAGAAATACCATTAATATATTCCTGAAGTAAGAGTTCTTGAAGGGTGGAATTATTAGAAGCAAATTCTTTCTGTTGGGCATACTCGCTTTCTAATTCAGTAATTTTCTGAGGAATATCATTAAAAGATTGACTATAATAACTGTAGAGAACATCATTTGATAGAGCAGAAATTAAAATAACAGGTTCCGCTTCTTTAGATAGATCTTTTATTTTGCTAAGTAATTCTGGAACATAATCAAACTGTTTTGTAGTAATCAATGCTTGTACTTTCAAATTTAGAATACCAGGATGGTTTGGATAATTCGAACTCTTTGAGATTACCTTATCGTTTTTTCCCTCATAAAATAGACCTTGGAGAATAAAGAAAACAAATTCTGGATACTCTAAGTAATTCTCAAGATGATCCTCGAAAGAATGCATTGTTAGTAAAAATCGTCTTAAATTATCTTCTCGTTCAGGAGTAGTTTTTTTTACTTTCTCAAGAAATTCTTCCTTTAGGTTTTCATTGATACGAGAATAATGAAACAATAATTCCTTTGGCCAATTTTCAAGAAAAGACATTGCTTTTTCTCCAGCAATTATTTCTTTATATTGATTACATTTCAATTAATATATCTCTTGGTAGTGCCAAATTGGAACTATTTCAACTTTCTGTAAGGTTAAGAAATAACATCCATTTGGTAATGTGTACTTCTTCTCACATAGTATTCATTGATAACCTTTAATAAACACCATAACTATGACAATAAAAAATGTTTGTTAAATTTATGGAGGAAAATTATGAGAATTACTTTTAAAATTATTCTACCTTTTATATTGTTTATTAGTATAAGCTTCTTTCCAGCTATTGGATTGTTTGGATTAGATACTATGAATAATGTTTTGATAATTGAACCTGATTCAATAACTATAACTGAGAAATGGAATTTTTTAGCAAATCAAACTCTTCGAGCATCACCAGTAACTGCAGATATTAATGCCGATGGCTATCTTGAAACTTTAATTGGTTGTATAGGAATTGAAAATGAGGCACTATATTGTTTGGATCATAATGGTGAAATTTTATGGGCATACGAATCAGCAGGAGATATAGTTACCAGTCCAATTATAGCTGACCTCAATAATGACAATAATTTTGAAATCATATTTGGCACTATGATGGGTGATGATTATCTTGTTTGTCTAGATTATCAAGGTAATAAATTATGGAATCAAACACTTAACGGATTGGTCTTTAGTACTCCTGCTGTAGCAGATATCAATTTAGATGGTTATCAAGAAATTTTAGTAATTGCTTCTAATTGGTGGTTTTATTGCTTTGATTATTCTGGTTCTCAAATGTGGAATTACACAAATGGCGATATTACCAATTTGCAAGGTAGTCCAGCCATAGGAAATATTCATGATGATTATGGTTTAGAAGTAGTTTTCGGTTATAATGGTAGATATCTCTATTGTTTAAACAGCACAGGAAAACTAGTGTACACATACGATCATACAGATTATCTTTATAGCTCCCCTATAATAGCTGATTTGGAAAATGATGGAATGTATGAAATATTGTTTCATGCAAATGATACTTTCAATTGTCTAGATGATAACTTTAATCTAAAATGGCAATATGATTGTGAAGATCTGAATTTTATTGATACATCACCATCAATAGCTGATGTAAATAATGATGGTAAGTTAGAAGTTATCATAACTTATACTGATTTTGATTCATTAGCACCATTTATTATATGTTTAAATTCTTCAGGACATGAACAATGGGATTATAATATAATCGGCAATTTTGCTTCTCCTAATGTTATCTGTGATTTAGAAAATGATAATATAGTGGATATTATATTTCTTGATAGCAGTGGTCATATTTATTGCTTAAATGGACAAGGTTCTGTAAATTGGATTTATAATATTACAGTTAGTATTCTTCCACCTGGAGGTCAAACAGTTCCTTCGCCAGCTCTTGGGGATATTGATTGGGATAATGTTACAGAAATAATTATTGAAATCTTCAATGATGGAGTAGTTTATTGTTTAGACTTCAACGATGCAAGCTCATCTGGCTTAACACAATGGAGCTGCTTAAGAGGTTCAATATTTCACACAGGCCAAATGGATAGAGATGGTGATTTTCTTGATGATGTTAATGAACAATTCTATGGAACAATTATAGATGATAGTGATTCTGATAATGATTTCTTAAGCGATGGAAGAGAAGTATTTTTTGGATTTAATCCAAATAATCCTGATATGGATATGGATGGTCTTCTTGATGGATATGAATTATACTACCAGACTAATCCTAATAATCCCGATACAGATGATGATAACATTCTGGATGGTGAAGAAGTTATAGCTGGAGAAGATGGTTATATTACCAATCCACTTGATGCAGATACCGATGGAGATGGATTTGATGATGCTGATGAAATTGCAGAAGGAACAGATCCAACTGATGCAAATGATTTTCCAATAGAAGAAACACCATCCAACTCCACTACTCCATCAACTGATACTACAAGCGGCACTGGTTTCACTTTTCTTTCAATAGGTTTTGTTATGTCAGTAAGCATGATTGTTCTTTTTATGCTTAGGTATTATATGAAGAAGAAGAAAGACTAATTTTTTTCTTCTTTCTTTTAATATTTTTTAACTTATTCTTTCTTGAAATATTATAATTTATTTGAGATAATAAAAGAAATGGAAATATGTTAAAATATTTAATTATTTAAATTAATAGAATTCTATGTTATTTCAAAAAATTATTAGTATAAAAAATATTTTTGTTTAGAAATGTGTGGAAAAAAGAACTTTGATACAAAAAAATATTGCTAAAAAAATTACTTCAAGAATATTCATTTTGAGTTTGATAGCATTTACCGGTTTTTTTCAAATACAATTAACAACTGCAATTGCTAATAAAACTCCATCACCAAGATATGGACATGAAATGGTATATGATGAAAAAAATAATCAAACTATCATTTTTGGTGGTGAAGATCCAAGTAAAATTGTAAATGATTTTAAGGATATATGGATATACTCTAGTCAATTACAAACGTGGACTAAAATTTCAAGCCCAAATTCTCCTGTTGCTCGAATTGGGCATAAAATGGTTTATAATACAATTTCAGGGAAAATTATCCTTTTCGGTGGTATGGAAACTGCTGATTATACAAGACTTAATGATATGTGGATATTTGATCCGGAAAATAAAGAATGGAGTGAATTGAATCCATTACTCTCTCCAACCATCAGAAGTGATCATGCAATGTATTTCGATCCAATATTCAATACAATTGTTTTGTTTGGAGGATACAAAGCAAATGATATGCTTTCTAGTGAAACATGGATTTATAATTTCACAACTAATAATTGGTATCAAATAAATCCCCTAACTAAACCAACAGAACGATATGGTCATACCTTTGTCTATGATAAAAATTTAGGAGTTGGGGTATTTTTTGGTGGGAGATATATTGATTTAATGGCAGAAACATGGTTTTTCAATCTGTCATCATCTTCTTGGACGAAAAAAACGCCTAGTATAAATCCCATCAAGAGGTATTGGAGTGATATGGTTTACAACTCTTACGAGCAAAATTTCATAATGTTTGGTGGAGATAATGAACAGAGTCCTATTCGAGCTTTGGGAGATACTTGGACATTTAGCTCTTCAACTTTACAATGGACTTCAATTCAAACAAGTGCAAGTCCTCCTCCTAGGAATAATCATGCAATGGTTTTTGACTCCTATTTGAATAAAACTCTACTTTTTGGTGGATTTGGAGAGGATTACTCTAAAGTTTATGGAGACTTTTGGATGTATGATTCAGAAACATTGAATTGGAATCAAATATCATCATCTTCTATTAGTTCGACGTGGATAATAATTATAGGAACAGGAGGAGGGATCGTTCTAATAAGTGGAGTGATTATTGCTATAGTCTTTGTACGGAAAAAACAAAAGAAAGCATAGAATAAGAATTCAAGGTAATGATTAAAAAAATAAAACAATAAATTAGCTATGATTGAGGATTTTGCTCCTCAATCAAGAAATCCTCTTTTTAAAAAAAGGATTTGTTCATTCATCTCAACCAGAAAGTAAATCTGTAAGCAAACATATCACAATAATTCGGTTTAAGAACTATTTTTTTTGTGGTGAAGGTTGTTTTTTTGGAGACTGTGGTTTCTTTTTCTTTTCTGCCAATTCATTCACCTCCCTAATTCAAGGAGGTTTCCCTTATAGAGGAATGAATTAGAATTTTCATTCTAATCAAATCTATAGAATGAACAGTTCAAGTATTTAAGCTGTATGCTGAAAGTATTCGAAAATAATTTAGTATGCAATACTATCGATAGAAGTTTAATTCTAGAAAAAATAAAAAAAAGAAAAAAAGGATTTTAATGACAATATTATTCCAATTTTTCATGTGGCAATATTTGACTGATATTAGGTGTTCTCAAATCAATATTATTTTGTTTAGCAATTCTTAGAACATTTTTCTTTACATTCGAATCAATTTCCACAACTCTGTGTATTTCTCTAATGGAGTAAAATAGTTTGTATTCAACAGCAAAATTTTGGAAATCAGTTATTCTTACTTTAGGAGGTGGTTCCTCTAATACTCCATCTACTCCTTTAATTGCTTTAAATAATATTTTTTCAATGAATTCGCTTTCTAACTCAAATCCTATTGTTACTACACACTGTCTCCTAACTACTTCATCCTTTCCATAATTATAGATCTCTCCCTTAAGTAATTCCTGATTTGGAATCAAAATTGTTGCTTTGTCTAAGGTTTTTAATCGAGTAAAGATCAATTCGATTGAAATTACATCTGCAAAACCACCATTATATAGAATTCTGTCTCCAATATGAATTGGTTTACTAATCATTATTATTAATCCAGCTAAAGCATTACCAATAGTATTTATTGCTGCAAATCCGAGTATTGTTCCACCTAATAACGCAACAGCTCCTGTAATTGCTCCTACTGTTACATTGAAAGCTATTAGAACACTGAATACAAATATTAGAGAATAAATAATTCTGGCAATACGAATCAGTACTTTACTGTAATTTTCAGTTAATTTATGTCGTCTTTCAAGTCGTCTAATATATCGAGTTGAAAAAATTAGGAAAACTGTTGCAATAATGATAACAATAAATGCAACTATTAACTGAATATAATTTTCTTTAAGCCAGGTCCATAAAAATTGTACTACTTCTGAATCAGAAAATGCCATTGTGCACACCAAGTATATCTAGATGTTAATAATAATAATTAGAATCTTTATTTAATCTTATTCTTTTCAAAATAGTAAATTGAGCAAAAAGATTAATAGAAGTGGAAAAGGAAGCTTGTTCTACTGTAATTAAATTAAAAAATTCCGAGGATAATTAATTGGATGAAAAGAAAAATGACTTTTACAAAATTAAATGATAATATCTTTTTATTTATAGATGAATCTTACTTCGATGTGGTAGTAGGAGCAATTATTTTGCCAAGTAAAATTGTAATAATTGACTCTGGGATTAGTAATGAAAAACAAAAGGAATTTAGGGAATATGTTGAGAAGGAAACAGGTAAAATATGTGAATTCTTCTTGTTAACACATTATCATGGGGATCATATTGGAGGAATTCAAACCTATTCAGATTGTAAAATTGTTGTTTCAGAACCTGCATATGAAATTCTGAAAGAAAAAAAGAACATTCCAATTTTAGATGGCAAGAATTTTTTCGAAATAATTGATGATGAAGTAAAAGTAATTTTTAAACAAACTGGAGGACATTCATCCGATTCTGCTTATATTTATTGTCCAAATTACAAAGTGCTTTTTGCTGGAGACAATTTATTTGAAAATATGTATCCATATGGTCAAGACAAATCCTCAGATCCAGATGTTTGGATTTCTGTTTTGGTAGAGTATCTCAATTTTGATGTAGATTATTATATTCCTGGTCATCAGAATGTCTGCAATAAACAAACAATTAAACAATACATTGAATTTATAAAATCCTTAAAAATTTTAATGCAAAAGTTACATTCTGAGGGAAAATCTAGAGCTGCAATAATTGAACACTGCTTTAATTTGAATCCATTTCTGCATACAGAGATTTACGAAAAATTGAAACCTCTAAGACAAACAACCTTAGAGAGATGGTATGATCTTTGGGTAAAATAATTTGCTATGATTCCTTAGAACTTAGCCTTACATCTTAATGCTTGAAGGTGTAAGAAGAATCGTATTTTTATTGTTATCTGTATCTTGTTTTCCATCAATTTACTGAGAATTCCCAAGATTATCTACTCTGCTTTGTAAGGATTTTTTTATAATTTTAATCCATTCATCTTTTTTTCCTTCTAATTAGAGCTTCGTAATGAAAAGTAGTATTCTCTTATGCATTCAATCTTGATTTCACTTTTTTCGTCATAATTAACATAATAGAAATTCAATTCTGTTTTATTTTAAACTTATAAAATAAATATTACCCTAGATAGAAAAGGCAATTAAAAAAATCCGAAAATTAAACACATGTTGAGACTTCAAAATGTGAGTTTTGTTTTAAATTGATATTAAAATGAAATAATTTAAGATTACTCGAGGTTAATACTTTGTCTGAAAGAATTGTTAGAGCTCTTTTAATAGAAGATGTTCGGGAATTGACTGAAATCTTGGAAACAGTTCACCCTGATCCTTATATCAATGGTGGAGGTAAAATTGCTTTTCATCGAAGATTACAGCAATTGATTAGAAATATTCCTGGAGAAGGTATGACTAAACAAGAATTTTTAGATTTAATTCAACCATTTGTTGCAGCATTGAAAGATGCTCATACTAGTATTCTTCCTAGTGGAATATCAAGGGATTTTCTAAACCCTGGCGGTATACCATTAATTTTCGATCCAATAGAAGAGAAATTATGTGTTCGAGCTGTAACAAAAAATGAATATTTATCATTCATTGGATGTATACTAGAATCTATTGAAGGAATCTCTTTTTCAGAAATAATTGAACGTCAAAAAAATAGATTGGGATATGATAGTTATTATAGTCTCCTTGGAAGATTAGGTAGAACTTTTACCTTATATTTCGGTTCTATGTTAAAGGCTCTTCTCCCAGAATGGAAAAATGAGAAAGAAATCTCTTTTACCGTAAAATATCCTGATGGTTTTAGTAAAAATCATACATTGCCTATAGCGATGAATGTCCAATATCCGTTACAATATGGTGAAACAAAGAAAAAAATACTTGAAACTAAAGATTGGATTGCTTATGATTTTATAGACAAACAAAAAGAATCAGCTTATTTTAAAATTAATAGTATGTCTACTTACCGAGAAGCATTTGAGCTTTGGCATGCAAAAGGTCAGAATAATTTTCATTTATCCTTAAAAAAAGTGTTTAGTGTATATAATTCTGATGATATACCTGAATCAATTGAAGAAATTATCTCAAAGATACCCTCTGCAACAAATTTACTAGTTTCACTTTTTACTGAAATGAAAGAAGCTCAAACTAAGAATCTAATTATTGACTTGAGGCTTTGCGAAGGTGGTTATGATATAATTATAGCTTTCATCCTCTATTTCCTCATTGGTTTTGAGGAATTTCTAAAATTACAAGTTAAAAGAGGAGAAACACAAAAACTTTCAGAATTTATCCAGAAAAGTGGTGAAAAAGGATTAGAACCAGAGAGTATTCCTTACTATAATGAAGTTCCATTAACTTGGAATGATTATAGCTTCGCATTTGATCCACAATTTGTTAATGAAGAAAAATTATTAGAAATTTTCAGAAAGGATTTCCTTGATGATATAGAAAAAACTTCTTTTTATAAGATATTCAAAAATAAAAAATACGAAAATTATTACAAACCTAATAATATTGTTGTCTTATGTTCAAGTGGTACTACTAGCTCAGCATTTGATTTAATGAATAATTTGAAGAAAATTAACGCTATTGTTGTTGGTGTACAATCAGGACAAATAGGCAACAATTTTGGCAATGTACGAAGATTTCAATTAAAGAATTCAGAATTAATAGGATACATTTCGACTAAATATTTTGTAGCATTCCCTGAATGTTCATCAAGCGAATCAGTAATTAAACCTGATTATGAATTAACCTATACTAAACTAAAGGAATATAATTTTGACAAAAATGCTGAATTGTTGTATGCTCTAGATATTTTAAATATAAAATCTTGATTCCTCTTATATTTAGTGTTTTAATTTAATTTTTTATCATAATAGAGTACCAAAATACTAGATACAGATTCAATCTATAGCTTTGTAATTCTAAGGATGAAGCTAAAAAAAGGTAATTAAAAAAAGAAATTAATTAGGATTTCTTTTCTTTTTTCTAACAAGTATCACCTCTAAGTTGCTCTGCTGGTTTTTTCCTTCGGTTAATTATAACCTTTCGCAGTTCATCAATAATGAATATAGGAACAGCAGTAACAATAATCATCAACCAATTTATTGCGGGTAATGGTTCAGTTTTAGTTAATCTGGCAACAAAAGGAACATAAATAGCTATCAAAAGTAAACTTATGCTTACAGCTAGTGCCAAGAACATTTTGGTATGTTTAAAGATATTTTTAGAAAAAATGATATTATTCTGACTGATGGAAAGAGAATGAAGTAATTGGTAGATAACTAACGAAGCAAATACAGTTGTTTCTGCTAATCTTTTATGTGTTTCAGTTGGGGGAGTTGCATTGAAATTTATTGACCAGAAGTATACTAACATAGAACCAATAGCGTAGAGTATACCTGAAAGAAAAACTAAAATAATCATTTCTTTATCTAAAAGCGGTTCCGTAGGATCACGGGGACTTCTTTGCATTACATCCTTTTCTGGAGGACTTACACCTAATGCTAACGCTGGGAAGGTGTCAGTTACAATATTAATAAATAATAATTGAATCGCAAGAACAGGTATTATTATGTCTCTTGTGATAATCAATCCTAATATCACACCAAATAATACCGTAAAAATCTCACCAGTATTAGCTGAAAGGAGATAACCAATAAATTTCTTAATATTTGAATAAATTGTCCGTCCTTCTGAAACAGCATCGATAATATTTGAAAAATTATCATCAACAAGTATCATTTCACTTGCTTCTTTTGCAACATCGGTACCAGTGATACCCATAGCTACACCAATATCAGCTCGTTTTAAAGCTGGGGCGTCATTCACACCATCGCCAGTCATTATAACCATTTCACCATTCTTTTTGAGAGCATTAACAATACGTAATTTGTGCGATGGATTTACTCGAGCAAAAATATGAGTATTTTGAACTGCTTGTCTCAATTCCTCATCAGTCATTTTCTCTAATATTTTTCCTGTTATAGGTTCTTCATCTGAGCATAATGAAATAGCTTTTCCTACAGCTTTTGCTGTTTCAACATGGTCACCAGTTATCATTATGACATCTAAACCAGCTTGTTTTGCCTGTAAGATAGCAGAACGAGTTTCCTTTCTTGGGGGATCGATCATTCCAATAAAACCTACAAATGTTAGATTCTCTTCTACTAATTCATAATTTTCACTAAGAATGAATTTTTCTGCCTGTTTTTCACTAATTTCTCTATATGCAACACCTAATATCCGATATGCAAAATTAGCTGAATAATTCTCAACTTTACTGATAATATCTTTTTTATCTTCGCTACTTATTTCTATAACAGCATTACCCTTAAAATGAGAACTACAGAGATTGATCAATACATCAGTTGCTCCTTTCACCATAATTTGATATTGATTTGTTTCTTTGTTTTTTACTATAACACTCATTCTTTTACGATCACTATCAAAAGGAAAGATATACTCAACCGACCAAATTTTTTTAATTTCATCGATAGTTTGACCTTTTTCAGCTAAAATTAATAATGCAACTTCTGTTGGGTCACCGAATATTTTGTATGGTTTGTCTAGACCTTGTGATTGAATAGTTGCTTCATTAGCTAATGTTGCTATTTCAAGGCTTTTCACTAGAGCTTGATCATCAAGTAATTCTTGTTTTTTAGCTGTAGATTTAGCAACGATTGCTCCATCTCGATAATAGCCATTTCCTGTAACATTATATTGGCTATCATTCAACCAAACTAGTTTTACTGTTTGCTCGTTCAATGTTAGTGTTCCTGTTTTATCAGTGCAAATTATTGTAGCAGAACCAAGAACTTCTACAGCAGGTAATTTTCTAATTAATGCTCTCTTTCGAGCCATTCGAGTAATTCCAATAGCAAGAGCTAATGTTAAAACTGCTGGCAAACCTTCAGGAACAGCCGCTACTGCTAGACCTATTGTAAAAACTAAAAGATAGGTCCATTGATCCCATCCCAATGAAAAACCGCCAATTAGGAATACAATAACTGATAACACACCAACAAATATCGTTAATTGCAAAGCTAATTTCTTTAATTTCTGTTGAATAGGAGTGTCTTCACGTTCTATCTCCTTAATAGAAGTAGCAATTTTTCCTAATTCTGTAGTGGAACCAGTATTTACTACTATACCTACTCCAACACCATTAACTAGAGTAGTTCCTTTAAAAAGCATATTAATACGATCAGCTATTGGTGTATCTCTAGGGAGTATTTGAGTTCTTTTACGGATAGGAACAGATTCACCTGTAAGTATAGCCTCATTTACTCGAAGCTCATATCCTTGAATAATCCGAATGTCTGCAGCAAGAGTATCACCAGATTCTAAGAAAATGATATCTCCCGGAACCAATTTTCTTGAATCTAACGCTAATTTTTTACCATCACGAGCTACTACAACTTGACTGATTGAATATTTCTTTAGAGCATCTATTGCTTTCTCAGCTGAATATTCTTGATAAAATCCCAAAGAAGCATTTAGTATAATTACTATCGATATTGCTACGATATCAATTATTGTATCAATAGATGATGATTCTCCATCTTTAAAAATACTAATAACTCCAGTTATTATAGCAGCAAAAATTAATATTATAACTAACAAATTTTTAAATTGATTAATTAAAATCTTAAAAGGTTTGATTTTTTTAGCAGTAGATACAACATTAGGACCATATTTCAAAAATTTCTCTTCTGCTGTCTTTGAACTTAATCCCTCAAATTTAGAATCTAGAATTTTGTATAAATCCTCTATTGTCTGGCTATATCCATCGAACATGAATTAGAATTAAGCATAGTTGTTTTTTATAGTTTGTTGATGAAAAAGTATAGTCAAAATAAACTTTAACTTATAATTTTAAATTTAAACACGAAATTAGGAATATAATCCTGTTTCAACTATTAGGTTCAGAAGATTATTTTAGAAACAAAGAAGAAAAACGATATTTTAATTGATTTTGATTGAATTTGTGCTTGAATAAAATTAAATGAAAAAAGTAATGAGATATTTTATCCTTGTTTTATTTGTTCTATTGCATCTAAAGCCAAAAAATGTAATCGAGTATTCCCTTCATTTTTAGCTACTTCCTTTAAGACACCAATTGCCTTTATATTTTTCATGCTACCTAATGCACGAGCTGCGTAGTGTCTAACAAATTTATCTTTATCATTTCGCAATATTCCAATCAATGGATCAATAGCAATTAGATCACCAATGTTCCCTAATGTTGATATGAGCTCAGATCTGAATTCGGAATCACTATTTTCTTGATTTAATATTCTTAAAATTGGTTTTACAGTTCTGGGATCACTAATATTTTTTAAAGCTGATGCAGCATAAAATTTAACACCATCATCTGGATCATTAAGACATTCGATTAATACATCTAAAGCTTCTTTAGCTTTAAGTTCTGCAAGTATTCTACATGCACCTTCACGAAATTGAGTGCTTGTATTTTCTTTTAGTTTGGTCATTAAAAGATGTATAATTTCCACGTCATGTTTTATTGAAAGAACTTTGATTGCTGCTCCTCTTTCTTCTACAATATTACTTTCAAGATTTAATATTTGTTTTTTTGCTAAATTAGTTACTGTCATAATATCATCTCATTCTATAATCTATTCACTATATTCCTGTAAAAATGTAAAAGCAAACCTAAAAGGAAATTGCATCTTATATAGAAAAATAAGAATTTTTTTTACAAGCCATCATATTTGCTATGTTACAATTATTTTTAGTAGTATTAAGTGTTTCCTTAATTTAGATGATTCTTATAAATATTAAATAATTATTTATTATAATCTTCAAGCTATTTGTATAATAACTAACAAATTTTTAAATTGATTAAGTAAAATCTTGAAAGGTTTGATTTTTTTAGCAGTAGAAACAACATTAGGACCATATTTCAAAAATGTCTCTTCTGCAATCTTTGAACTTAATCCCTCAAATCTAGAATTTGGTATAGATCATCTATTGTCTGACTATATCCTTCGAGCATGAATTAGATTAATAATGATGCTCTATTATAGTTTATCATTGAAAAAATAATAGTAAGATCGAACAAGAATTATTGTCTTAAATTTAGATATGAAAAGTTAAAACAATATGATTCGTTGCAACCATTGATTGAATTTTTCGATGATTTCTTGGTTTTCTAATTTTTTATGACCTACTTTATCATTATAAAATTCCACTTCTCCATGGAGTCCTCGAAGTCTTTCTACAAAGAAAGCTGTGTCATCATATGAACAACTTTTGTCTAATGTACCATGAAAAATGAATATTGGTATCTGCTTGAATATTTGTATATACTTTTGTTTTAAGAAATTCACAAATTTCCCTTTTGTTATCAATTTAACAAAGAAATTTAATTTCGGTTCTCCAGATAGAATCGCTAATCCTTTGAAAATTGTAGGATATTCCATATATGTCCTATATACACCATAACCGCCCATTGAGAAACCTGAAAGGATAATAGCATTCTCGTCAATATTATAATTTAATTTCATATCACTAATTGCTTCTACTATATCAATAAGTGTCTCTTGTTTACCAAAATAATGAGATACACCTCTAGTTTTAGGGGCCAATTTGATGTAATTTCCTTCAATATAATCAATTAATCGCAATGAATTTCTATCATCTACTCCACTTCCATGGAGGAACACTAGTAATGGATATTTTCGAGAGGAATCATAATTTTCAGGAACAGTAACTGAATATGGTTGTAAAGTATTATCAATATTAGAAATAAAAGCTCGACGAAAGTGACCTATTTTCGATGCTAAGACATCTTCTCCATTTTCAGCTTTTTGAATAATATCAAGTAGCTCGATTATTGAATCCATTAGAAAGGTGTAGTTTTCGTACCATTTTATCTGATTAATTTCTTTGTTAATTTGATTAAGCATAAAATTTAAAGTATGAAAGCTTCCCATTGAAATTTTACTTTGACAACTTTCTACTCGAGAGGTTAATTCATCAAAATTAAAAATGGGCAATATTGTAAGCTCTTTCTCTCCATTAGCTGATCCGATGTGCCACTGTATCGTATATGAACCTGGAGTTAGATCCTGTGTAGGAATTTCAATTGATATCTGATTTAATCCTTCCTTACAACTGAAGGTAATTTCTTCAGATGTTATTATTTCACCATTCTTGGAAGCTATCTTAATTTTCAGTGTTTCTTTTTTCTGCATTGTAGATAGTGTTGCAAATTTAAGCAAAGTCATTGAACCTTCCAAACAATTTCTATTCATAACTACAAACGATTGCATTCCTTCTTTTATTCTCGGAGTAGCAAATTTCATTAGAGCATATTTTCTCTTTTTATTTTCTGCTTGAAAACGCCAATCAAAAATAGTAGAATAATATTCAAACAAGGATTTTCGAGCTTTTATAAAGGCAAGATTAAAACCAATTCCTTCTTTCATTATCCAAGGATGATAAGGATATGTTTCGTTCCATGGTAGAAGAAGCTCATAACCAATTTTGCCATTGTTTTTCTTTACAACAAATTTTACATCATTTCCTAGCTTACTTAATTTAACTTTAATATCATGATACCAAATATATTTCTCGAGATTGCCTTCAGAATCACTATTTGGTGAAAAACCAAAAACATAAAATTCATCTGTTAATTGATGATTTGGTATAGGATTTGCTAGTAACATGTGAAATCCATCCCCATACTGAAATCCTCTATCTCGTTTTACTATTTTTTTTGCAGCTATTTCTATATAAATGTAGAAAAAATCACATCCATAAGCTAAACGATAGCTAGGTCTACATGAAGGTTGAAAAGGCAGTAAACGAATTCTGGAATTAAATTTTCTAGTAGGTAAACTTACCAAGGACTCATCTAATTGACCATCAATCATTGGACACTCAGAGAGAAACGTAATCTCCTTTTTAGGAGTTAAATACCGTTTTTTATTTATCAATGACACTATTAGATATTTGATGAAAGAGAAACCTAATAGAACACAGAGTAGCAAGAATATACTTCCAATAACAAGTAGAAATATAATCCAAGCTTTCATGATTCTTAATTTCAATAAAATATATATTATAAATCTAGCTCACAAATTGTTATTAGATAAAAATAGCTGAAATTTCAATAGCTTATTTTTATTTTTTCCGTATTTTGTTCCAATAAGATCAAAATTGAATATTAATAATAGTAGAATGAATTTAATCAAATTGCACAATATTTGTTTATCATTGAAAAAATAATAGTAAGATCGAACAAGAATTATTGTCTTAAATATAGATATGAAAAGTTAAATCAATATGATTCGTTGCAACCATAGATTGAATTTTTCGATAATTTCTTGGTTATCTAATTTTTTATGACCTACTTTATCATTATAAAATTCCACTTCTCCATGGAGTCCTCGAAGTCTTTCTACAAAGAAAGCTGTGTCATTATATGAGAAGCTTTATTGGAAAATCAAAGAATATTGATTATTTGGTTGTTCATGGAACTGCAGAACGTTCTGTGAGCATTAAAAGCACTGATGAGTTTATCGAGAAACTAAAGAAAGAGGATTATTCAATTGAATATCATCGACTTGATGGCATGAATCAAGGTAATCTCGAAATTGAAGATATATTAGCTAATTGGCTTAAGAAATATGTTGAGTAATATTAGTGAATTTTAGAAATATTGATTTTAACTTAAAAAAATGAAGTTGTAATACTATATTCCATAACTAATTAATTGCTCATTCATATTTTAGTGGGTGATAGTTCTTAACATCATTGGTAATTTTCAACATCCAACCAATTGATATCAGAGTAATAACTAATAATCCAATGCTAATTATTAACCACAAAGGAAGCCAAGGTATAAATTTCTTATAATCCATCGGAACATTGAATAGAAAACCTAGAACAGTATATAACAACACTGTGATTAGTCCCATTGAGAAAATTGTTGGAAGTATTATGACCATCAGAAATTCTATTGTAAAAATCTGCCAAATTTGATTTTTTCGCGCACCAATTTGATAAATTGAATCAATTATACGCATTCTTTCCAAATAGGTACTTCTAGCTGTTAGAATCCCAAGAAAAATCGTTAAAAGTGAGATTAAGGCGGATAGAATAATTAGAAAAATAATTTTATAACTATTGATATCTTCAAGAAAAAGATTTGTCATTTGCTCTTTTGTATATGATTTGAGTTTATAATTCTCAGTTAAAATCGATTGTAATGATGTGATATTTGCTGTATCATCTATTTTTAAAAGGAAGTAATTATTTTCAATTACGATACAATCATCTCTAATATTATTAACAAGTTTTTGAATAGTATATTTATTTGCAACTATAGCTAAATATTCTCGATATGGATAATATTTGTTATATTGTTTTTGATTTAGTAGTGGAAAATAATCAAAATAATTTACGTATTCCATATCCAGAACTTTTGGAGTAGTCATTATTACACTTGTAAAAATCTCATTCTTGTCATAGTTATTTTTCTTCGCATAACGAGCATTCATTAGAAAAGCCATTCTTCTGTCCAATTGCTGAATATCCTCAAGAGTAAACCTTTGATTATCTAATGAAGAAAAATCAATTACTTCAATAAACTCTGTAACATTATGAATATTGAAAATCTGTATTGTATATTTAGGTTCATCACTAGAATGGCCAGGATTTGTTTCCACTGTAATATGAGAAACACTTGTGATTTTTTCCACTTCAGCTAAAGAAGAGAGATTACTCATTAATTCAAATTTTTCGGTGCTATTAACATCAATGAGAAGATCAGAACATCCTACAGCTAAACTAGCCTCTAATTGTATATGATCATTAATTGATTTATTAACTATTATTCCAGGTGTTAAACCTAAACCAATAACAAAAAGAACCAAAATTGTTTTTCTAAATGAATCTCTATAAAGAGACAAATGTTTTAGTGAAAGAGAGAATATACTTAATCTATTTTGCCAAATTTTTTTTCCTAAATACCCCCAGATTAAGCTGATTAATCTTGCTAATATTGAAAATATTCCTGCAAGAAAAATCATTATTCCAATAATCATTAGTAAGTATATTAGAAAATTCTTAGAGATACTTTCAGAATCTAAAAATTGTATTAAATCTTTAAAAATAAGAATTAGAAATGCTATTGCAAAAATAGAAATTCCACTAATAATTAATGCATATTCTTCTGTTCGAGCAATTTTTGAGAATTTCTTTTTTCGTTGTTCTTTGTAAGAAAGAGAAACTGTACCAGTAATTTTCTTAATCAATTTCAAATCTGAAAAATAATTAATAATAAAAATTACAAGAGGGAGAGCTAATGATGAAAAATAGAAAGGGGAATATGTAAAAACATTATAAAATGGATCAGAAATATCAATTCCCAAATAGAAGAAATAGCCAATAAACATTCCAATAATATTACCAATGAGAATCCCACAAACAATAGAAAACGATTTTTCAATTAAAATCATTCTTTTAATGGTAGGATATTGTATCCCTGTTGCAAACATTGTTTGGTATTTTATCTTCTTCTCAAACTGACCATAATCAAATATTTCTGTGCTTGAATATCCAAGGATAAAAATCAAAGGCATGCTCCAAGATAATAATTGAAGAGTTTCTCTTGCCCACTTTTCTTCGAAATCATAAAATACACTTACTAAATCAAAACACAAATCTAATCTATCGTATGGGAAGCCAAAAGTAAGCTCTTGCTGTTTATTAAGTGAGAGAATTTTATTACTTGTTTTCCCTATATTTCCAATTAGTATAGAAGATAATTCATATTTATAATCTATGAGAATATTCATATTAAAAAAAGAATTCTCAAAATTATTTACAGCAGAATAGAAATATTGCTCATTTGTAAAAAAAATATCACCAAAGTTTGTACTGATCCAATTACCAAACCAATCATAGTATGAGTAATTTTGTAATAATCCAGATAAATAACCAAATTCACTAAACAAATTGAAGAATTCTTCATCAAGAATACCAATAATAGTAAAATTTTGGGAGGTTGCTGACCCAAATTCTGATGTGCATAGAGTAACAATATCATGAAGTGAGTAATTTAGTGTTAATTCTTGCCCTTTTAAATAAAGTAATTCTGTATGATTTTGAGGTAATCTACCCTCAGCTAAACAATATTCAAGAACTTCATAAACATTATTTTGTAAAGAACAGAGTTTAACATCGATATCTAAAGTTGACTTATCAAAATCACTATAAAATAAGTTTGCAGTAATATAAGCTGTAAAATTAGAATAAATCCCTGGGAATTGTTGATTTATATAATCATTCATTTTATTAACCACTGGAGTAAAAAAATCTTCACGAGGTTGACGTGATGTAGAATATAGAAAATAGAGACCATTACTTGAATATCTATTATTAAGCCAATTATCATCCTTAAAAGAAGTGTTATGAAAGAATTTTACTTTATAATTGAACCATGATACAAAGAAAGTAGTAAAAATAGTAAAAATAATTACCATTATGAGAATATTAACGAGAATTCTTTTTCTATTAATTTTCAGGAAAATTTTTGAAAGAGAGAAAATACTCTTCCTATCATAATTCTCCTTATTGTCACTTTTCCCATAATTATCATCCCTATAATTCAATCTATAATCCCTTATTTTTTATCTCTTCCAAAATAAAATAATGTTTCTAGTTTAAAAAAGTAATCTTCAGTTGTTTTTCATTCTAAATAACTATTGAGTAAATTAATTGAAAATCTTGTAATATAATGATTACAAGATTTATTCTTCTCTTTTTATCTATTGGAAATTAAAAAAATCATTTAAGAAAAATTATCTAAATATATTTTCTGGTGGATTCATTTCGATTATTGTATGATTACCAGAATCCCAAGATGTAATCATTCCAACCCAACAAGGTTGAATTGAATTTCTTGCTCGGAGATAGACTCGTACCCAATCATAAGGTGTTAGCATAACATGTCTAGAGAGCTCCAATTCCCAAGAATCTGAACAAAATAGATAATGTTCTACTATTAGGATTTGGGGAATGTTTCCCATAAAATCCAAGCTTTCATTTTCTGCGATTGTAAAGGAAGAATAATTTTCTATTAAAAAATTTGTAAATGTATTTTTCATTTGTTTAATTTCATTAGAAAATGAACTACTCCAATTAACAACATCTACAACTGCTAATTCTTGTATTATGGATTTACCATCATTAACCTTTAAGGCAACTGTTATGTCTAAATCTAAATGATTTTCATTAGGATAAAGAAAAATCTCTACAATTTTCAAATTTGTTTCTGACCAGATTTTTAAATTAGAATCTATTTGTTGGTCTGTAGAGAATTTTATCTGTTGATCAGTAATTGATTGCTTCTTCGTATTTATTTCTGCTACTAACCAAGTTTTTTGACCTGGGCAAGATTTAATCTCATCTTTTACAAAATTAATTTCTAGTTTGTTTAAATTCCAAGGTTGATAGACAACAAGCAAAATACTTGTGAGAGACAAGACACTGATTATGATTGCTGATATTACAATTGTGTTTCTATTCATACATAATACGACCAAATGTTAATCTTTTCTAGAAAAACATATGTCGAATAAGCTCTTAATCCTAGACTTTAGAACATCTGTTCTAATTTATGGAACACTAATTTTTTTTCACATAGAAGAAATAACGCTTCTGTTCTTTATTTTTGAATTTTTCAAGAACACTCTCACCACTGGAAATCCTTTCATCGATGATATCCTGATTCCCTTCCTCAAGGAATTGTGGTCGTAATTCTTTTCCTACTTCTAATTTTCTTTTCCATAATTCAACAGCGATTTGACTCACATCAATGACTTCATAATCAAAATCATTTTGTTTCAGAAGTTTAGCCAAAATGGTATTTTCAGGAGTTAGAACTTCCTTTGGATTTTTTGGGTTTTGGAATTGAACATAAAAAAAACCCATTCTCCCATTAGGTTTCAATATATCCTTGAGTTTTTTAATCACGGGAGTTAAATCTTTTATCCAATAAATAACATCTAAAGCAATTATAACATCAAATGAATTGGGAGGATATGTCAGTTCATTGATATCCATAGCTTCGAATTTTAACTTCTCACTTACATTTGTATGTTCATTAGCCCATTCAATTGCCTTCTGAGAGAGATCAATTGCAGTAAAATGAGCATTTGTTTTTTCTGCTAGATATTCGGTTATCTTACCTAAACCACATCCTAAATCTAAAACTGCTTCATTTGATTTTATTTTTAATTTCTCTAACATCAAATCTAATTGTTGAAAATCTACAACATTAAATTGTAATAAGTTCTTACCATAGACTTGCTCGCAGAATTTATTATAAGCTTCACTTTTTGCACATGTTATTAATTGATTGTCGTAAATCTTTGCCACAAATTTACCTCTAATTTTCTTACCTAATGCTGTTCCTTCCTCTGTTAACGAATAAAAATCATTTTTTACTGTTAAGAATTTTTTCTCTATCAACGATTCTAAATAGGAGGAAGGGATATCTTCACTTATATGAGGTTGAATTACTGCTTGAATTCCACTCAAATTCAGAAGTATCCTTCTGTTACCATCAAGAATGTAAGCATTTGTTTCTTCATCCTTAGGATTTGATTCTATTGCAAACAAAGTTGCTAGAATTAGTTGCTCTTTTTCAGAAAGCTCAAAATCAATATTGTTGGAATCCATACAAATAACTCCTTTTATTTCTAAATAGATATTTTAATTTTAAGAATTCTTAAAAGTCTAGAATAATTATAATTTCAAATAGCAATTAACTAAAAACCTAATTCGAGAGTTTTTATAATGAATATTAAGCATATTGATTTAGAAGTGGAAATTCTTCCAAATAATTCTGAGATTAATTGTATAGGATCATTCAAAGTAGCAAATGTGAAAGATGAATTATTTTTCCACTTGAACAATTTATTAGAAATTAAAGGATTATACATGAAGAAAAAAGATGAAAACTATAATTTAACCTATTCACCCTCTGAAATTGATTCAGATTTTTTCATAAAAACTTCAAGAAAATGGATTGTAAAACTCCCAGAGGATTTTCAACACAAAGATGAACTAGTCGTTTACATCAAATATCAAGGAAAGATAGAACAAGACGAACCATATAAAACAAACTATCTAACACCCGAAGCTATTGAGCTTGCTATTTATGTTGCTTGGTATCCAATTATTAAAATGGATGACAATCCTACTTTCACAGTCATTCTTACTGCCCTTACAAATTGGACTTGGATAATGAATGCTGAGAAGAAAAAAATAGACAATACAAAAAATGGAATCCAATGGGAAAGAAAAGATGAAGCAATAGATTTGGTTTTATTAGGTAGACCAATTGAAACAGCTATTACAGAAGATAATTCTGAAATTTTCTGGGGGAATAAAAAATATCTAAACAAATTCAAAACACTTGAAAAAGAAATTTTAGGATTTAAGAATAAACTTGAAGATTGGTTAGGGAAACCCAATGTTGATTCATTTAAAATTGCACTCAATTCAAGAGAAACAGGAGGAACGTATGTTAGAAAAGGTCTAATCTCCACTCAGGGTAGTTTGCCTGAAGAATACTTTACAGAAAAGAAAGAATTATTACTTTTAAGTTGGATGCATGAAATATCTCATTTATGGTTTGATGCTTCAGAGAAAGGAACCTATCATAATTGGATCGATGAAGCACTTGCAGATTATACTGCATTAATAATGAGTGAAAATTACTTCGGTGAAGAGTTCTTTAATAAGAGATTAGCAACAATACAAGAAAGAATCAGGAAAGAAGAGAATTTACCTGCTATAAAAGAAATTACTAGATCACATGAAAAAAGTCATCTACTCTTTTACTCCTGGGGTTCAATAATATTACATGAAATTAGAAAGAAAATTGGTTTAGAGTCATTAATTGAAGTTTTGAAAGATTTTACTAATAAATCAAAAACAAAATCTATAGTTAAAACACAGGATTTAATTGTTTCTCTAAATAAGATAACTAAAGAAGAATGGTCAGATTTTATACATGAATACATCTCAAAATCTCCAAATAAAACACTGAAATAATAGTAATCTCAAAGAAATAAATCATATTCTGTAATTAGATAAATCGCCAAATAGTTCAATGGTATTGAATTTTTTTCTTTTTGAGAGGAAATGTGCAAAAATTGGTGATTTATCTAAATCGGGATTTCTCTCAATAATCTCTTGTTCAGCGTATCTAATGCATTGAAAAACTAGCTTTAAATGCGATCGAATAATTTTATCTCTTATTTTTGCCCACCCAAAAATAAATCCTCCACTGATATGAAGATATAGATGTAATTCATGTTTACCATCTTTTGCTTTCCATTCACCCAGAACTTCATCCCGCATGAATTTTGTATACCAACCAGAGATTTGTTTTTCATCATATTCTCTTGAGATTGTTAGAAACAAATCACCAGTCGTATCAGAATGTGTTAAAGTATACTTTCTTGGTAAATTAAATACATCCTTCTTAATATCAATTAATTTTATTTGCAATTTTGCTGGATTAAGATTACTCATTATATCAGGTCCCCGTTTACTTTTCTTATAATAATTAAAGTAGTTTTTTAAGCTAAGTTAAGGATTATTCTTTTGTAAAATCTCTCTTTGATTTTAGTGAAAAAAAAAATGATAAGAAATTAGATCAGTAGATTATGTTAATAATAATAAAATTAAGATTCTAATTAAAAATTGAAATAGAAGGTAATGAAATTTCTTTTGTTAGTTTAAATTCTGCAGGTACTAGGGATATTATATATAAGATAAATTGAGAGAGAATATATTATTTTTCTACTATCAAGTCTATTATTAATGATTTACAAAATTCAAAATAAAAAAAAGTAAGAATAAATTAATTTTGAAAATTTAGAAAAATAAATGGATTAAAAAAAAATAGTGTATTTCTTATAAAATATGTAATTAAGAAATCATCAATGGAATGATTCTATTAAAAAATCGAAAAAATATAAGCACCATTTGATTTTTTTATAAAAATTTTTTAAGTATAAAAATCAAAGTTAACAAAAGGAAATAGATTTCCTTAGAGGGGGTGGCAATACGCCAACGTTATATTCATTAACTGATGATTTTTTAGAGCAAATAGAAAAAAAAGAAGGCCTTTTGAAAACAGCACAAAATCTGAAGAAACAATTAGCAAAAGAAAATGTTGAACCATATATAAAAGAATCAGTTGAAGAACTACATAAAATCTTAATTGAATGTAAGATGAAAAAAGATAGTCCCATAAAAACAAAAGCGAAAATTAAGAAACTACTAGAAGATGAAAAATTCAAGAAAGGCAGTAAAATAATCGAATTACCAAAAGAGGATAGCTTGGAAAAAATAGTAAAAGCTAAGAATACAAAATTATTGAATTTTTATCAAGAAGCAAAAACGGACATAATAAAACTAAGAAGATATACTATTGATTCAATCAAGGAATATCCAGAAGTAAAGGATATTGAAAAGAAGATTTTTCAAGAGAAAAAAAGAATAAGAATAATTGAGGCAATTTTTAATCTCAAAAAATACGAAGGAAAATTGGATCTTTTAACTTTTAGCGATTTTCTCGATCCGAAAAATTGGTTGGAAGAAGAAAGAGAATATGATGAAAAAGGAAAACCAGCGGAGGGTATAACAGTAGATTACCATCTAACAATGGAAGAATTACCAAAATTATTTCCAACAAAGGATTTGCTAATAAGTGAGGGTAGAGTTATACTAGGCAATACGAAACAAGCTTTTGATATAACAGAGCTTGTCCGACAGAGTGCTAAGGAATCCTATAGAAGATTACTGAAGCAGGAAGGAAGAAGGAATCGACAAAGGAGGATTAAGAGATAGATGGAAGATATAAATACAAAAAATGATTCATTGATAATTTCCATTCTTGATGTTGGTGATGGTGATAGTATAATCGTCCAATTACCCGAAATAGACTCCTTTGAACATATGATTATTGATTGTAAGAAATCTTCTACAACAAAAGATTGGTTGAATAAACTAGAAGCAGAGAGACTAGCTCTAGTTGTAGCAACACATCCACATTATGATCATATCGCAGGATTAAAAAGCGTTATGAGTGTTTTTCAAGGTAAAATTGATCATTTTTGGGACAGTGGTTTTAGACACAATTCAGTAACCTGGTTTAATCTAGCTGAATATATCACTGACATTGATACAAAGATACAATTTATTCGACCAACCTCTGGTTTGTATACTACTTTTAATGACGTTACTGTAACTGTGCTAGCACCATCAATTGCTTTGAGAAATAGATATGACTCTTATGGTGTAAACATAAACAATGCATCAATTGTTTTGAAATTAGAATATGCAGGAAAATCAGTCATACTTGCTGGTGATGCTCAATGGGATAGTTGGGGAAAAATGACAGAAGAGTTCCCACAATACATTAAAACAGAGAATCCAGATCAGCACGTACAGATAGATACTTCTCATAAACCATTGAAATGTAATGTCCTAAAAGTTGCACACCACGGAAGTAAACATGGGATAGCTCTTGAGCCTGTAGAAGTACTTAATCCTAATTATGCTATTATTCCTTGTGATGAATCTAGTAGTTATGGTTTCCCACATGAAATTACTATGATGTCCTTAGAGGAAATTGGTACGAAGGTTTTTGTGACAGGAAAAAGTGGCAATATCCTCATCGAAATCGAATCAGGTGGTTCTCTGAATGTTTATCAAAAAGTTAATGTCATTTCTAAAAATAAGTTTCAAGGTGTGAAATGCTGAAATTTCAGCAATTTCATTTTCTTTTTTTTCTTTTATTTAAAATCTTCACTTTTTCTCAGAGGACTAGAAGCTCTTTGCATGAAGGATGCGTTTAAAAAGTAAATATCTGTTAGTAGTTGACTGAGATATAAGGAAAAAATAAATGGAATTACATAATTATTTTACCAGTGTTTTATACTTTGCTTCACACATAGCAGCTTTTTCTTTATCCCCTAATTTATTATGACAAATCGCTAAGAATTTCCAAGCATCAATTGAATTTGGTTGGAGCTTTACTACTTGATCAAAAATAGTAATAGCTCTTTCAACATTGCCACCATTTCCTAAAGCTAGTCCTAAATTTAATAAAATCTCATAATTATTTGGGTAGCTTTTATTCAATTGTTCTAGATTTTTTATAGCTTCGGGGAATTTTCCAGATAGAATATCAACTTTAGCAAGCATCAATGAGGAATCATGGAAGTTGGGATTTATTTTTAGAGTCTTTTCTAATTTCTCTCGAGCAAGATCGAAGTTCTTTTTGTCACCATATAAACAACCTAACTTGTATAAAGAATAAATATCATCTGGTACCTGAGCTAATACTCGTTCAAAATATTCTATTGCCTTATCAAATTGATTTGTTCTTAGATATGCTTCAGCAGCACCTTTTATGGCATCAATATTAAGATAATTTTTTAGTAAAACTTTATGGAAATTATCCAACGCTTTCTGATGTTCTCCTTGATGCCAGTATAATTTTGCTAATTCTACTCTAGCTTTTTGATCATCAGGTTTTTCCTTCAATGCAGATTCCATTGCTGAAATTGCTTCTTGATATTTTTCAAGGGCAGTAAGTGAAATTGCGTAATAAAATTTAGCTTCAAATAAAGTTGAATCCCATTGAAAAGCAATTTTAAAACTCTCAGCTGCTTTTTCATAATTTTTCGCTTCAAAATAAACAGATCCAAGATTTTTCCAAGTGATTGCATGCTCAGGCACTTCATTAAGTATTTTTAGAAAATTAGCGATAGCTTTCTCGAATTCTTTTTTTTCTGCAAATTCAACTGCTTGCTTATGAAGTTTGTTTAGTTTAGCATTTTTAAAAGCAGTACCAATTAAACCGTATACCATAATTAATTTCTCCTATAATATTTCAAATTTAATAATTATAACTATTCTAATTATTGAATAAAGATTACTATTGCATTTTAGTTCTGAATCGTATTCATTTATTAATTCTTTATAAAGTCTTTTTTTAATCAATAAAAGTATGTAATTACCAAATTCAAGGTAAAGTGACACCAGAAAAAATACTTCCCTAAATTATTTTTTAATAAAAAAAATAATTCAAAGGTCAAACATATATTATTAGATGTCTGGAAGCTCAGAAATAAAATTGAGATAGATTTATTGGCAATATTTTTTTAAATTGTAAAGTACTTTCTATGATTATTTTCAATTGGTCGTGTTTTGTATGAATGAAGAAGAGATTAAGAAACAGATAGCTACCTTGGAAAAATGTGCATCTTTGGATTGGGATACGGTTGATCCTGATTCATCTGAAGAAATCATGGAAGAACTTTATATAACACTTCATTATATGAGAAGAGAAATTAGTGAAATTATTGTGAATCTTCCTCTCCCTCTTCTAGCTCGTCTTGCTCGAGCATTGTATATTTTATTGGATATCCAAGATAATCTTAGTGTAGACATTCAAGAAGAACTGGAGATGTACTTCCTCTATGAAAATATTGAAGAAAAAATAGAAGAATATAGAGATATATCTTGGGCTAATCTTCTAAAGTATAAATAATTACAAAATTAAATCTGTAAAAATAATGATACTGCTAATATAATACGTATTCTTTTTTCAGATATTTTGGGAATAATATTCTTTTATAAAATCCTCCCAAACATATTTTTGATTCATGAAACTAGAATATTGTTTTGAAAATTGCTTAATAGTTGTTTTTAGTCCTAATTTTTCAGCTAATTTTTGAATTTCTTTAAATAATGAATCTACTTCTTGATAATTAATAGAGTCTTCTTCAAATTGCTCAAGAATAAATAATAAAAGTAATCTAATATTATAACTTTTAATTCGTAATCCTGCTAATTCTGCTCTTTTACCATATTCCAAAATTTTTTTCGATAATATATCTACTTCTTCTAAGATTTCTAAATTGCTTGTGTTTTGAAATTCTTGTAAGAGTAACACTGAAAGATTATACATTGCTTCAAAAATAATCTCTGAATTTTTGTGATCTCCTTTAATTAAATTGCGGAAAATTTCTTCTACTATGGTTAAATCAGAAATCTGTTCACTGTTTTTCATAATGAGAACTTTTGCTAGTTGATAATATTCTTCATAATAATCTGGAATGCAATATTTTTCTCTTAAGGAATATAGAATTCCAAGATTTTTCTTTGCTTCAGCTATATCCTCTTCATATAATGCAATTCTAATCATTCGATAATACAATATTCCTACAACTTCAATATAACCTAATTTTTCAATCAATTTTAAACATTCTAATGAAAATTCTTTTGCTCTTGCATATTCACCTTTTTCAATCAGAATGGGAATTAAATGGAGCATTGTAATAGCTATTCTATAATCATCATCAAAACTTAAAATAATTGGCAAGCTCTTCATCATATAATCATATGCGAGATTTAATTCACCTTTTGAAGTATATATTCTACCTAAATAGTGATATATAATTGCAGTACTATAATCATTTTTCATTTCAATGTATAAAGTGAGACTTTCATTGGGAAATTCAATTGCTTTAGTAAAATTTCCCTTCTTTCCTTCAGTTATACCAATTATTGACAGCATTTCTGCTATGCCATTTGTGTTATTTAATTTTTCATATTCTTTGAGAGCTAGTTTGGAATAAAATAATGTTTTCTTATTGTCATTTAATTGATAATAACTTGTTCCTTTTTGTTTAAGCATTTTTGCTTTTTGTAATTGATAGTTTTTCTGTTTTTTTATTGGGATACTTTTCAGGAATTCTAAACCTTGTTCAACTATCTCTAGAGATTCCTTATATTTCTGACACACTTCCATTGCTAGTCCTTTTGTTATAATTGCTTTAAAAAAATCCATTTCAAGTTTTTCTTTTGTAGTTTCTTTTATAATCTCATCTAATATTGGGAGAGTGATCTCAGCATCTTTTAAACCAATCATAGTTTGACAGTATAAAATCTTGTACAAATTCTTTTCTTTTTTATTGAATTCTTCTGATAATTTATTTCTCTTGAACCAATTAGAAGATTCAATGAATTTTCCATATTGAAGTAGTTTCTCTATTTCATTCAATGCTAACATTATTGAAGAAACTGTTGAACCCTCCTAGAATTGTGCCAATTAAGAAATAATTAATATTCTATTTTATTTTTTTATTAAAAATTTTTTTCCCGTAAATTATTATCAACCTTGGTTTTTAGCATTATCTTAACAATTCTAAAAGATATTTTTCGATTATTTTCTTCTTTTTACTAAGAATTTTATTTTTGTAGAAATCAACTAGTGAATTTTTATAGATTTAATAAAATGAATGAAAAGATTACTAGTTTTTAAAAATGATTGATTTATTAATCATCTGATTTCAAAACATCATCTCTAAATTTTCCAACAACTTCTTCTATATTTTTAACAAAAGTCGCAATCGAGGGATCATGTTGCATTTCTTCTCTGGGTTGTATTTCTTGTTTTAAGACATTTCCCTTTTCATCTACTACTCCATATTGAATCAACAAATCTCTTTTTTTTTGTAAGCTGATACCAGTATCCAAATTGAACATTCCTTTTCTTGTATTAACTAAAATATCTTTCACAATTCGGTTTTTATGATTACAATTACTGCAATCAAAAAAATATTCGTCGTTAAAAACTTTCAAGACTAAGTCAGGATACAGCCAAGTAGTTATCGAATCTTCAGTCAAAACTTTATTAATTTTCCCGCAATTTATACAATGATATTCATATTCTTTTGAGATTGTCATAATTGATTATATATCCATCTTTATTTTTAAGATTCTGATAATAGCAAGAGTTTTAATATTTTTTTTAGAAAAGCTAAGAACGAGTTTTTTTAAGAAAAAAGAAAAATAATATTCTCCTATTTTTCTATCCTAAGAAATTTCTTTCTTCCCGTTCTTTCTTTCTATCTTTTTCGTAGAAGAAGCTTATGTTTGATAGTTCTGTTCCAACAATAACTGTTTCAAAATCATCATCTTCACATTCAGTACAGAAAAACACAAAACCATCATAAGCAAAGAAGTGATTATTCTTTACTTTGTATATTATTTGACGTTGTGATAATTTAATCAAACGCAAAAATTCTTCTTTTAACAATTTTACTCTTAATTCTGTTCCAAAATCAGAGCTCATAAAAAATCGCCATATTTCTTTTACATTACTATTATCATTCTAGTTATTTAAAATTGACATTATCAAATAAAGAAAATAGCTAAGTAGGTTTTTCTTTTTTGTCAAAATATAGTAGCGCTTATCACTTCATCTATAATTAATTCGTTTTCCTTACTAAGAAGTTTTGGCGAATCTATTTGTTCAATAATATCAAGCCAAGATTCTTTCCTTTCAACCATTAAACTAGCAATAAATCTATCGACTTTTTTAATTGCTGAGTAAGATTGCCCTCGAAAAACATAACAGAAAAGGACTGAATCTACAGATTTGAGTAAAATGGTCAAATCATGATGTTTTATTCTTTCGATTGAACCAGTTGATTCGAATACTTCTTTAAAGAAAACATTAATCGAACTGATGAAACCACTAAGCAATGATTTATCAGTGCTTATTCTCTCAGGAAGGAAATTCTTATGATAAATTGATTGACCTGATTGTGTAAATATCAGAAACATCACAGGTTGTTCTGCAGGTAAAACACTCACATCGATAATTTGTTGCTTAAGATTGTCGAGTAATTCATCTAGACGGGTGACTTCAAGGCGTTCGATAACAGAAGCATTGTTTTCCCTGAGTTGTTCCCACAATTCTTTTTGATCCAATGTTTTATCAAATTCATGCGAAACTCTTCTTGCTAAATGGTTAAAACCCTTATCTTCTGCAATGATTTGAGCTTCTGTTAATAATTTCTGAGCTCCATTAATATCCCAAGCTAATAAAGCTAAATTAGCTTTAATCCAATAAATTTCTGCTTGTAACCAAAATGAATCTTGTTCTTGAGCTATTTTGTTTAATTTCTCAATTATATCGTTTAACTCTTTAAGCACTTCTTGGTTACCAGTTAGTTTTAACTCTATTACTAGAAGTTCACATAAGTTAATTATTGCATCATAGTATGATTCTATATCGATTATATCTGAATTCATCACATATGTAAGGATTTCTTCAGCTTGAACTCTGCTTTTACTATGATTATCCATTTTAAGGACCAATGCTTCAGCAATTTTTGCTTGACGGTCAATTAGTAAACTCTCTTCATTAGCGTTAATATCTTTCAATTCTTGGAGGTATTCAGCTGCTTCTGTTCTATTGTTAACAAAACTATAGTACTTTATCAGGTTGTATAAACTTCCTGCAATGAAAAGACTACTTCCCGTTTTTCTTCGATATTCTACACCTTTCTTCAAAAACACTAAAGATTTTTTATAATCACCTTTTTGTAAATATATATTACCAATATCAAGCAATTTAGCACCTATATTCTGGATACTGTTTATTTCATCAAAAATTTCTAAACAATGCAAATATGCTTTTAGAGCTTCATCTATATTTCCTCGTAATTTTTGCACGTTTCCAATATTAGATAATAGAAAAGCAATTAATTGTTTATTTCCTAGTTGTTGTAGATAGAACAAAGATCTCTCATAAAATTCGAACGCTTTATTCAAATTACCCATATAATAGTAGGTAATTCCATAGAGATTGTAGATGTTTCCTATCTGACGATTATCTTCACTTTCTTCTATTATGTTTAAACATCTATCAAAATAAGATATAGCTTCAGAAGTACTTCTTGTAACAGCATAAAACATACCTATTGACGATAAAGCATAAGCAATTTCTAGTTGATTTCTTGTTTTTTCTCTTATTTCTAAATTCTTCTGATAATACTCGAGAGATTTTTCAAATTCTCCTCTTCTTATGTATAAACTTGCTAGAAATTTATAGGTTGTCGCTAAATTATCAAAATCATTTCTAAGCTTAAAAATTTCCAAACTAATTTGAAGGTGATTATATGCTTCATCAAATTTCGTTTTATTTATTGAATACCAACCTTTCAAAAGATGTAAATGACCAGACCATTCTTCTATCTTCTCAGAAGTTTGCTCATATTTAGCTATTAATTCCTCAATATCACTAATAGTTTTATTTTCTTCATCAAAACGTGCTAATTCACCAAAAGCATTAGCTTGTTGTAAGAGAAAATCAATTTTTAATTCAATATTTGAATTTATTATTTTGCTTTTTAGTGCTTTGTTAACAATATCAATACAATCAAGGAAATTGCTTCGTTTTATAAGGATTTTACATTTTAAAAGTAAGAATAGAAAGAATTCTTTTTTATTTTTTTTGATTTTTTCAATAACCTCATTTACATCATATAAAGCTTGATTATAATTGCCATTATAAGTAAGTTCTTCTATTTTTGTCATTGCTTTTGATATTTGAACTGACAAAATTAATCACTATTATTCTCCTATTGAACTCTATATATCTATTTTTGGTTATATCATTGTTCTATTCATTCTTCCATATTTGATTGATAACACTAAGAACAATTAGGTAAATTTCAAAAATAATAAAATAGAAAAGAAAATCCTAGAATACTCCATCATTACTGCTTCTTCAAGTTTTCAACAAAGAAAAGTTTTGTTTACTAGTTTATACCATACCAATGATACGTTAGAATTTATTCAAAGTTAACTAATATCATTTAATATTGAAATATGAATAGCATCTCTGATGGACTTACACCTAAAGATGTGTTTTGAAAAGCTCAATATAGTTATTATCTAAACAAAACGTAGATTAAGAAAATTAATTGCTTGGATTAATATGGTAATCACAATTTTAACAGCTGGAACAAGAGGAGATACACAACCTTATATCGCTTTAGGATTGGAATTAAAAAAAGCAGGATATAAAGTTCGAATTGCTACATTTGAAAATTATAAAACATCTATAGAAGGTTATGGATTGGAGTTTTATCCGATAAGGGGAGATATTTCCATGGTAACTTCAAGTGACAGCATACAAATTGGGATGAAAGCTGACAATCCATTCAAGGTTTTATTAAGTTTTAATAAACTCAAGTCTCTTGTATTTGATTTGCAAGAAGATTTTTTCAATGCTTGTTTAGGCTCAGATGCGATAGTTTACCACCCAGGTGTTCCAATAGGATATTTTATCGCTCAGTATTTCAAAATTCCAAGCATTCTTGCAACACCCTTTCCCATGACTCCAACCAAGGATTATCCCGCATTGATTTTCTATAATATTCGGTTAGGAAAGCGATTTAATTTTAGAACACATAAAATTTTTGAAAAGATAATGTGGTTTGCTTCAAGAGCTCCAATTAAGCAATATTGGAAAAAGAAATTTGGGAAATTCCCCAAAAATTTCAAAAATCCATTTAACAAGCAAAAAACTAAGATGTTACCAACAATAACCTCTTGTAGTCAACATGTTTTTCCAAAACCAGATGATTGGCCAGAATTTGCTTATAATACAGGGTACTGGTTTTTAGATCAAGAGAATGATTGGAAACCTAGTAGTGAATTACTTGATTTTTTACACAAAGACAAACCTCCAGTGTATTTTGGTTTTGGAAGTATAAAGGATCCTTCTGCAGCAGCTGATACAACAGAATTGATTGTTGAAGCTCTGAAAATAAGTGGTAAGCGCGGTATTTTAGCAACTGGTTGGAGTGGAATGACTGTGAGTAATAATTTGTCTGATGAAATTTTTATCATTGAAAGTGCACCACATTCATGGTTATTTCCACAAATGGCAGCTGTTGTTCATCATGGAGGAGCAGGAACGACAGCAGCAGGTTTGAGAGCAGGAGTACCAAGCATTATTATACCGCATAGCAATGACCAATTTGCATGGGGACGACGAGTGTATGAACTTGGAATTGGCTCAAAACCAATACCAAGAAAAAAACTCAATGCAAAAAAATTAGCAGAAGCAATTGAAGCTGTTTTATCAAACGAAATTAAAGATGCTGCAAAATTAATTGGAAGGAAAATTGCTCGAGAAAATGGTGCAGAATCAGCAGCAAAAATAATTGCTAGTACTCTTCAAGAAAATTAAACTAATTAATGAATTGAGAAGAAGAAAAAAAGGAAAATCAGAGTTTATCTGATATCTCTTTTAGAGTTGCCAAGATATGAACTAACAGATCTTCCTCATCTAACGAAGAAGCAGTTTCCATGTCAGCTGTTATTGCTGCTTGTCCTTTCATTTTTGAAAGAATCCCTCGAAGTTTTTCGGTATACCCACTTACATCCATTATTCCGACTATTCTTTGTTCTGGATGATTTTGCTGTGGTCCTTGTCCTGCAGTTTCAATTTTTATTTCTCCAAAATTTTCTCCACCAATTAATCTATCAATAATACCTCTACGCATTACAAAATTAGTGATATTTCTGTAAGGAACGATTTTTGTTCGTTTCACTAGAAATCCTTTGTTAACAATGATTTCTTGGGTGGTTAAAGTATAACTGATTGAATTATAATATGGAAAAATAAAAATTACAGAGATAATATAAATAGGTATTCCAGAACCAATAAAGATGTACATTGCTAAAAGCAAACTACTTTTATAATCAGTTGCTCCTGAATTTTCATGTAAGATAACTGCTAACAAACCATACATTGAGCCAAGTACTATGAAATAGATAAAAGTCAAACCTATTATTAACTTGGTTATATATTTCTTGTCTGGGAAAAATTCTTCCAGAACTTTTTGTTTTCCAACGCCAAAAATTTCTTTTGTGTTTTCTGTCATTTTTATTCTAAATTGACTATTCATAACCGCAAATATAAAGCGTTTTGAAAAGAAAAGTTGTCAAACGTTTGACAAGACGTTTTGTCAAATTTCTTTTAAATGAAAACAATTCTTGTTATGATGTTTGTAATGTTTAAATTTTTAATTTGCGAGTTGGTAAATAATGCATGTTCAAGGATCAACTTTTGAAGCAGAATGGTTATTGAAAGCAATGTCTCATAGTATAAGACAAAGAATCCTAAATTTAATTGTTGAAAATGCCTTTCAAAGTTACACAGATCTAATGCAGAAATTATCTCTTAGCACTGGCAAACTGAATTTTCATCTAAAGCAATTAACTGGATTAATTGAAAAACAAGAAGATGGGAGTTATATATTATCACCAATTGGTAAAAAGGCATTTGATATCTTAGAACAAATTAACTCTATTGGTGAAGATAAAGAGAAAGTTGATTATTTAAAATCAATTGCTCTAAGTAGAACTCTGAAGCAAATTAAACCTGCAATTGAAACGAAAAAAAAGTGGTTTTTCTGGATATCCATAATCTATGGTTTTTTTATTTGGATTCCATTAGTGATTATTGTTAGTGTATTTGATATTAATATTCTAAACGTATTAGACAGCAATCAAAAAATCATTCGTGTTCTTGCAAACATTGGCATTTTTACTAGTTTGATTCTTATTTTATATATTCTCTCTTTCTTAATTTCTATATTATATTACAAGACCATTAATTATGAAATCATGGATACGGAGATAACTATAACAAAAGGACTTATTGTAAGAACAAAGACAGTTATCCCTTTTAGAACAATAACAAACTTAGTTATAAAACAAGGACCAATAGATTTTCTCTTAGGTATTTCTAGTGTTATAATCCAAACTGCAGGAGAATCAGCAAAAGCAGAACCTGAGGGAAAACTCGTCGGAATATATTATGCTCACGATTTAATTGAAGAGATACTAAATTTAGTGAGATTGTTAGATCCTCCAAACTACCTGAGAGAGAGTGGATTAATTACAACATCTGCTAAAATTACAGCTACCTTATATTCTCAAATCCTTGCTGAACTGCAAAAAATAGATGAAAAATTATCTGATTAAAAGATTTTAATCTAAAATACAATTGAGTTTATAGAATCCTTAAATTTTTTTTATTCAGCAATATCAGAGAGCCTTTCTTGTTGATTAGAAGAATTTTGCTTTGAATTTTTATTGAAATTGATATTCATAAAGAGTATTAAATAAACAAAAAAATACTTTACTCTTCTATCTCAATTGAAACAATAGAATTACTCTAGGTTTAAATAAATTATAACCAAATATAAATTATGAAAAAAAGGAATACTGCTGCTGTTATATTATTAGCAGTCGGTATAGCACTTATGAGTTCTTCCCTAGCAATAATTTACAGTTACCATCCAAATAGAGCTAATCCTATTGATAAGGCAGTTGCCGATTATTTCTATTTACACAATAACAAAGTTGTTGAGGAAATAATGGATGTGATTAGTGATTTAGGGGAACCATTTGTGTATATTGGTATTCTAACAGTACTATATTACATTTGGGACAAAAAGTTAGCCTATAAAGGAATGGTTGGAGTAATAACATCTGTTGTTATTAATTCTGTAGCAAAATCATCTTTTCGTTTAGATAAACCTAATACTAATTGGGGATATGATTTGGTTACAACTTCATATGGTCTACCTAGTGGTCACGCACAAGTAAGTACATCTTTTTGGGGATTATTAGCAGCTCTATTTACAAAAAAATGGGAGGATTCAGATAAGAACTTTTCAGAAATAGAAAATGAGATTGTTGAAATTAAACCGACTTTTTGGAGAGTTGTAGGATCCTTCTTCAAAAAATGGGGAATGGTAATTTTAGCAATAATTATTCCTTTATTGATTTCCTTCTCGAGAATATATCTAGGTGTTCATTGGTTTACAGATGTAACTACTGGTATTGGTATAGGAATAGTTATTTTTGCTATCTATATTCTAGTTGAGGAACCTATTGGGAAATTTATGGAAAATCAATCTAATTGGGTAAAGATGGCATTTGTTCTATTGATGTTAATCGTGTTTGCTTTACCAATTATCCTACTTCAATTTAACTTGGGACAAAAAGGAATCGAAAATATATTCAGTGATATGAACGTCATTGCATTAATTGTAACAATTTCAATTTCTTATATTTGGGAAGAAAAACTTGTTAATTTCAATACTGCTGTAGATAAAAAGTGGAAAATTTTTATTAGAATACTTTTTGCCTTAGCTTTAGTTGGTCTCTATATTGCTTATGATGCAATCTACGACCCTGATATAATTACAATAACAAAAATGGTAGTAGATCTAATAATCTACACAATACTAGGTCCAGTAATGATACTCCTAGTTCCATGGATTATAAAAAAGTTAAAAGTTTAAAATCAAATGTGCTTTTTTAACATTCAATAAATCAAAACTTAAAACATAACAGAAAAATACCAAATAATAAAATGATTGAAATTTAATATTAACTTGTTTCTCTAAATTCTTGGAATCCAATTCAGTAAGGGAAGTAGAAGTGGTTGATATTCTTTAGGAGGTATTTTTCAACCAATTCTTATCAAACTCTCCTATCCAGCCTAATCCAAAACAACCAGGACCTACTTGAGTTCCTAAAGCTGCACCTAGACGAGTTAAAATTATTTCCTTTTGCGGAGCTTTTTCTTTGAAAAATATTACCAGCTCTTTTGCAGCTTCAGGAAGTGTAGTATAACCCACCATTAAAATCCTTACATTAGGATCTTTGAGTGCGTTTAATCCTACATATTTTAGTGCTTTCATTGCAGTATCTATTCCTCGGGTTCTTCCAAATCCGGTAACTACACCATCTTCGAGACCAATAAATGGTTTAAATCCAAGTAAAGAACCTACTAACCATTGAGCTTTGCCTATACGCCCTCCCTTTTGTAACCATTCAAGTGTTCCAGCCATAGCAAGAGTTCGAGTTTTGGGAATTATTTTTAGTAAATGTTCTACAATCTCTTTTGCTGAAGATCCTTTTTCAGCTAGCTTTGCTGCCTCAATCGCTAACAATCCTAGACCTAAAGTGGAATTACGGGAATCTACAATGTGTATCTTTTCAGGATCCAGCATTTTACTGCTAACCATTGCACTATTAAAAGTACCACTAAATGCCCCAGATATTGTTAAACAAACAATTTCTCTTCCTTCTTTCAAAAACTTCTCAAAGACTTCATAAAACTCTTTTGGTTGAGGAAGGCCTGTTTTGGGATGATACTTGGTTGTTTGCATCATTTGATAGAATTCTTCTTTAGTAATCGTAATATTCTCTTTGTACAATTTTTCACCTATAATTATAGAAAAGGGAACTAAAGCAATGTCATATTTTTCTGCAAGATCAAGATCTAAATCGCATGTAGAATCAACAACAATCTTGATTTTTTTCATAATACTAGTGTTTCTTTTCAGCATAAAACAATTTCTCAATTGTTTTGTGTCATTTCCAAATATGGTATTAACATCAAATTCAGGATAATATTTTCTAATGGGATCATCAAGAGCAATTAATCCTTTAGTCGCTAAAATCATGAAGGTTGTTGCAGTAATTGTTTTCCCCATTGATTGGGTACTAAAGAGAGTATCAGCAGTTACCTTTTCTTTTCGAGTAATATCTGTAAATCCAAATCCTTCTGACCAGAAAACCTTATCTTGGTCAACAAGTGCTATTGCTAAACCACAGATTTTTTCACTTTCAATAACAAATAGTATATTTTTTTTGTAAAAATATTGTTTCTTATCTTTTAAAAATAAGACAATTTATATTAGGAAATACCTTCTGTAGTATTTTAAAATATGTTTGATTATAGGTGATTGAATGAAGGATCCAAATCAACACACTTGGCGACAACTACAGGAGAGAGTGATATTTAGAAATAAGTACATTGGTTTACGGAATGATTTAGTGCAAATGCCAAATGGAAAAGAAACAGAATATGCAGTTGTTGAAGGTAAAGATTTCGTTACAATTCTATGTAAAACAAATACGGATAGTATCTTGTTAGTTAAATGTTTTATTTATCCTTGGAATATTTTCACATGGACTGCTGTAGGAGGTGTAATTGATCCAGGTGAAACTCCAGAACAAGCTGCTAAAAGAGAAGCAGAAGAGGAAACAGGATACTCAGTTAAGAATATAACCTTCTTGTTAAAATGTCACCCAACCTTTCTCAATATTGCTTGGAATTATATTTTCTATGCAGAAGTTGAGAAAAATAATTCTAAAATTCCAATAGATTCCAATGAAATAATTAATGTAAAAGAATTTTCCAAAAATGAAATCTTAAAGATGATTGATCAAAATGATATAATCCATAGTTCCTCACTATTAGCAATCTTAAGAACTCAAACACAAAACCTAATTTAGTCGTTTTTTTGTACAGATGCTGCTAGATAAAGTAAAAAAAGAACTATAAACCAATTAGTAACAGCAATAAGTTTGAGAAAAATGTGTTATGAATATTAGTACACACTAGTGCATTTTATATGAATTAGTAGAATAATGGAATTTTATTTTCTCTTTCTATCTTTTACATAAAAATAGCTGATATTTGATAATTCTATTCCAGCGATAACAGTATTGAAATCATTATCTTCACATTCATCACAATAAAAGACAAAGCCATCATAAGCAAAAAAGTGTGTTTTTTTCACTCTAAATACAATTTCCCTTTGAGATATTTTGATTAAACTCAAAAATTCTTCTTTAAGAAGTTTCACTCTTAATTCTGTCCCAAATTCAGAGTTCATTGTTTTTTCTTCCAATAATTTTAATTATACTTTACTCCAGTTAGTTATTAAAAATTAATATAATCTTTATAAAAAAGATGATACACTGCACCCGCTTTTTCATTTTTTCAATAAACATAGCTTCAGCTAGGGGATTTCAAACATTATAAGAAATAATACCATAGAATATTCTATTCTCGCTTCTTCAATAATAAATAGAGATCCAATTTAAATTGGAGCTATTTGTAATTTAATATCAAATTAGAACACTAGAAAATAACAGATAGTAATCTAGACATTTAAATAGCAATGCATTAATTATCGCTTTTTTTCATCAAGGTTATTCTCTTCCAAATTAATTCAAAAAAGATGAACCAGCCGTAATAACAAACTATAGAAATAAGAAAGTAATAACTAAAAAACCATGTGAATAAAATTGTTGCTGAAATCGATGTTAAAAAAGTAATACTGAAAATGATAGAGGAAATTTGCTTAACTCTAATCGTTCTCTTCGTTAAAATGACTTTATTACTAGACCATCTAAACCATATTAGAAATGTCTCTCGATTGATTAATAAAGTAAGATTAATTGGTAAAGAAATAATAAATGGATAAAGGAAGAAAAGGAGAACCGGAATAGGCATTAATGGATATTGGTTGAGAAAAATAAATACAGCACTACCTATTAGTACTAAACAAAAAATCATATTAATTATTATAAAAACTATAGTTTTCAAGAAATTATCAACAATGAATATAGTTGTACGAATTATTGAACCGACTATAGGGTCAATAATTAGTAAGTAAGTGAAAATCGCTAATGCTCCCCAACTCATTATATTAGGCCACAATATACCATCAAATAGTAAGAAGTGATAAATTAGAGTAATAATAACAAAATAGATTATTGTAACAACTTGCCCAAGAATTCTTTTAGAATTGTTATAATCAGATTTTGTAGTATTTTTGTTTTCCTCTCTTATTTCCTCAGTCAAATTTCAATCTCCCTTATCAAGTATTTACTTTTTCAATTCAAATAAACATTATGATATAAAGAAAATTTAATCCGAGTCATTTTGATTATTTTCAAAAGTAGAATTGTAATTGATAAAACAAGATATTTGCTAAAAAAATAGATTATAATTCAACTACACTTTAGTTTCTAAATGATTGATTTTAACAGTAAAAAGAAAGAAATGTAATAATAACATTGGTAAATAGTTAGTCTATAATAGAATAATAGTATTACATCGATTTCTACCCTATTTAAAATAGTCTTAATTTAACCTATCTAAAAATAATAGATTTCTATTAGATTGGATGAAATTTCACTTTGGAAAAATATCTCGAATTAAATTAGAGTGAGTCATAAATGGTCATCTTTCATCTTTTCGGCACCAATAAATGAATAAAAAATCCTAGAGGGTAAAAGAATGAAAGAGATATTTGATGTAATAATAATTGGAGCAGGAATGGGTGGACTTCATGCTGGTATCTATTTACAAAGTAAGAATCCAAGTATCAGTTCGATTATTTTAGAAAAAAATGATTATCCCGGGGGATATGTTTCCGGTTTTACAAATGATGGTTTTTATTTTGATTCTGCTGCAGAATCAATAATGGAATATAATAAAAGCAAGGTAAGAATGGAATTATTAAAGCTAGGTTTTAATCACCCACTTCATAAAGTAGAACCAATAGAGACATATTACAAAAAAGACAAAATTGTTAATTTGTATTCTGATGAAGAAAAGTTTCTAAATGAAATAGAAAAATACCATCCCGATCAGATTGAAGGTCTAAAAGCATTATTCGAAACTAGTCATGAAATTAGACAAAATATCATTGATTGTGGTTTGTATGACAATGATATAACAATAGGGAGAGCACTAAAAGTTCTATTCAAATATCCAACACTTCGAAAATATGCTTTTAAGAATTTTAAGCAGTTCTTGAATGAGTTCATTTCAGATGAGGTAATGGAATATTTCAATTTATTCTGTTTGTGGTTTGGTTTAGAATTCGATGAAATAGAAGCTCCTGTAGGTGCAGTAATAATTAGCAGTTCATTCAAAGAAGGATTATTTTATCCTGAAGGGGGAATGGATGCTTTTGCTAGAAATATGGCTAAATTCTATCAATCGAAGGGTGGAACCTTACAATATAATAGAAAAGTAAAGAAAATTCTTGTGAAAAGAAAAAAAGTCTATGGTGTGAAATTAGAAGATGGTTCAATTCTGAAAGCAAAATACATTATCTCAAATGGTGATTTACACCGAACTGTTTTTGATTATATCGACAAAGAACACCTAAGTAAAAGATACCGTCAATCAATTGAGGATACTAAAAAATCAATCTCAGGATTTATGTTGTATTTGGGAGTAGAAAATTTGGATTTATCAGAATATCCACCTCATTTTATTGTTGGAGAAAGTACAAAAATAATTCCTAATGTAAGAGAGAATCAGATTTGTTTGAAAAATATTGGTGTGCGAATTGCTTCAAACATTGATAAAGGAATGAAGAATGGACAAAAAGATTCAATTCAGATACTAGGATTTGCAGATTACAAGTGGAATAATAACTGGGAAACCGAGGGAGATGGAATACGAACAAAAGAGTATAGGCAATTGAAGAAAGATATAATAAAAATTCTCATAGAAAGAGTTGAAAGTGTCATACCAAATCTCTCGTATCATATAAAACTCAAGAGATTAGCTACACCATTAACTTTTGAGCGATTCAATCTCTCATCCAAAGGAGCCTTTTATGGACCAGCATATAATCAAAAATTACCAAATTTCAAAACACCAATCAAGAATCTATTCTTTGCAGGATCAAATGTTGGTGGTAGCGGTGTGAATTCTGCGATGAGTTCTGGTCTAAAAACGGGTAAATTTTTGTTCAAGAAAATTGAAAGAGACTTTTTGAGAGGCAAATATGAATTAGTTGTTTTCTCTACAATCAAAAGTATTCAAGAATCTTAACCATTGATGATTAGTAAGAATTATTTATCATGAGGAAAATATTGTTGAAATAGTTTAAAGAAAGGAGAAGATTTCTCCTTTATTGATTTTTATATATTTCATCTACTTTTTTAGTAATTTCTTCTGCTAAGATTGTTGCTAATTTCATACCATCATCATTTAATTCTTGTTTATTTTCCGGTTTTAAATCTGGATTGTTTTTCATTATTTCTTGAACATAAATTGTAGCTGCTGCAGGTGCACTAAATCTTTCTACAGCTATTTTTGCGCAAGATTCAGAACAGCCTTCAACAGTAATTGTTTTGTGTTTTTTTGCAAACTCTCTTTCATTCCCTCCACCTTTGTGATTAATATCACCAGCCATAAACAAAGGTTGACATAAAATTGTTGTAATAAAGGGTCTAAATTTCTCAACAACCATTCTTATTGCTACTCTTGTAATGGTGCCTTCAACATAATTTTCCCCACTACAAGCGATTATTCCTATTTTTGGTTTCTCTGATAACATTTTCATCAATCCTTTTATTTTAGCAATTCATCAACTTTTTCGACTATTTGCTCTGCAAATATTTGTGTTAGTAATTTTGCATTTTCTCCTAAGGGATAAATACCTGGTTCAGGTTTCAAATCACGATTATCCTTTATGATCATCGTAGAAAGAAAACTCGCATCTGGAATACGAATCACTTGAGAGACATCGACAAAAGCACATTTTGCACCACACCCATCAAGAGTAATTATCTTATTATCTTTAATCTTATCAATTACTTCTTCTTTTCCTTTCACGATTAAAGGTAAGCATTCTGTTGCTGTTCGATCTTTTGCTAATTCATCTACAACAATATAGGTTGCCTCTCTACAAATACTACCGTAAACTTTTCCAACACCACTACAAGGAATTATATACACTTTGTTAGCCATTTTTTTCACTTCAATATTCTTCTGAAATTTTCTTTTTCATGAATTCGAAATATTCATCAGAGTTCATTAATAACTCAAAGTCCTCTTCAAAATCAGTAAATTCAATCTCTACTAACCATCCATGTTGGTATGGATCAGTATTGAGTAGATCAGGTGAATCCTCTAATTCTTTATTTACCACAATAACTTTCCCTGAAATCGGTGATATAAGATCTAGAAGAGCTTTAGAGGATTCAAATTCTGCAATCGTATCAAATTGATCAAAAGATTGTCCAACTTCAGGTAAATCAACAAATAAGATATCACTTGATTTGTTTTGTAAATAATCACTTATTCCTATCAATCCTTTCTTTCCATTTGGTTTTACCCAACAATCATTTTCATTAAAATAGTACCCTTCCTTAGGCACATTAAAATGATATTTATCTCGAGTAAATTCATAATAATCAATTTTCTCGAATTCTCTTTTTATTTCTTTTTCATCAGGAGTAAATTGTTTTTTCTGATAATCACTTAGAAATTCGTTAGCTATTTCTTTTGCTAGCTTTAAGTCTTCATTGTTTAAAATAAGTGATTTTCCAATTGAAGCTTCACGTTTTTTGACTTCATCGGATACAACTATTTTTTCAGTTATCTTTAGTTCATTATTTGAAATTAGCTTAGTTGCACATCTTGTAGAACAACCATCAATTACAATAATTTCTGATGAATTCAATTTGTTTGAATAGCGTTTTGGATTTTCATTAAACAAGACAGGACAAAGTAATTCAAAATTATTTTTGGTAGAAACCATTTCAAGTGCAATTTCTCTTGTTATCACTCCCTGAGATTTATCGAGACCATTACAAGGAATGACAAAGATTTTTTCGGTCATAATTTTTACGCCTCATTTTTTCTGATTTCTTTTATTAGTGCAGTAATTTCTTTTTTATTGGGAAAAGAGAGAGCATCGGGAGTACAGAGTTTTGCACAAGCACGACAAAACACTACACAATTGTAAGGATTTTTTATGATCAATTTTTTTTCTTCATTTAATTGTTTTTCAAAAACTTGATGTGGGCAGAATTTATCACATTCCATACAAAAATCACATGCAGTATAATCTAATGTTGGCCACCAAGGAATTTTTGTTCTAGCTACACCCATAAAAGTCGCTTCTTCAGCATTATATTTTTCTGCCAGTTCATTCACCTTCAATTTCCAGTAATTTCTTTTCAACTAAATCAAATGCTTCTTCTGTGGTTAAATCCCGTACATCCAGTGGAATTAGATCTTCTTTAATATTCAAACCTGCTTTTGTAAAAGCATCTCTGAATAGTTTGTATTGCATATTTGGTGCACAACCACCAATCAGGTATTTCCTTCCGGATCTTAAGAAATCATCAAAAAATCTATCTCCATCCTCCTCACAAAGTTGTGGGTGGATAAAAGCATATTCAACGGGTAACTCAACTCTTATCCTATTAACAAAATCCCACATGTCCATTTTTTCAAAACCGGGACATTTACCAGTGCAAACACACATTATAAATCCGATTTTTTTCTCAGCATCCATTTACAATCACTAGTTATTTATTTTTGATAGAGGAAAATAGTCTTTATAGCAATATTAAAATATTGTTATATAGTTTCGTTTCTTTATGAAAATAAAGATTTCAGATGAAAGTAAATTTAAAGCAATGATATTCAAAGCATTAGCTGATCCCATACGATTAGAATTCCTATACTTTTTAAAAGAGGAGAAATGTGTTTGTGAACTAGTAGAGCAATTTGATATAGTTCAACCTCTTGTATCCCGACACTTGAAAATTCTCAAAGATGCTGGTTTAATACATTATTACAAAGATGGAAATAAAAGAATGTATCAAATAACTAATCCCCAAATTCTATCGATTATTGATAATTTGGATTCTAGTTTAATTGCTTATTTAAAACAAATGATACTACAAGAAATAGCTAGTTAGAAAACAATAGAATGTAATTATTTGGTATGCAGGCGAAAGGTATGAAATTCACATGCACAATATGCAATTCCGAATTAATATCTGCGGAGCAAAAAGCTAAATGCAGTTTTTGCGGAGTAATAGAAGAAGCTGAGTTGATATGTCCCAATGGACATTTTCATTGCGAGGAATGTCGACTTTCAGATGCAGAAGAGATTGTTTATAGAATTTGTTCTAATAGTTCCTTAACGAATCCAGTGGAGATTGTTAATCTTATTATGCACCACCCAACATTTCATGCTCATGGTGTAGAACATCATTTAGTTGTTGCTCCAGCAATACTTACAGCATTAATCAATGCTAATAAGATAAGTTTAGCTAAAGACAAATTACAATTAGCTATTCAAAGAGTTATAGATATACCTATGGGTGCTTGTGGTTCAAGAGGGGATTGTGGTGCGAGTACAGGGGCAGGAATAGTAATTTCACTTATTCTAAAAGCATCATTCAGATCGGATAAAGAACGCCCGTTAGTTTTAGAAGCAACAGGTCAAGCTTTGTTTGATCTTGCCAAAAAAGGTGGAAGAAGATGCTGCAAACAAAGCGTTTATTCAACCATTGAAACTACATATCATTTTCTGCAGGAAAAGCAAATTGTTACTGTATCACCACCAAATATTAAATGTGAATTTAAGGGAATGGAAGAGTGTAAGAAGGAGCAATGTGAATACTTTGAGCGATAATTCACATCTCAATATTCGTCTATTATTAGATAATATTACAGAACCCTTTAGACATTTTTCTGTTGAAGAAGCAATATTACGATTAGTGGAAGAAAAACAAAGTCCAAATACGCTAAGAATTAGACAATATGAACCATCAGTGTGGATAGGAATCAATCAATATCCAGAAGAGGATGTTGATATTGCGTATTGTGAAAGGAATGGAATAAAAATAATTAGAAGACCAAACCCAGGTGGAGCAGTATATCAAGATCAAGGGAGCTTTTGTTTTTCTCTCTTTTGCAAAAAAGATATTCTTTTTGATCATTTACAAATAGAAGATCCTTCAGAGTTGTACCAAAAGATTGGAAATGTAATTATTAGTACATGTAAACATTTTGGTGTTACAGCAAACCATTCAGGAGTCAATGATATAGTAATAAATGGAAGAAAAGTATATGGTTCTGCTCAATTAGAGTTCTATAATACTTTTATGCATAGTGGAACCTTTTTGATAAATACTGATATTGATGTTATGATAAAAACTCTCCAACCTTCTAAATTAAAATTCTTAGATAAAGGATTCACAAATATTAGAGAAAGAGTAGTAAACTTGAGTGATGCTTGTAAAAAAGAGTTGGAAATTAAAGAAGTGATTGATGTTTTCATAAAAATACTTGGTGAGGAATTATTTTTTGATTATAATCAAATATCTGATACAATAACTTCAGATGAGAAGAATTTAACTGATGAATTATATGAAACAAAATACTCCAAAAAAGAATGGACTTTTAGAACAAGACCAAAAACAGAGTTTAAAGTTTCGACTAAAGCTAAAAGCGGGATTATTACTATTTCAATGTCAAAGAAAAAAGATTTGATAGAAGACTTTTCCCTCAGTGGAGATTTCTTGGTCCCTAATCAAAATATATTATTTGAAATACAAGAACAAGCAATAGGTAAAACTGTTGTTGAATTAATCGAAATCTTAATGAAAAGTGAATTACCAATAGATGTTTTGGAAGCAATTATTGATATCTTGAAGTGATTTATTTATGACTGTAAAAAAAATGAGATTAGAATTACTTGTAGCTTCACCACCAACCAAGAAATGTAAGAATTTAATTGCGATTTTTGAACAGTTTATTTCTGTTTTTCCAGATTTGAAACTTGATATTTACTATGCAGGAACACCTCCAACAGTAAATACCTCAAAAGGTTACAAAACCAATATCGACAAACGAGTGAAAATACCGATAGGTTTTATCAATGGAAACCAAGTACCTTATGAGGTATTATTTGAAGAACGTGAATTATTTGATATTATTCAACAACAAAGAAACCTTGGACCAGCTAAGTGGGATGAGTAAATAGATATTTGATATTCATTTGAGTAACAGAATTTTATTTAATTCCTATTTCTCATATATCTTTACATTTTTTCCAATTATTTCTAACAATACTGAAGTATAGAAGAGTATAGATTTTGAAAAAAAAATTCAACATTCAGTTTTTCTATTAGTAGATTTAACGAGAGTTTTAAGTAATATTAGATTAAATAAAAATTTAACACATATTGGTGGAAGATTTTTTTGAAATTCGAAATTTATTCTTTGCAGGATCAAATGTTGGTGGAAGCGGAGTAAATTCTGCAATGAGCTCTGAATTAAAAACAGGCAAATTTGTTCTTAAGAGAATTGAAAGAGATTTCTTGAAAGGCAAATATCAATTTGTTGTGCACACAAAAAGTCAAAGTTTACAAAAATCATAGTTTTTAGGAAAGCAAAAAATTATTTCTTTCCTAAATTTCCTTTTTTGTTTTTTAACCGAGACTCAATTATTCTAATCAATGGGATTGAAATCGCGATAATTTCATAACCTTCTGTTGTATCATCTTCATTTTCTTGTTGAATTTGTTCGAATTTCCTAAATGTTTCAGGTATTTGTTCCCTTATTAAAGAAAAACTCTTCTTGTTGGTAGAAAAGGTGCTGTAGCCTGGAGTTACTTCCAGAATTTCATCCTCTAGCATTTCCATTGAATCAGCTGTAAGATTTTTGTCTTTATTTTCATCTATTAATGCTAAATTTCTTTCAATCGCTTCTTCTACAAACAGAATCTGATTCTTAATATCCTTTACACCCGCAAGTAATAATTGAAAATAGTTACTATAAGCAATTAATCGTTCTTGAGGATCATTTATTTTAGAAATAGTAGAGTAATCTTTTCTGAAATCCAATTTTTCATATTTAAGTTGAAAATATTTTGTTGGGATAGAACCTCGGGAATCTTCCGAGCTCTCTCGAGATTGATAGATGATATCTTTTTCACGCAATATTTTCAGGTGATATTGTATTGTAGTTTTATTCATATTCATTAGTTCACTTAGTTGAGCTAAGCTAAGCTCACTATAAATCCTGAATAAACGTACTATCATAGTTCTTGTTTCATTTCCGTATATCTCTGTTAATTGGTCATTTGTATAAGCTTTCACTGCTATCAACTCTTTTATTTTCAACATCAATTTGAATTTCTTATTCTTTTCTTATCAATTACTTTTAATTAAGTTTTTGCACAATATTTATATGTTCAAATATATAGATAGTATTTGTTCGTTCAAATTTTGTGTTATTTTTTGAACTAAAAATAGTAGTTGATTATAATGACAAAAAAAGAAATTGAAAAGAATGTTGAGCTGGATAACAAGAAGAAATTAAGAGTTATAGAAGAGGTAAGTAAGCTTCTTAAAGAAAGATATGTTTTTCCAGAAAAAGCAACCAAGATGAGAGAAATATTACTTAGAAAATACAATGAAGGAAATTATGATAATATAGAGAAAAATGGTGAATTTGCTTTAGAAGTTGATAAAACATTAAAAGAGATAAGCGAAGATAAGCATTTGTTTCTACTATTTAATATGGAGCTATTAAAGAATGAAACGATAAGAAAAAGCAATAATGAGGAAGAAAAACAAAAATTAGAAAATGAATTAATCGAGAATGCCAAACAAACAAATTTTGGCTTTCTAAAAATGGAAATTCTTAATGGAAATATTGGGTATTTGGATCTTAGAGCATTTCATAAATCAAATGAAGCTTTCGAAACAGCGATAGCAGCAATGAATTTTCTGAGTAATACTAATTCGATAATTATTGATTTAAGAAATAATGGTGGGGGAGAAGCGGAAATGGTCCAACTTCTTACGAGTTATTTTCTAAAAATGGGTTCTCAATTAAATTATATTATTCGTCGTTATGAAAACACAACAGATCAAAATTGGACATTACCATATGTACCAGGAAAAAGAATGTTAAACACAAAATTATTCTTGTTAACAAGCTCTAATACTTTCTCTGCTGCGGAAGATTTTATCTATGCTCTAAAATGTCAGAAAAGAGCTGTAATAATCGGTGAAAAGACAAAAGGTGGAGGTCATCCTGTTGATTTCTTCCCTATACTAGAAACATTTCTACTGATGCTTCCGACAGCAAAATCATATAATCCTATTTGTAAAGATAATTGGGAAAAAATAGGGATTGAACCAGATATACCAGTTCCAGCCAAAGAAGCTTTATCAAAAGCACATATTTTAGCATTGGATGATTTAATTCTGAAAGAAGAGAATCAAACAAAGAAATTATTCATGAAATTAGCAAAAGAAGAAGCTTCAGCAATATCTAAATTGCCAGAAATAGATAAAATAAATTACCAAGAGTTAGCTGGCATTTATGAGGCAAGTGATTATGGGCCTACAAAAATAATTTGGGAAGATGGGGATTTATTCTGGGCTACTAAAACTATTGGAAATGTAAAATTAACACCAATAACAGAGAAGGTTTTTGTTAGTAAACAACCAGGTCATGATGATTTAGGGTTCATGTTTGAGCAAGACATTAAAACTAAGGAGTTATTTCTCTATTATTTCTACAAAAGAGATTATGAAGTAATTATTAAAAAAAAGAGATAATTTTTAGCTAGGTAATGAATGCTCTAGCTTTTCTTTTCTAATATTTATTTTTTAAAATTTATTATTAGAGTTATCAAGCTTTTAATTAATAATAGAGCGAAGTGAAACAGAATAATTATTGGTGGAGGACTTTTATGAAATTCGAAATTTATGATGAATCTAGATTAGATGATCATCTAGAATTAGTATTAGATGTCATTAAAGAATGGGAATGGGATTCCTGGTACCCTACTAAAGAACAGCTAAAGCAGGTGTACTCTCGAGAAGGATTTACAGCTGATACACGACACTATTTATATGATGGTAATAAATTGGTTGGTTTCCTTAGTACAGCAGTCGAAGAGAATAGGGATGGTATACAGCATGGTTCCATTCATAGGCTGTTTGTTCGGAAAGGATATGAAGAAGTTGAAGATAAAATAATGAAACATGCTTTAGATCTACTAAAATCTCGAGGTGTAGAAGTAGTTCGAACAAACCTTAAACCAGGAATGGGTAATTTAGAAGAAATTTATGAGCGATGGGGATTTGGTGAACGAACCACATTAGATTATTCTGTTATCTTCCCTGCTGAGAAATATATAACAAAAGATTACATAAAACCAGATTATATCGTTGACATAGATTTCAACACACAAAAGGATTTGTTAATTGAAGCAATTCATCTTGCTGATAACCAATCTAAGGAAGAAATCGCACAACGTTTGGATTCCATTATTAGCAATAACAGACTTTTTGGTGCGGTAGTAGCTAAAAAAGAGGAACAAATATTAGCATATACTTTGCTTTATACAGGAAACAAACCAGAAAAATCTTTTATGTTTCCAATAGAAGTGATAAAAGAACCCTCAGAGCAATTAATAAAAGAAATATTTCAATTTTCAGTGCAAAAAGCATTTGAATCTAAGAAAAAGCTTCTTTACCACCAAATAAAGAATTTTGATTTGAAGGATTTCTATAATAATCTAAATCTAGAATTTGTCCCATCATATAGCTATCTTTTAAGATTTTAAGAATGAAAAGAAATGAAGGAATTATTTATCCTTCATTTTACTTTTTTTACTCTTTCGTGCTAAGAAAGTATCAAAAGATTTAACCTGTTCATCAAAAGGTTGAGGCCAAGTGTAGCAAGAGAATCTTACAAGAAGAATATTTATTTTCGCAGGCAGAATACCAATTCCAATAATTGTCATAATGGTTAGAAATAGCCAAATGTTAACATTTACTGCAAAACCAACAAGAGTTGAAAAAGCATCAACTAAGTAATGAACAATAATACAAGGAATTAAGCTATTTGATTTTATGAATAAATAAGCCAAGAAAATACCTAAAAATGTCGTGTAAATCACTTGAAAGAGTATTTGGAAAATTGTTTCATTATTAAACTCTGTCTCAAAAAATAAGGCACTCAATAGTGCTGCTAATATATTTGTGAGATGAAATCCCCCGAATAAAATGCCATTTAGAATTATTGATGTTCTTTTACTGTAGAGTTTTAATAAGAGTACTAGAATAATTCCTCGAAATGCTACTTCTTCCCAAATACCAGGTCGTAAAGCGGTATAAATGTTTATTGTAGTAGGGTCAATTAGCAAACTCGGATCAAATATTACTTGACCAGTTGGACTTGTCAGAGTAGTCAAATATGTAGCTAATAACATGCATGATAGTATTATGATTGCAGTTATTAATCCTAAAACAATTGTTCGGAATACTGGTTTAAAATTGACTATCCTAATACTTTGAGTATAACCAACAAATTCTCTTCCATTTGGTAAACCTAAAACAAATGGTACGATAATGATAAAGAGTATCGCTACTCCAAAGAAATCAATAAGGTGCGCAACATATAGATGTGTTGAGTAGAACGTTGGATTAACAAAGAAAGCATAAATTAATCCTGGCAAAAGTATGAATAGTATGTATAGGAATAATAGAATAATTATGCCCATCCAAGGATGTTCGCTTAACCATGAAATCTTTTGCTTATTCCTCTTAACTCTTTTTTTTGTTGAATCCAATTATAATACATCCTTAAATTTATTCTTTAAAAAACAACCATAAAAGTGGAGGATATTAGTTTGTAATTCTAAAGCAATATCATCTTGTCTTCCTGAATCTACAAAAACAAGTCCCTCAGCAAGCTCAATACAAATTATATTTGTATTGTGTTGCCCTTCACACA
>Ga0307378_10000625_pt1 | contig 61672 bp, 43 predicted proteins | sample UN1MG_FD_202238 | JGI IMG/M metagenome (GOLD analysis project Ga0307378, IMG submission 202238) | Soil microbial communities from Risofladan, Vaasa, Finland - UN-1 | ecosystem: Environmental > Terrestrial > Soil > Coastal area > Acid sulfate soil | place: Finland: Risofladan, Vaasa | collected... | reverse complement strand
GCGTGCGGAGCGATCCTGTCCTTCTTGCAAAGCTCAGGAATCAACTTGTAGAGAAGGGCAAGGACAAACAGATTAAAGAAAGCGCCCGGGATTTGACAGATGAGCAACTTGTGTCGCAAATCCGCGAACCGTATGCACGTTTTTTGAACTCGGTTGTTGGAATCATAGGCAAAGATATGTCTTACAAACAGAAGTACACGCAGATGCGGGCACTTACCGACAAACTGATGGAAGAATACGTCAGTGATCCGGTAGTCGACCCAGTCATACTTCGGTGTGATCCTGAGACAAGAGTAGATGAGATGTATCCGCGCCTAATTGGTCACGCGGCGCTCTGCAACGGTCTCGGAGCCGCTTTTGAGATCTATCTTATCGTAGCAGAGACGGGTCGGTTGCCCGAAAAGCTCCCGGAGTATCTGCCCAAAGACCCATTCACCGGCCGGGACTTCGTATATGAGATAACCGATGAAGGCTTTGCCCTCCGCTGCCAGGGCGAGGAGTTCCTGAGCGGCAAGAGCAGATGGCTCGAATTCAAGGTCCGAAGGTGAGTATCTTAAGATGAAGAAGCGTAAAACGTCCTCTAACAAAACTGTTCTTGCCATAGTGGTCATTACCTTGATTGTCGGCTATGTCTTGTTGCGGAGTAGACTTTCAGCGATCACTTTCCGTGGTAGTGCAAAAGATTTTGCACAACAGCGGCGGGTACTGCTGTTATACCACACCGACCATGAGGCGTTGTTAAAGGCCGGCAGGGAAATCCTGAGGCAGGCCCCCAAAGACCCTATGGATTACCGGCCTCTTGGGCCATTTCATATCGACGGCTTTCCGGTTCCAATGGGAGTTCGTATCCCCAAAGTCATCCGGAAACTCAGACCACATGCAAGCCTCATAAATCGCAACGGCTATGTAGTCCTGCAGATGCAGGGAGGCATGGCAGATTTCGGGGTGAGAATCTACCCGGAGGGTTTCAAAGGCCATCGCTATTATTTCACTTCAGGTAACAGAGAGCTTCTTCCCGGCATAGAGTATTACGATTATGAATACGATCATATTCCGGAATATGATAAAAGAATCGATGAAATCATACAAAAAGGCAGATGGGAAGAACCTAATGAAATTGACCTCAGCGAAAGCTCAAACTAACAGGATTTATAGTGAGACTAAAAATAAATGACTCTCGATTCCGCATCCGACGGACGGGTGGCAGCCACTGAGCGAACGCAGTGAGCGAAGTGGATGGTTTTCAGCCGGGATTTTACTCGACATATATCCTGTTTTATGGTATAATATGTAGAAGATCGTATGTCGTATGTAGAGCAGATAATCGACATTCATCAATCCGGGGGGCTTTTATGGCCGTCGAAGCCCAAATCCTTATCAATCAACAAGATGCGCGAAAATATGCCGAATGGCGCAGAAAGCACGTCAAAAAGAGGCAAATTAGTGAGTAAAATTCGCACTAATTTGAAAAAACAAAGCCAATTCGCCAGCCTTTGGCTGGAAATCCGAAGCACGAAGCTCGAAATCCTAAACAAAGACATTTATCAGGAATGCGATTTGAAAAAACAAAGCCAATTTCCTCAATGCCGATCCTTGCCCGGCCACAGGTCATCGCAGACGAATAGGTGCGGAGTTAGAGTTTCGTTTGTGGCTTGACAGCACCGGTCGAATCTGCCAAAATGGCACAAAAATTGACATCTACAAATTACAAGGAGGAGAGCTGAAAAAAGCTAAATTCTTATAAAAAAGCGGTTTAAGTCGTTTCCAACAGGAGAATTTTATCTTTGGCACGTCTTTTGCATATTTTGGTTTACAAGAGATAAAACTATTTCGAAAGGGATATAACTATGGGAAAAATTATTGGAATAGACTTGGGAACGACAAATTCTGTTGTGGCCGTGATGGAAGGCTCAACGCCGAAGGTCCTGATTAATTCTTCCGGCTCTCGGCTGACCTCTTCTGTGGTCGGTTTCACGGACAAGGGTGAAAGACTTGTTGGCCAGATTGCACGCCATCAGCAGGTAACAAATCCGGAAAACACGGTATTTTCCATCAAACGTTTTATGGGCCGACGCCACAATGAGGTCTCATCTGAAGAGAAGATTGTGCCTTATAAAATTACAGGCGCCTCGGATGAGCTGGTGAAGGTTGATGTCCGAGGCAAGGAATATACTCCGCCGGAGATTTCAGCGATGATTCTTCAGGACCTGAAGAAAACCGCCGAGGATTATCTGGGCGAGACAGTTACGAGCGCAGTTATTACCGTACCGGCCTACTTTAACGATTCTCAGCGCCAGGCAACCAAAGACGCCGGCAAAATCGCAGGGCTCCAGGTCGAGCGGATAATCAATGAGCCCACCGCCGCCGCACTTGCCTACGGGCTTGAAAAGAAAAAGAATGAAAAAGTAGCAGTATTCGACTTTGGCGGCGGAACCTTCGACGTCTCGATACTCGATATCGGCGACAACGTCTTTGAGGTCCTCAGCACGAACGGCGATACGCATCTTGGCGGTGACGATTTGGATGCGTTGTTGATAAATTACCTGGCGGATGAGTTCAAAAAGACCGAAGGTATCGACTTGCGTCAGGACCCGATGGCCCATCAGAGGCTCAAGGAAGCCGCTGAAAAATCCAAGTGTGAATTGAGTACGCAGCTTGAGAGTACGGTCAATCTGCCGTTCATAACCGCCGACGCTTCTGGTCCGAAGCACTTGCAGATTACCATCAGCCGCAGTAAGTTCGAATCACTTGCAGAGCCAATATTTGAACGGCTGAAGAACCCATGTCGCAAAGCTATCGACGATGCGAAGCTCAAAGCCGGCGATATCGCCGAGGTCCTCCTCGTCGGTGGCTCGACAAGGATTCCTAAAGTCCAGCGGATTGTTAAAGCAATCTTCGAAAAAGAGCCGAACAAGAGCATCAATCCCGACGAGGTCGTTGCCGTGGGTGCAGCCATTCAGGGAGCGGTTTTGGCCGGTGATGCGGGGGTAAAGGATATTCTGCTTTTGGATGTAACGCCGCTTTCCTTGGGTGTTGAGACTTTAGGCGGAGTTATGACCAGATTGATTGAGCGCAATACAACAATCCCCACCAGCAAGAAAGAGATTTTTTCAACCGCTGCAGATAATCAGACTACTGTTGACATCCACATTCTGCAGGGCGAGAGAGAATTTGCCAGGGACAATCGTACTCTTGGAAGATTCCAGCTCGCCGATGTTGCACCGGCTCCACGGGGCATTCCGCAGATTGAAGTTGCGTTTGATATTGACGCCAACGGCATTCTTAACGTCTCGGCCAAAGACCTTGGTACCGGCAAGCAGCAGTCAATTGAGATTAAATCCAGCTCAGGGCTGAGCGACCAGGAGGTTGAGAAGATGACCAAGGACGCAGAGGCTCACGCCGAGGAAGATAAGAAGAAAAGACAGGTCGTTGACCTGAAGAACCAGGCCGATCAGTTGATTTATTCAACGGAAAAAACGCTCAAAGAACACGGTGACAAAGTTTCTGCCGAGACCCGGGGCAAGATTGAAAGTGCAGCAAACAACCTTAAAGAGGCGATAAAAGGCGAGGACGCAGATGCTATAAAGAAGGCGATTGAAAACCTCGGCACCACCAGCCAGGAATTGGGCAAGGTGCTTTATGAAGAGGCAGCCAAAAAGCAGGCCGCCTCCGCTCCGACCGGTCAGGCCGGGCAGGCACCGCCGTCCGAAGAGGAACCTGAAAGACAAAAGCCCGATGATGTCATCGACGCTGAATTCGAGGCTAAAGACAGCTAATTGAAATAGAGAAAAGCAGGAACTTAAAAGCTGACAGTTTTTGACTCCTATATCTACCCCGGAGTTGGATAGAGAAAAGCAGGGGTAAGGAAACAGGGGCAGGTTATAATTCAATGGCCTGCCCCTGGTTATTTGTTTGGAAACGACCGAATGTCTCGGCCAGATTACAGGCACTGTAGCCCACAGCCTGACCGACCTTAACTTCAAGCGGCGAATATTCTGGACTATAGGGCGATTATTTAGTACAATATCTTTTGTTATGAAGACAGGAGCAGTTGGGATTGAACGGATGCATAATACCTTGCTGAGTTTTAGGCCCACAGGATGTCTTTGGAGAATGGGAAGTTGTCGGTTTTATTAAAAAAACTGCTTTATCTTACAATCGCGATAGCATATTTTCTTCCAACAACCGCTGGGGCTAAAGTCGAAATAACATCAATTTCGACAAATGGCGGCAGGGCTAGGGTTTTTGGCCTCTATGAAAAATTCGAACTTACCTTTACCCTCTCGCAAAGCTACGAGAATCCCTTCGACCCGAACATTGTTGACATCATGGTCACCTTCGCAAAGCCTGATGGAAACATAGTGACGGTGCCGGCCTTTTTTTATAAAGAATACGATTATGTAAACGGGCATTTCATCAATGAACGCAATCCCTGCTGGAAAGCACGTTTTGCGCCTTCTCAGGCGGGTGAGCACGCGGTCGGCCAAATTACGATTGTAGATACAAACGGCGTGACTGAGTTTAACCCGCAGAATAATTTCACCTGTCGCGAAAGCGACGAAAAAGGTTTTATCAGGACAGACCAACGTGATAAGCACTACCTGCGTTACGCCAACGGGAAACCGTATTTGCCCATCGGCCACAATGTGTGCTGGCTGCCCGATGGGCCCGCCGACTGGGATAAATACTTCACGTCGATGGGCAATGTGGGTGAAAACTGGACCCGCATCTGGATGACTCATTTCTTTGAGGGCCAAATACTCGAGTGGAGCAATAATAATCGGAGCGGATTATTCGAGGGTGTGGGGCGATTAAGCCTGGAAATGGGCTGGAAGCTCGACCGGATAATCGAATTGGCCGAAGGAAATGATATCGGGATTCAGTTGGTCCTGCAGCATCACGGCCAATTCAGCACAACGACAAACTCCAACTGGGACGAAAACCCCTACAATATCGCTAACGCTAATCAGGATGGCGGTTTCCTTGAAAGGCCGGACGATTTCTTCACCAACAGCGACGCTATCAGACTCACGAAGAATAAATATCGCTATATTATCGCACGCTGGGGCTACTCAAGCGCCATCCTTGCCTGGGAACTCTGGAATGAGGTCCAATTTACTGATGGCTGGAGGAATAACCAACCAAGCGTTGTGGCATGGCATGATGAAATGACCAACTATCTCGCATCAATCGATCCGTTCAACCACCCGATCACTACCAGCAGTGATACGTCCGGCTTCGATGCACTCTGGAGTCTGAACAATATCGACGTGATACAAGTCCACCATTACGGTTCTGAAACGATTGGATTTTTCAACAACACCGCTACGCGACTGGCCGGTTATGGAAAGCCGGTCATTATGGGTGAGTTCGGCGTCGGCAGGACCGGCAATGTCGATGTCCCGGAGATTGATGAAGATGACTTGGAAGAGCCATACAAGACGCATATCCTCGAAGCCCTCGCCCTTCACAACGGCATCTGGAGTGCGTTTCACCTCAAGAGCGGTGCTCACCTGTGGTGGTGGGATTACTACATCGAAGAACTTGACCTCTATGATGAATTCGGCGCCCTTTCGATTTATGCTCGAGGTGAAGACCCTGCGGCTCACAATCTCTCCAAGGCGGACCTGGATACAACAGGACTGCCGAAATGGATCTTAGTAAGCCCCGGCTTATCAGGTTTCTCGGCTGTATCAACTCAAACAGAGTTCACTGCCCAGCCGGACGGAACCATGCCTGGGACTGAGAACCTTTCCATATGGCTACACGGTTCATCTCAGGCTTCCTGCCGGTCTGATCCGACTTTTAATGTCAATCTTATCGACGGTGATGTGCTCAGAATCCATGTGCAGGAGGTCTCTGCCTGGGGCAACAACAGGTTGCGCGTCCTTGTTGATTCGCGAGAGGTTTTTTCTTCATCTTATGTAAATGGTTCGGCAAGTTTTGTAATCGAAGTTCCGCTTCCGACGGGACGGCACGCCGTGCAGGTCAAAAACGCCGGGCAGGACTGGTTTCTTATTGCCGGCTATGAGTTTATAAATACCGTCGAGGGCTGCCTCGAATTCGTCGGGCTTTCAGGAACCGACCACGCCTACATATGGGTCCACGATGTTGGCAGCCGCTACGGCAGAACCGCGTATGGAACTTTTTCCGACGTTCGGTTTGTTCTTCGTGGTTTGGACGATGGGCTTTATGTTGTAGAGTTCCATGAGACTCGGGGCATCGGCGGCATCATCCAGACTGACAACATTCCTTCCGAGGCAGGCAAACTGCCCCTTGCTCTTCCCGATTTCACGAAGGATATTGCAGTAAAGGTCAGACTGCGTTATCTTGATATTGATTGATTTTGCTGACCTTGCTTTGTTCTGCGAACAGCGGCGAATTGGTTGCCTATGATAAGTTTGTACTCTAATCGGGCTGTCCTAAGGCATTGAGCGGCTCTTCTATGGTTAGCTTGGTCCCCAGGGTCTCTGCCAGGTCCGGAAGGTCGTAGATTTTCAAGGCCCCGTGAACGGCGTTTATCTGCTGATTGTAGGCAAGACCCAGCTCTATCAGGTTCGACCATGAGACAAGCGAACGCGTCAGTTTAACTGAGTTGAAAAGATTCGGTTCAAGTGCCGCGGCATGAAGCGCTGGAACACCGACGTTGCCCACGGCGATTAACTCCACCGGCTCAGTGTACTGCTCTTTCAGAAAGCGAGTGCAGACCAGCACGTCTTCAGCCCTCATTCCGACGTAGGAGCGACCAACCAGAAAGGCCGTAAAGACAACTTTCCAGTCGGGTCCGGTCGCGCCGCTGAGGTTTCTCTTCGTGGCCTGTAGCGTCTCTCCTGTGCCTCGCAGGTCTACTGCTAACACGGGCCGGCCTGCCTTCACGAGTTTCTCGATCGGCCCGCCAGGCGCGGCATCTGCAGCCTTGCCTTCTTCGTGAATGTACAAGACTGCTCTTCGGGTGGATTCTCCCTTCGTTGGGGTGAACATCAAAGCCGGTAGATATATGCCGGGCTCCGGTATCAGGGCCATCTTCTGGATCGTGCAACCTTCTCGTTTGATGATGTCGAAGTTCCTGACCTCTGGCTTTGGAAGATCTGTAAGAGTGCGTACCCCGGCGATGCGCCGGACCCGGCCCAGCATTTCAGCCCGGTCATTTGTCGACCACAGCTTCCCGCGCTGCTCGGCCAGCTTCCTTTCGCAGTCTCGATTCAGGTCATAAGTCGACCTGGCTCCCGGCAGGCGCATGACCTGGCCGTCCGGCGTGCACTGGATTTCTTTCTCGCTGAGTAATTCGAGGGGAGGTTCCGTGATCGGCTCGTCTTTGCCCAGCAGCCAGCGCATCATCCAGCGAGTCGTGGCTTCGCGCAGCGGCACGTGATAGGTGTGTTCGCCGTCGTGCTCGATCAAATCGACGCGCTCGGCAAATCCCATGCGACTGTAGAGACGCTTTGCTCGGCGGTATGTGTCCCATGTGCCGGATATGTCGAAAAAGTCGCCAGTCGCGGCGCAGATGAGCGTTGGCTTGGGCGCTCGCATGATTATGTAATCGGCGTGGTCCATGCCGAAGGCGAGCTGACCGAAGATGTTCTGCTCGGCGTCTTGCGGGCCGATCGTGGCCAGGAGTCTCTCGAAGCTGGTAAGATAGCACGCAGGAGCGGCAGCTTTAATACGCTCGTCGAGCGCCATCAGATACGAGGTCTGTGTTCCGCCGCCGCTGAGACCCGCGCAGCCTATCCGAGCGGCATCAACCTCGGGGCGCGACTGGAGATAGTCGATCGCTCTCATGCCGTCCCATATCTCGAACCGTGCGGTGTTGCGGCCCAGCAACATGCTGCCAATCCCGAGGTTTATGTGAGCTTTGGTGCCCGAGAGCGAAGGCCATTGCGAGAGCATCTGGGAACGCTCGCCCTGGTCTATAGGATCGAAGACCAGGGCAACCATCCCGTTGAGCGCCAGAAGGGCTCCAATGCTCTGATATATATCGCGTCCTTTGGCGGCGGTGAAGGAATGGCCCACCGGCTCGAGCACGCCGGGATAGGGCGGCTTGAATCGGCTGGGATCGGGGACAAATAGAGCGCCCGTGACATAGTGCTTCGGCTGGCTCTCGAAGATAACCTTCTCGACTCTGTATCCGTCGCGGCGGACCACGCCGGTGATTTGCGGATTCAACGCCGTGCGTTCGGGCAGGCCGCCGATTGCCTCGATGAATTTCTCACGCAAACGCTTTTGATACTCGGCGATCTGCTCAGGGGTTTTGAGCTGTTCGTATTGCTTCTTCCAATTGTCGAACTGAATCCGGGCCAGCCCGTGCAGGTAGTGGCTCATCATATCAACAGACTTGATGCCGTCTATAGTCTCGGGCAAAACTCGCAGATCTTCGGCTGCCTGGACGGCAGCGCTGAGCGTCAGGCCCAGACATATAAGCGCCGTAACTACTGTGTTTAGATTCATAATTTCCTCACTTTCCCTGCTATACATTCATTTGTTTTGTGGTTTTCGTTTGAGAGTTAACCGGACACAGGCGTGATCCTCAGGACAATAGATCCGGGCCGGCAAAGCTGACGAATCCTGGCATTCAACAGGTCGGCTTCCTGGATGATACTTTCCGGGAGATTCTTATCACCTGCTTTTATGCTGTTACGCCATGCTTTATACAAAAGCTGCTGACGCTGCTGCACGAGCTTAAGAACCTCCTGACTTTGTTTTACTGTTGGAAATTTAGGCAAGTCAAGCAAGTCAATACCGTTAGCCAGCGCATCATTTCCGAGTTCAGTTATCATTTCGTCGTTGGCGAACAGCCGATATCGTCCGGGGGCAAGCGACGTCACTTTCAAACGGTGCCTGTTGAGCCGCTCCGCGACTTTCTCCAGAGCGACAGACTCAGCGTCCCATCGTGGATCCATAGGCATGGGGAGTGCCGATAGCCAGGTGCATTCGATAGTACCGTCCTGAATCTTCAGGCCGCTTACATCACCCTGGACAGGTGTTTTTGTGTTTGCATCAATGTGGGCTGAACCTGCTTCTGCGGGGGTATTCCAGGCTAACAGCAGCGTCTGGGCCATCAGCCAGTGACCCGTTGGGTTTGGATGGACACCATCACCGGACATATAGAAACTCACCTTGCCTTTGCGGCGTTCCGCCAGATGATTGTTTATCGCTGTATGCACATCTGCTACGACAAAACCGTCTTTGCGAAACGTCAGAAGCCACTGGCTGTAACGCTCAAGCACATCATCGTATCCGATAAACGTGTACTTGTAGCCCCAGTGTTTGGCGTTCGAATCTGACATCTTCTTGCGATAAGGATCAAACGGAGGAGGCGTCATTATTACAAGTTTCGTTTTTGCTTGCTCGGCTGCTCGTCTGATTAGCCTCTCGACGCCGGACCTGTATTTGGCAAACAGCTCTTCGCTGAACGGATGGTAGTTACCGTCGTTCATCCCGAAGCACGAGACGAGCACATCCGGCTTCAATGGTGTAATGTCTCTGCTGAACCGTTTGTGCGCATCGGGCCTGGGTGGATTTTGTTCGATCTCGCTCGTACCCGAGAGCGTTTCACCGCTGATCCCTCGGTTAATTATCTCGAACTGCTTGTCCGGAAAGCGCGTTAGTAGAAATGTCTCAATGTACCCTGCATACAGGCCGCTCTGTGTTATGCTGTCACCAAAGAAAACGATTCGTTCACCGCCCTGAAGAAAAAACGGTTCCTTAGACTCAGCCTCGTGCGATATGCAAACAAAAACACAGATGCACAAAATTATCCCAATTAGTCTCTGACGATTCATATCTACTCCTATACAGCTTATTTACCTATGCAGAAACGGCTGAATATCTGCTCCAGTATCTGCTCATCGACGTGTGCTGCGGCGGGCTGTTCAATGTCGGAAAGAGCCTCATAAGCAGCTCGCAGCATCATCGCGGTAACCTCGTCGTTACCGGCTCTCAACTCATCGATGGATTCACGAACGTTCTCAATTGCCTCAGTAACAGCCTTTCTGTGCCGGGCTGTAAGAGCCACGCCATGTGGACGATGGATCTCGGATTTTTTAATTAAGATTTCGTCTATTGTTTCTTTCAACCGTTCTATTCCGGCGCCGGTTTTTGCTGAGATGGGGACAAACTCGACAGCGAACAATTCGCTCAACTTTCCAAGACGTCCAGGCAGAGCTTGTTCTGGCAGCAAATCGCACTTTGTTGCCACAGTCACTATGACTTTAGACTTGATTAACTTTCGAATTGCCGCATCACGGGCCCAGTTTGCTTTTGATATGTCGGCGCAGAATATGACCACATCGCTGTTTCGCAGCGCCTCGATTGCAGCCTGTTGTGCCAATTCATCAAGTATATTCTCCATCCGGGTAACCAGACCCGCACAATCGAACAGAACACACCTGCAATGGGTCAAGGTGCACGTGCCGGTCAGGACATCTCTTGTGGTTTTCTGCTTGTGTGAGACGATACTTCTTTCTTCACCGAGCAGTTTGTTAAGCAAACTGCTCTTGCCGGAGTTGGGAGCGCCGGCAATTCCCACCGCCGGTAAATCAATCACCGATTCATAACTAATGCTGCCCGAAAGCAACTGCTCAAGTTGGTCTTTTATCTCGGTGAGTCTTTTGACTGCTTGCGGTCGAGTTATAAATTCGATATCCTCGCCGCTAAAATCCAGCCCTGCTTCGATTAGGCTAAGACAATTAATCAGATTTTGGCGTACTTCTGCGGTGGTTTTACCTAAACGCCCGGCCAGCAATCTCTCGGCAGCGGCTAATTGATATTTATTGGAGCTGACAATGATTTCGTTAACAGCCTCGGCCTGGGCCAAATCCATCTTGCCGTTCAGATAAGCCCTCGCTGTGAATTCACCCGGCTCGGCCAGCCGAAGGCCCCTGTCCAGTAAATTGCTTAATATGGCCTCGCTGACAGCGGAATTTGTATGGATGTGAATTTCCGCAACGTCCTCGCCTGTATAGGAATGCGGAGCCGGAAATAAATACAGCTTTGCATCGATTTTTAGCTCGGAATCGACGAGTATACTACCGGTCGCGAGACAGGCCTTGTCTTTGGAAATTGACTGGCTGAAAATCTTTTTACAGGTCCCGATTGTTTCGGAGCCGCTTATGCGAACAATCACTCTTTTATCTGAACTCGGGGAACTTACTGCGACGATGGTGTCATTTAGGTCATACATTCGGTGCTTCCCATCCCCCTTGTGGGAGCATTACATATTTCTGTAAAATGGTTTAGGTTTTTTCTTTTTAACTTTTCCGCCGGTTTTGCTCGTTGTTGCGACTAAGCCCTTCGATTCGGCTTCTTCTTTTTCCTGAATGTGTTTGCGAATGACATGCTGCTCAATAACGCCGGCAAAAGTGCTTGTCATGATGTACAAATTTACACCTGACGGAGCTGTGTAAACAGCCAGAGGGAACAATAACGGGAATATAATCTTCATCATTTTTTGCTGCTGAGCCATTTGTGGATTCATAGAAGTATTTGCCTGGGACGGCATCAACTGCTGCTGTAGATAAAATGCCACACCCATTAGAATCGGCAGCAGGTTGAACGATTCTATCTTCCAGTTTAACAAGGGTACGGTTACCGTTGAGAATCTAACCACGGCGTCCGGAACTGAAAGGTCGGTAATCCAAAACGGTAAAAACGGCGCGCCGCGCAGATCGATGCTGGCATATACCGCGCTCCATAAAGCAATCCAGATTGGCATCTGCACCATCATCGGCAGAAAGCCCATAATAGGCGAGGCGCCCTGCTCCCTGTAGAGCGCCATCATCTGTTTATTCATTTCGGTCTTATTGTTGGCGTATTTTTTCTTAATCTCCTCGGACTTCGGGGCCAGCTTGCCCATCTTACTCATCGAGACCTGGCTCTTTTTGGTAATAGGATGCATTGCAAGGCGCATGAGCAAAACCAATATGATAATGACAACACCGTAGTTGGGGATAAAAGTGTACATCCATTTCATTATCGCCATTACCCCGAAAGCCAGCGGTTTTATAATGCCGGCCGGACAACAGCAGGCTATAAAATCTATCGTATGCACAAAACCAAGCTTTAGATACCGCTCGTTTTTATCGAAAAGGCTTTTATCCTTAGGCCCAAGATAGAATTGAAAGCGATATGTTTTTGAGCTGTCAGCCTTACCCATAGCGGCCAAAGTGCTTGGAGCGATTTTAAAATCCAATCCCATCGTTTCATCGCCGCTGTCGGCTTTGCTGTCACCATCAGGATTGTAAAGTCGGCCTGTTTTGTCGATTACCCAGTCGCAGTAGTCTTTTCCTTCATCCGGAAGAGGCACGACTATTGCCGCGAAGTACTTATTGACCGTGGCGGCCCAGAGAAAATCGGTGCCGGGCTTAGTCAGCTGTCTATCATCAAGGCTCTTTGCCTTGATGAGATTTTTCTTCTCAAGTCTTGTGCTTGTAATTCCCTGATTTTGTGAACCTCTGACTCTAAAGCCGGCCACAATTTTCCTCATATCGCTCCTGAACGACTCTCTGCCGAGCCCGCATGGTCCAGCCAGATTGAATTGGACTTGTTGCTCGGAAGCGGATAGATTTTCAACGGTTATGTCGTAATCCAAAAGATAATTGTCCGGGCTGACTTTGTAGGTTTTAGTCAGCTTCACAACCGGCTCATCAGTGCCTTGAAGTTTAATAATCGCCTCGAAACGGGCAGTCTGCGAGCCGTCCTCTGCTTTTTCAAGATCGAAGCTCTTCCAGTGCAAGTTTTGCAGGGGCAACTCAAGCTTCTGCTTGATAAGGGCATCATTTTGAAATCCTCTATTTGCCATTGACAGAATTTCACTGCCGTCGGCCTCGCGTGTGGGGGAAAGAATTACCAGTGGTTGCGGATTTTTATAATCACGGTCATTGAACTCGCTGAAGGTCGCTTTTCTAATGGCGGCACCTTTGGAGCTTAGCTCCAGTTGATACTTAAAGCCGCTTTTGGGATCCACTGAGCCGAGCGTGGTAATTTTGGCTGGAGCGCCATCGGCTCCGAAATTAGGACCAGCCGCTTCAATTTGAGGGACTTGCCTCTCAGGTGTATTCGCAAGATCATCGTTTTGGCTGCCTATAGTACTTTGCAGCAGGATCAGGGGCAGGCCTGCTTGTGATGGATTCTCAAAGACTCCGGACTCGACAACAAGCCAGCCACAAAATAAACAAAAACAAACCACAACTGAAGTCAAAGCAATTCTCATAATCCAATATCTCGTTTTAAGTCTATATGATTTCATTTCCGCCTTGTATTGTGATCCGGTGCGGAAATCTATTTAGTTCTCATTTTCTGGATCCTTGCTTTCGCAGGAATGACACAAGGAAATCCGGCGCAATCTATCTTCCGCTCTGCAGTCGCTCTGCATGGAAGTCGTCTAATTGTTCGATTGCCCTTATCTTTTTCATAGTGGTTTCAAAATCGTACTCTAACCGAACAAAATGCACTTCGTTTTCGTTAACGTACACATAGCTTGCCCTGTTGTCCTTGTCTCTGGGCTGTCCGACAGAGCCTATATTGATGATTGCTTTTTCGTCTTCGATAATCGGATATTTATCGCCCAGTTCTGCCGGCAGATAGAAATCAGGCTCGTCAAGAAATACGCCGGGCATATGAGTATGACCCACAAAGCAGATGTGCTTGATTTTCTCGAACAGCATTCGAACTTTTACTGGATTGGTGTAAACATCATCAGGAAAAATATATTCGTTAATCGGCCTTCTTGGAGAAGCGTGTACAAAATCTATTGTTGCCGAGTTTTTTCCCAATGTGCTTTTAAGAGTTCGCCTCATCGGCAGATTGCCCAAAAAGCTCCAGCGTCTGTTGCGGTGCTTTTCTTGTTCCTCCAATTCCAATACTTCCCTGCTCCAGAAGCTTGCCTGCTCGGCTCCGTAGTTGAAATTTGTCGGCTCATAAAAGACAGCATAGTCATGATTACCCAGAACGCACCACTTGGTCTTCTCAATAATGAGATCAAGACATTCCGTGGGATTTGGCCCGTAACCGATCACATCGCCCAGGCAGTAAATGGTCTTTATATTCCGTTTTTCGATATCGTCTAAAACCGTAGTTAAAGCCTCGATGTTCGAATGTATATCACTTAGAACAGCAAACATATTTGCCCTTTTAGTCAATAAAAACCACACTTTTTGCACAGGAAACTATTTAATAGCAGAAATCCCGCAAAAATGCCAGAATATTTATTAGCTTTTCTCTTATCTTAGTTTAGGCTTCATGGGGCGCGTTATTTATTTGCTCTGGGAGTTGGTGTTGTTATAATGCCGGAATACGATATGCAATATGAGAAACAAAAATGGCAGGCATGACTCTTCTTGAAACTTGTGGATTGGTAAAGAGATACTCAGGCAGGATCGTTGTTAACGAAGTATCTATTACGATCAGGCAGCAAAGTATTGTCGGGCTTTTGGGCCGTAATGGTGCCGGCAAGACCACCTCCTTTAGAATGATTATGGGTATGGTTACCCCAAATGGCGGGTCGGTCATCTTTGAAGGACGGCATATTACAAAACTGCCGATGTACAAGCGAGCCCGCTTGGGTATTGGATATCTTTCACAGGAGCCGAGTATCTTTCAGCGATTGAGCGTTCGCGATAACCTCTATGCGATTCTGGAAACGATGTCTATCACCAGAGCCGAGCGTAACCGCAGGGCTGATATGCTAATTGAGCGTTTCGCGCTGAGCGAGGTTGCCGGCAGCCAGGGAAGATTCCTTTCCGGGGGGGAGCGGAGAAAACTCGAAATCGCCCGTGCTATGGTGACCAATCCTTCGTTGATTCTTTTGGATGAGCCGTTTAGCGGTGTTGATCCTATTGCCGTTGAGGATTTGCAGCAGGAAATTCGAGGACTTGTTGCTTCCGGTGTCAGTATACTCGTCACCGACCATAACGTCGAAAGGACACTCGAGGTGGTTGATAAGGCTTACATTATCGATCACGGCAGGGTGATCGGGGCCGGTCCGCCCGCCGAGATCATCCGTAACGAACTCGTTATAAAATCGTATCTCGGTAACACATTCGACGGCGACGAATTTGACGATAAATAAGCGTAAAACAAGAAATAAAACTCCAAAAATGATTGATATTGAGAAATGTCGGATTACCCATTACCCGGCTGAGGTTTTGGGCAGGCGGGCTCAGCCGGTTGAAAAAGTCGATGATAATATCCATCGGTTGGTAGAGAAGATGACCGATATTATGCTGAAAAATAAAGGTGTCGGTCTGGCGGCGCCACAGGCGGGCGTATCTATACGGCTTTTCATAATATCGCTTGATGGAACGAGGGAAAACGTCAAGGTCTATATAAACCCAACCATCACGCCGGACGGAGAGCTTGGTTCGATAGATGAAGGTTGCCTGTCGGTGCCGGGAATCTATACGAAAATTCGAAGATACAAAAAATGCAAAGTTACTGCCACTGACCTTGACGGCAGGGAGTTTACCGACCAGGCCGAAGGACTTTACGCACGGGCTCTCCAGCACGAGTACGACCATATTGAAGGAATGACCATCGTTAATCGTATGGGCCAGACAGCAAAAATTGTACATCGAAGACATCTCAAGAAACTTTCAGAACGGCACAAGCAATAAGAGCCTATTGCTCTTGTCCGGGATAAACAATGAAGATAGCATATCTTGGCAGTGGTGAATTTGGTATTGAGTGCCTGGATGCCCTGGAGCAGTCAAGTCATGGTCTGCCCTACATCGTAACCCAGCCTCCGAACCCGGCCGGAAGGGGCAGAAAATCCTGTCCGACACCGGTTGCCCGCTGGGCAAATGCGCACTTGGTCCCTTTTATTGAAACAGACAACGTAAATATTCCTGATATTATCGAAAGGATAGCCGGTTATGAGCCGGACTTGATTGTCGTCATTGCGTTCGGCCAAAAAATCGGCAACGAGCTAATCAATCTGTCGCCGAAGGGTGCTATAAATGTCCATGCCTCTTTACTCCCGAAGTACCGTGGAGCCGCTCCGATAAACTGGGCAATAATCAACGGCGAAACCGAAACCGGCATCAGCATAATCACCTTGGCTGAAAAAATGGACGCCGGTCAAATCCTGGCACAGGCCCAAACAGACATCATACCCAACGAAACAGCCGGCCAGTTACACGACAGGTTGGCAAAAATAGCAGCCCCGCTGTTGTTGAAGACAATAGACCGGATTGCCGATGGCTCAGCAGTTTATGCCGAGCAGGACCATTCTAAAGCAACCCTCGCACCGAAGCTGGAAAAATCCGATGGCTTTCTAAACTTTGCTGAGTCAGCGGATGTTTTAGTAAGAAAAATACATGGCTTTTGGCCCTGGCCCGGTGCTTCTGCTAATTACATCTCGAAAAAGGCAGGCAAATCTATGCGTGTAACCATCGCCGCGGCCGAAGTGATTGAGACGGAAAATCCAACCAGGCTGCCGACCGGAACATTTGATGAGAACCTGAAGGTCGTCTGTGGCGAGAATGCCTTAAAGATTACACGAATCAAGCCGGCCGGCTCGGCACTGATGGACTTTAAAGATTTTGTCAACGGCCGCCAAACCCAATCCGGCGATTCGTTTGTGAAGATAGACAAGTAAAATATGGCTGGCCGAAGACCTAAACCTGCACGGGCTATCGCAATAGAAGTTTTGAACCGGTGTGACCCCAGGAAGAATTACGCCGGCCCGATATTGGACAAACTGCTGCATACAACCGACCAGAGGCGGCGGGCTACCGATCTTGTCTTTGGGACTTTGAGAAATCGCCAGGCTATCGATACGGTGATCGCGGCGTTCTCAGGCCGGCCCGTCGATCGTATTGAGGGAAAGTTGCTCAACATCATTCGTGTCGGGACATATGAGTTGGTCTATTCTCCTACGACCGAAGACTATGCTATCGTAAATGAGGCGGTCGAGAGCGCCAAAACCATAGCAGGCAAAAAGCAAACCGCCTTTGTGAACGCGGTTCTGCGACAGATCATCAGGCACATAAGCAATCGCCAGGTTCCGTTAGCTCAAGGTGACGCCAGGCGCATGCTGCCAAATGCCCCTTCGAGAGGCTGCGAATTCGATATCGACTTATTGCCTGGTGACGAGGCTTCTGTCGCCAAGTACCTGAGCACCGTTTTTTCGCTGCCCGAATGGCTGGTGACAGATTGGCTTGACGAGTTCGGCGAAGAATCCACAAGGCAAATTTGCTTTGCATCCAATCGCAGGCCGAGCATTTACATCAGACCCAACAGTTTGAGAACAACAACGGAGGCTTTGGCAGAAAAAATTAGCCTTGCAGACATTGAGTTTGAGATAGTCCCTGAGGTTGAAATGATTAGAATCAAAAGCCCGCGCGCGGTAACGCAGCTTCCCGGTTTTGTGGAAGGGTTGTTTATCGTTCAGGACATTACAGCATCGCAGGCGGTTCGTATTCTCAATCCCCGGCCTGGCTGGAAAATACTCGACCTCTGCGCTGCACCTGGCGTAAAAACAACACAGTTGGCTGAAGCAACCGGGGATTCGACAACGATTGTCGCAACAGATATCGACAGCCGGCGGCTGGATATGGTCAAAGACAATACTGCCCGGCTCGGAATAAAGAGCGTCAAAATCGCTGAGTACGAAAATCTGCAGAGCGTCGCCGCTGCCGAGATTGGCCCTTTCGATGCGGTTGTGCTGGATGTGCCCTGCTCAAATACCGGCGTTCTGGCGAAACGATTCGAGGCCCGCTATCGCGTAAATCCAAACACAATAAAAGCACTGACCGAAATACAAAGCGAGCTGCTTGGTACCACTGCGGTAATGTTAAAGCCTCAAGGGAAAATATGTTACAGTACTTGCAGTATTCAAAAAGAGGAAAACAGCGAGCTTGTAAGGGATTTCCTGAAGCAAAACCACACCTTCGAGCTTGAATCCGAAAAGCTGATTTTACCGTCAACCGGGGATTTTGACTATGATGGAGGCTACACGGCAATCCTTGTAAAAAAAAGCTGACCATGGCAACGCGGGCAAATTCCACACCGTCATTTTTCATTGTGTGATCGAAGTCTCGTATTTACTATTGTGGATGTTGGATAAGATGGGATATGAAAGTGAAAAGAAAAAAAACATTACTTTTGCACTTACAACCTGTTATATTAAAGAGAATTAAAATTTCTCTTAAAAGTTGAGATTTACCGATAAGTGCCTGCACATTCGGCTGAGTTTTTTAGTAGAAATTGGTTGAGAGAGTCTTTAATGAGTAAATTTCTGGAGCAAGTTAATAGTCCGGCGGATATTAAGAAACTGTCAGTACCTGAACTGAGGTCTTTGGCGGAGGAAATACGCCAGTTCATTCTCAACTCAGTAAGTAAGACCGGAGGACACCTTGCAAGCAATCTCGGCGTGGTGGAATTGACACTGGCGTTGCACTGCGTATTTGATTTTCAACAAGACAAGCTGCTCTGGGATGTCGGGCATCAGTGTTATACGCACAAAATTATCACTGGAAGAAAAGAAAAATTCGAGAATCTTCGTCACTTCGGCGGCATTAGCGGTTTTCCCAATCCGGCTGAGAGTGTCTATGACCAGTTTGCCGTCGGGCATGCCGGAACCTCAATAGCTACAGCAATCGGGATGGCTTTGGGTGAGCAATTGAGAATTAAGGATAAAGAACGCCACTCTAATAAAATCGTGGCGGTAATCGGCGATGCCAGTATTGTTAACGGTGTTTCTTTTGAGGCGCTCAACAATCTCGGACTGGTCAAGAGGCAATTGCTGATTGTGCTCAACGATAACTACATGGCGATAGACGCCACGGTTGGAGCAATGGCGAAATATTTCTCCAAAGTACGACTAAGTCAGACATACGAGGGTTTACGCAAGACTACGAGCAATATCCTGGAACACATGCCAGTTATCGGCAAAAGTGTTGAAGAAACACTTGAGAGGATTAAGAAAAGTATCAGAATGGTCCTGCCGGCCAGTCAGATGTTTGAAAGTCTGCATATTCCGTACTTCGGTCCTGTTGACGGTCACGATATCGGCTCACTCATACGGTTGTTCGAGGCCTCGGCAGAGTTGAATCATCCGGCAATTTTGCACGTTTACACGAAGAAAGGCAAAGGTTTTCGTCCGGCGGATCTGGGTCCCAGCAAATTTCATTCGACCGGCCCATTCAAAATAAATGGAGATACTGTCGAATCGGCCTCATTACCAGGCAGGAAGAGCTTTACCAAAGCGTTCGGTGAGCATCTGACTGAATTGGCCCAGAAGGACGAGAAAATTGTTGCCATTACCTCGGCGATGTGCGACGGCACGGGGCTGAAGGAGTTCCGCAAAAAGTTCCCCGACCGCTTCTACGATGTTGGTATCGCTGAAAGTGCTGCTGTCGATATAGCAGCCGGTCTGGCCAGGAGCGGTTTAAAGCCGGTGGTCTGTATCTATTCGACCTTTTTGCAGCGTAGTTTCGACCAGATCTTCCAGGAAGTGGCATTACAAAATCTCCCGGTCGTTTTTTGTATCGACAGGGCTGGGGTAGTCGGCTCGGACGGACCGACGCATCACGGACTGATGGACATTGGATTCCTGCGAATGATGCCGAATATGGTGCTGACGGCTCCCGCCAATGATATTGAAATGAGACTGGCCCTGAAATTTGCCTTGAATGAGGATAAGCCGGTCGTCATAAGGTATCCGAAAGACGTTGTACCACCGCAGGAGTATGATAGGGCCGTTTGCGCTAAGCCGTTCAAGTTAGGTAAGAGCGTAACCGTCAAAAGGGCAAAAAATTCTGCTGTTGCGATTGTCAGTTACGGCAGTATCCTGACAGAGGCGATGAAGGCAGCTGAGTTGTTGGCTGAAGACAAAATTGTGGTTGAGGTGCTTAATGGGCGATTCGCTGCTCCTGTCGATAGTAAGATCATCTCTCTGGTTGAGCAGGGCAAGGGCATAGTTACGGTAGAGGACCATGCCATCGCCTGCGGATTTGGCTCGGCCATACTTGAACTGGCTGCTGCTAAAGGCTGTTCGCTAAAGGCTGTACGCTTGCTCGGTGCACCAAGGAGATTTATAGGACACAATTTACGCAACGCTCAGCTTACGGAAGCGGGAATAAATGCCGATAAAATAGCAGAAACAGTAAAAAACATGCTCGACGCTTGATGGATTTATTTACAAAGAATTAAAATCGAGCATGGAGTATCGAGGAACAGGATATGAAATCCCTGCCCAAGCTGTTAATTTTCGGAGACCCGGACAAAAAAGGCGTCAGCGAGGCAATTGAGCAGTTTGTCAGCTTTGCCAAAGATAAGTCTGAGATAGTAGCAAGGTACGGCATTGAGGATTTAAAGGACACCCGAGATAATCATTCCGAGTCGAATGCTGGGGCCGAACCGAAAAATGATGTACTGAAAAAATGTGATTTTGCGATTGTTTTTGGTGGCGACGGGAGCATTATTTCAACGGCAAGGACTGTAAGCAGGGCATCTTTGCCGGTGATAGGTGTTAATGTTGGGAAACTCGGCTTCCTGGCCGAATTCAGTGTCGGCGAGCTTAAAAAATTCTTTCCTCGTATTGCGAAAGGGACGGTTCCAATAGATAAGCGCATGATGCTGGACTGTAGAGTTTTCAGTAATGGCCAGGAAAGGAGCCGAATCCAGAAATTCCGCTCGGCAGCTATCAATGATATTTTTGTCACGGCAGGGCCGTCTTTTAGAACTATCGAGCTTAAGATATTAGTGGATGGCCAGCCGCTGGCCGGTTGTGTCAGTGATGGATTGATAATTTCTACCCCAACCGGCTCAACGGCCTATAATCTCTCGGCGGGGGGCCCGATACTCTCGCCTAAGATGGAGGCTATGGTTATTACGCCGATTTGTCCTCATTCGCTAAGTTTTCGGCCAATTGTTATAAACGCCGAGAGCACAATAGAGGTCTTTGGCGTACGGGTCAACGAAGGCACAACTGTTTCTATCGATGGCCAGGTTTCGCTGAGGCTGTTAATTGATGATGTGGTGAAAGTCGAGAGGCAAAATTACGACTTTTTTACTGTGAATAATCCGCTTCGGAGCCAATGGGACACTTTGGCAACTAAACTAAGCTGGGCTGAAAAGCCGAAGTATAAGGAATACCCGAACGAATAGTTAAGTCTTAACTGGTTAAGTGGTGAAAGGGCAGTAGTTAATTAACCGATTAACTAATTGTTAGGTATTTAATATTATGAGAATCTGGCTATTCATTGTCACAGCTGTGTTTTGTTTTATATTCTGCTCGCCGGCAATCTGGTCGCAAGAAAATTTTGCGATAAGGAATCCTATTGGTCCGAGCACTGTGCCTCCGAGCAGTATCAGCAGTGGTGTTGTAAGTAATCCTGACCCGATTGATACGACCGGGAATTTGTTAATTACAGGCAATGTGCGCCGCGGCAGGCATTTCCGCGGCAGCGTGCCTTATCAATCGACTTCAAATTTTAATGCGAACCTTGGTTCAGCGTCTCTTAGTTCTTTTTTAAGGGATTCGGCCGGTTCAGAAGATTACGGTAGATATTCCTACGAATACCCAACTCAGCCTTATTATTCTCCGAGCACGACAGTAACTACTATGATGCCGGGCCGCTCTGGTGTCTTCATGCCTACTATTCCAGGGATTAAGACTACTGGACAACAGGACAGTCGTTTCGGGGGAACTGATGTATTTGGTTTTGAGTCTTTGCCAACGGAACAAGCTTTATCCAGCCGGGGTCTTGCTACAACTGATATAGGATTGAAAGAATCTCAGACGCAATATAGCTCTTTGGCTGAGCCCGGCTTCCGAGGACTCGGGTCACGAGCAACGAAAAGCACGCTAACGAGAGACATGTCGCTGAGTCTGAAGGGAGCAGAGCGACTGGTTCCGGGTGAAATCGGCATAAGCCGGCAAGGTGATGGGTTGGCTTTTGAACAGTCCCAGAACCAGATTAAAGACATAAGAGGCAGTATGCAAGATCCAACAACGGCCTTAAGTCTGGAGTCTGGATTCTTGGATAAGGGACCGAAACAGGGCCCGTTAGTCAAGGATGATTCTTTTCGATATCCGAACAGTAAAACGAGTATCGAGAATCTAAAATCGAAGTTTGAGATGCAAACACCGGCTGAATCCACCGTTAGTGGAAAGCAAACTATTGCTACCCGCCGGCTTCCCGCTTTGGATGAGTTACCTGGCGTGGAGTCCACATCGCAGGGAGACCTCGTTTCTCAAAAGGGCGCAAACTGGCCAGCCATAAGCGGTGAATCCAGGTTATATCAGGATAAACCTTCGCTTGGTGAGCAGGATAATTATATCAAGCGGCAAGTGGGAGTCGTAAAGGAAGATACGCCTGACCAGGGACAAAATGATGTTTTGGGGCGAATAAGGCAGCAACTCGATGATTTGACCAAGTCCATCGAGACAAGCTTGCAGGCGAGACCGGATGACGCAAGTAAGGCCGGAAAAATCAATTCGATTTCTCAGAGCCAAAATAAGCTTCTGGGACCCCAGCGATATACGCTTAATTCTCGTGATGCGACCCAACAGGAGCGGATTGACTATGGGAACCAATTGAGTCTTTACCAGAGAGGAGACTTTCGCTTAAGTGGGGAGGAGCTTGCTCCTGCAACGACAGCAGATGAGCTTGGTCCGGCTAATAACGGAAAACCAACCTCTTTTGAATTTCCAGGGGCACCGAGTTGGGAAAGCTCTCAAAAGCAAAGTTCTCCTTTGGATGAGCTGGGTAAGCTTTCACAAGCCGATATATCTGCCGAGGCTAAACACATTATGGGGTCTTATAAGAGCCTCATATCTTTCTCGTCAGCTAAATTCAATCAGCACATGCGGGCTGCTGATGATTATTTAAAGACCGGCAGGTACTACCAGGCAGCAAATACTTTCTCTCTGGCGTCGATGTATGAACCAGACAATCCATTAGCATTTGCCGGTAGGGGGCATGCGTTGCTTGCGGCCGGAGAATATATCAGTAGCGCCCTGTTCATTTCAAGAGCCCTGACAATTGATCCTGAATATGCACAGACTCAAATCGACCTTGCTGCTATGTTGGGTGGCGAGAACGAGTTAGCCGGCAGGATAGCCGAGGCCGAACAGTGGCTGGCAAGAAGCGGCTCAAGTGAGCTGCAGTTCATCCTGAGCTATGTTTATTATCGGACGGCTAAACTAAAACAGGCTAAACAGACGATCGATGCAGTTTATGAAAAGATGCCGCAGTCAAAGGCGGTTCAGGCAATTAGGATGGCGATTGACAACGCAATGACAAAACCGTGACGAATTGCAGCTCAAAAGTGTTTTTTGCAGAACAGTCATGAATCATGGATGGTATTGTTCCGGCATTTCGTGTTCGGTGCCGTAATTTAGCGAGAGACACTTTCTTCAAGCTGGGCAAGCATTGTTTTGGCTTTTGAGACTTTGTTGCCGGCTGGGCCCTGCCAGTGAAGCTCCGCATTTCTTTGTATCAGATCTTCAATCTTTTTGCAGGCTAAAAGTACAGTGGCATGATTTTTATTACCCATCACTCTGCCTATCTCTGAGGACGACATGTTTGTGTGTTTTCTGGTCAGATACATGCTGAAATGACGGGCCATAGCCACAGTCCTGTTTTTCTTGGACGAGTGCATAGTCGTCGGCGTTATCCCGAAATAGCTCGCCACCGCTGATTCGATGTCCGATACGTGCACAATCGGGTCACACCTTTCCATGTGTTCAATCAGGACCGCTTTGGCCATAGACGTGGTGATTTTTTCGTTTTTCAATGACGAATATGCAATCAGCTTCAGCAGTGCACCTTCCAGCTCCCGCACGTTGGAGCGTAGATTTTCGGCTATATATTTTATTACGCTTTCGGGCATCGGCGCATTTTGAGTTTTAATATTATTTGCAAACTGTCTGCATATCCGGCAGCGCGTATGAAAATCAGGAGTCTCAATCTTCACAACCATTCCGGAAACAAACCGGTTAATCAGCTTTTCGGATAGTTGACCTATCATCTTCGGATGTGCATCAGAAGCCAGGACAACCTGTTTGCCTGCCAGATTGATTGTATTGAAGGTATGTAAAAATTCCTCCTGCGTTGATGGTTTGCTGGCCAAGAAGTGAATATCGTCGATTGCTAACAGGTCCGTTTGTCGCATTCGTCGTCTAAAAGCCTCCAGCTTTTTTGTCTTCAAGGCCAGCACAAACTGATTGACAAAATCTTCCGCTGACAGATATAGCCAATTAGTCTGGGGCCGCTTATTACACACCCCATTACATATCCCTTGTAGTAGATGTGTTTTACCGACCCCGTATCCTCCATGGATAAACAGCGGATTAAAAGGGCTTTGCTGCTCATTTACGACAACTTTGGCGGCATTGCAGGCCAGCTCATTCGATGAGCCGACAACGAACGTATCCAGACTTAGTTTGAGCTTTCCGGATGCTTGACGCCTGCTGCTCGGTGCTCGTTGAGAATCGAGACTCGAGGATCGAGTAACGAGTTTTGCCGGTGAATCCAGTTGAGTTCGCCTCTGATGGCCGGAAAGCTCAGGATTAATAGTGAATGTAACCTTTGCATCTTTGCCGGTAACCGACCGAACAGCCTGGCTGATTTCACTCAAAAAATGATTTTCAATCCAACTTGCTATAAAAAGGTTTGGCACGGCGACTTTCAGGTATCCACCGGCAAGTGTCAGCTTCGTTGAATTCTTAAACCATATTTTGAACTTCTGCTGTCCAACCATATTGGCAAGAGCTTCGTCAATAGCACGTATTTGGGTTTCAGTTGTAAGAGAACTCTCATCCGTGATTGTGCTCTGCATTGTATCCTTCCTTTAATGGTATTTGGGTAACAGACAATCTACCATTTAACCATTCAACTTATCACTAACAACTCCCATTATTGAGGGATCAGAAAGTAAATCAATTGCGTTTTGAAAAATTTCTTTTCCACTTACTGGAGGTTGCGGTGGCCATTGACTTTGCGCGCGAAAAAAAAATGTTGTTAACAGGTTTTGCACATCGTAACTTTGTTTTGTGGAAAAGCTGTGAATAGGGTTTGTGTTCGGATATTAAAACGCGAAGACAGCTTTGAGTGTACCGTTTCCACAACGCAACGCATCTGGGGCGGCTCAAGGTTTTAAGGAGTCCGATTTTATATCCGACCTGTCCGTCGTGTACTTTGAATGAGCATAGCCATTTGTATCGGCGATTTGAAAATTATACCGGCAGAAGTTTCCCGGGTGTATCCAAACCGCATCATAATTTCCAGAATGCACATGGTCTTTCTTGAAAGGCACGGTACGAGAAATATATTATTGTCCGGTTTGCGCGTTAGAATTTTGTTCCGGACGATTGTCCGTTTTTATCTGCCTCGACATTGCGATTGTTCCGGTTCTGGCGACGCTTTTAATGCCATAGGGCTTGCACACGTTGATGAAGGCCTCTATCTTTTCCTCGGGCCCGCTGACTTCGACCATGACGAACTTCTGGCCGATGTCCACAACTTTGCCCTTGAACATTTCTATCAGCGAGAGTATCTCACCCCTTTTTTCCGGCGGCGCAGAAATCGCTATGAGCATCAAATCACGTGCCACCACCGGTTGGCCGACAAAATCCTGAACCTTAACTACCGGAACAACCTTGGCTAACTGCTTTCGAACCTGCTCGACGACCCTGTCATCGCCAATAACGACAATTGTCATCCGGCTCAACGCGGGGTCCTCGGTTCTACCGACAACCAGCGAATCAATATTGAATGCCCGAGCTGCAAACATTCCTGCAACATGGGCCAGAACTCCAGGCTTATTTTCAACTAATGCGCTTATTATATGTTTCATGATTTAGTCCTTGGTTCATAGTTCGTGGTTCGTAGTCAATAGTCTATGAGCTAACAACTACAAAATATCAACTTTTTATGCTCGAATCAGATTAACCTTTCCAGTATATCAAGCCCGCTCATCTCATCTATACTTTTACCTGCAGGTACCATAGGCCAAACATTTTCTTCGGGTTCGATTCTAAAGTCAACCACACAAGGCTGCTTTTCTTTCAACATTTGCTTGACTGCTTTGGGAACGTCGGTTTTTTTCTCGACGGTCATCCCGATCGCGCCGAGTGCACGCGCCAGGACAGCATAATCGGGATTGGACAGATAGCTCTTGGAATACCGCTTGCCGTAGAAAAGCTCCTGCCACTGCCGGACCATTCCCATATACCCGTTGTTCAGGATACAGACCTTTATCGGCAGATTGTGCTCTACTGCCGTTGAAAGCTCGGTCATCGTCATATTGAAGCTGTGGTCACCGTCAATGTCAATAACGGTGGTGTCCGGCTTGGCTACCTGAGCGCCTATTGCGGCTGGCAGACCGAAGCCCATCGTCCCGAGTCCGCCGGAGCTTATAAACTGCCTGGGCTTGACGAACTTGTAGAACTGAGCGGCCCACATCTGATTTTGACCGACACCAGTGGTTATTATCGCTTTACTTTTGGTCTGACAGCAAATCTCTTCGATAACGTACTGCGGCTTAATAGTCGATGCATTCTGGTCATAGCGGAACGCAAACTTCTTCTTCCAATCGGCAATCTTTTTGAACCAGCTTTTTCTTTCATGGTATTCGACCTGCTTAACCAGCTCGCCAAGGATTGCTTTAGCATCGCCGACAACGGGAATTTCTACTCGAACATTCTTTGAAATGCTCGCAGGATCAATATCGATATGTATTGTCTTGGCATGCGGCGCAAAGGTCTCGATTTTACCCGTAACTCTATCATCAAAGCGGGCACCTACGGCAATCAGTAAATCACACTCCTGTACGGCATAATTGGCATACGCAGAGCCGTGCATACCGAGCATATCCAGAGATTCCGGCTTTCTCTGATCGTAACTGCCTAATCCCAAAAGTGTCATTGTCACGGGCAGATGTGCTTTTTCCGCCAACGCCCTTAATTCTTTGCTGGCATTTGCAGTGATGACACCGCCGCCGACATAAAGTACGGGCTGCTTGGATTTATTTATCGCCTTGGCGGCTGTCGATATTTGTCTGGCGTGTCCTTTGGTCCGGACTCGATAGCCGGGCAGCTTCATCTCAGCAGAGCCGTCGGTGCTGTACTTGTTGACCTCCACGTCAACCGGTATATCGATCAGCACCGGACCGGGTCGACCGGTCGATGCAATATAAAAAGATTCGCGGATGGTGCGCGCCAGGTCTTTAATATCCTTGACAATACAATTATATTTTGTGACCGGACGGGTAATGCCGGTAGTGTCGGCTTCCTGGAACGCATCGTTTCCAATCAGTTCCGTGCGAACCTGGCCCGTCATGGCAACTAAAGGTACCGAGTCCATCATCGCCGTAGCAAGACCGGTCACCAGGTTGCACGCCCCGGGTCCGCTTGTCGCGAGCACAACGCCGACTTTTCCGCTGGCGCGGGCGTAGGCATCGGCCATGTGGCACCCGCCTTGTTCGTGACGTGGCACTACAAAATTGATCGGCGCATCATACAATCTGTCGAATAAAGGCAACACCACACCGCCCGTATAGCCGAACATCGTATCCACGCCTTGTTCAATTAGCGTATCGACAATGATCTGGGCGCCTGTTTTGACAGTGAATTGGCCGGCTGAGCGAGCCGAAGCACGAGACTTGGTTTTCATTTTTATTCCTTTCCTGATAAACGTTAACTGGCTCCTTTTTGCCACGAGGCAAAACAGGAACCCTCTTGTTATTCCGGTTACTTATGGCTTCGTTGGATCCCTTCGGTGAACTAACCGTTTCTGCGAGAGAAAAACGACCAAATCATTCGAAGATTCTAAATCCTGCCATAATCCCGTAACCATCCCATACCGGGACATCTCAGGGTCGTATTTGCATGTTTTCATCCAAATACACAGCTATTATACAATAGCCACTTATCCTCTGTCAATTACTTTCGGCAATTTATTTCGCTGCCGATAAAGATTTTTCCTTTTTTAGGTCCAACAAATCCGTTTTCAAGCCGTACATAAAAAAAACTGGCTAAAAGCTGAATTGTCTGTATAATTACAGGTAAATAAAATTTTTGGAGATTTTTTATGTGTGAAAAATGCGGTTGCAGCGAAGCTAATACTGAAAACACCCTGGAAGAACAGGTCAAAGATACGATCGAGGCCATTCGGCCGGGCCTGCAAGGCCACGGCGGAGACGTTGAGTTGGTTGGGATAGATGACGATAACACCGTCAGAGTGCGCCTGCAGGGGGCCTGTCAGGGTTGTCCCGGTGCTACGATGACAATGAAAATGGGAATCGAAAGAATCCTTAGGGAAAAAGTCCCCCAGGTCAAAGAAGTCGTCGCAGTGGACTAATATTTAGTAACAACTCAAAGGAACGGTACTATTGCGATCGAAAAGAGCCTTTTGCTCTGAGGGTGATTGATGTCGAGGCGTTTTCTATTGTCCTAAACACTCAAGGATACCATTAGTGTCGGGATTTTGAATTACGCCTCTTTCGGTTATTATCGCGGTGATGTCCCTCGCCTCTGTGACGTCAAAAGCAGGATTGTGCACACCGACGCCGGCAGGGGCGGTTTGTGTACCGGCAAATGTAGTTACCTCCTCAGCAGGCCTTTGCTCGATTGGTATCTCGCTGCCGCTCTTGATGCTCAAATCGAAAGTACTCGATGGGGCGGCGATGTAAAATGGTATGCTATGCTCGCGGGCCAGAATGCTCAGGCTGTAGGTACCGATCTTGTTGGCCGCATCACCGTTTGCCGCGATTCGGTCGGCGCCGGTTATGACTGAGTTTATCTTTCCCTGCTTCATCAGCCACCCGGCCATGTTGTCGCAGATGACTGTCACATCTATCCCCGCTTGTTTCAGCTCCCAGGAAGTCAGTCTTGCTCCTTGCAGCAGCGGCCGGGTCTCATCCGCGTAGACTCTGAACTTTTTTCCCTTTTTGTGTGCCTCGAACATCGGCGAAAGAGCGGTTCCCTGCCCGGCGGTGGCAAGAGCCCCGGCGTTGCAGTGCGTCAGAATCCCGTCGCCATTCTTAATGAATTTTTCACCATGCCGGCCGATCCGCCGGCACATCTCCACGTCTTCATCGTAGATAGCATTAGCTTCTCTCAGGACGGTCTCTCGCAACTGCTGCAAAGTTTCAGCCGGTGACGCCGCCCGCCAGACTCGATCCAATGCCCAAAACAGGTTCACGGCGGTAGGGCGGGACGATGCGAGGTATTTGCGAGCGCATTTTAATGCTTCGAGAGATTTTTCTATGCTGGCATTTGCGTTAAGCTTTTGAAGAGCCAGGATAAGTCCGTAGGCTGCCGAGACTCCTATGGCCGGAGCGCCTCGGACAGCAAGCGTCTTTATCGCTTCGAATAGGCTCTCGACGTCCCGGCATTGCAGTTTGACGAATTCCGCCGGCAGACGTCTTTGGTCTATAAGCTCCAAATAACCGTCAACACCACCAATCCATTTCACAGCTTGAACAATCATAATAGTCGTACCTTGTATCGAAATTTAGGAATAGATTCTTGCCTCTCTGTAATCCTGCCAGGCCGGTTCGAATGCCTTCCTGTCGGTCGGGGCCGGCCTCAGTTCTATATTCATGCAACGGAACAAGTCGGGCGAACTTTCATCGTATTCGACCTGAAGTACTGAATTTCTTAACGACTCATTCTCGGGTTTGAATCTTAAAGCCTCACTGGTTGCCTTGTTAATAACGTCCGGATGTATTTCAATACCATCCTCGGCCAGAACAAGATGCGAACCACGTGACCCGCTGCCTTGCTCGAGTAATTCCACTACTGCTTTAAGATACGCAACGCTGGTCAGGGCTAAATGTTCTGCCTGGATCGCTTTTATAAGGGACTTGGAGTCCTTTAGTTTGAAGCCCTGCTGTTGTATATCTTTGTAAATCTTGACCGCCTCTGCCAGGGCGTTTCGGGCATCATTCAGCTCTCTTATATGCCCTGCCGACGTGGTCATTCGGTTCTGGATTTGCTCGATTACTTCTACGGGCACCAAACCGGATGATTTTTTATATGCCTCAAACCTGTTAATAAGGCGAGTTAACTGTTGGTCGATCCCGGCTCGGTTGTCAGAATAATCGGGTCCGCCTTCAGCCGGACAGCCGTAGGCATTGACAATGTATTCTGCCGCTCGCAATCCGCCCGTCTGGCCGGCGTTAAGGGCCGAACCCCCGGGCCGTTTGACGCCGTGTGTCCCTGCCATCTCACCGATTATAAAAGTCCGCTGGATATTGGACTGCCACCATTTATCCACGGCAAAGCCGCCGTTGTTGTGCTGGGCACAAACCGCAATTTCGAGCGGCTGTGAATATAAATCAATGCCGTTTTCCTTGTAAATATCGATGGCGGGAGGATTCATGGCAAAGAGCCTTTTGATAGGCGTATTTTGTAATGCGCCTGCCTTTTTGAGATATTCGGAAGCCTCCGGTTCGAGAGCTTCGATTTCAAAATCCTCCATCGAATCATTACCGACAGGATTATGCAGAAAGTCCATAAAGACCCGTCTGTCTTTTTGTGTTTCATTGAATACAAGAATATCAATTAAAGATGATTGAAGATTCTCAATTCGCTGCGGGTCAAAGGGCCACTGATAACCCTTGAGAAAAATATCCGTTGCCATCTTGCTCATTGAGGGAAAAAAACCTGTCAGAAATTCGCGTTCGTCTTTTCCATCGGCGTCAGTGCTGAAAATGCGCGGTATAGCCTGCATATAAGTCCCGGACACATTCCAGCGAAACTTTACACTTGCCAGTCCGAACTGTGATTCGGTCAGATTTGCTCCGATCAGTCCTGCTTTGAAGGCGAGGCCGTGAATACCTAACTGGCCCTTCGGATAAACGCTGGTTTTATAAAGCTCGCCGGGACCGCCGGCCGCAAGAACAATATTCTCACCGAGGTAGACGTTTATAGCATCATTTGATTCGTCGATACTTTTTTTATCTATAGTCACAACACCTGCGATTCGCCTGGATTTGCCGGAGCCTACGGTGAGCAGATGAGCTATTTCCTGCCTGTCGTGAATCTTGACGCCGTACCGTTCGAGTTGTTTCTGCAGGCATTCACTCATAAATTTGCTGGTTTTCGGGCCCGCGGAAGTGGCTCTTTCGTATGGGTCGTGGTCTGTTTTATAGCCGATGAAACTGCCCATTGGGTCCGTTGGAAAAGGCACGCCCACCTGGACCAGATGGTAGAATTCCCGAAGTGAACCGATTGCCTCGGCAAGGGCCGAATCGCCATGACAGCAGCCGGCTGCGGTTAAGCTCTTGACAAACTCTTCGGCGCTGTCTGCGATATCCGGACTGGTGCCCATCTTGTAATATGTTTGCTTATCAGAGCCGCTCATCCGCGATGCGCCCAGGCCTAATCCTGCAGTTACTACGGCGATCCTCTGTTCCGGATTTGCAATGCCTTTCTGTTCCATAAATTCATACAGGTGCACGGCACAGTTCATTCCTGCCGCTCCTGAGCCGACAATTACCGTGTTGTAACGATGTAAACTGATAGTTTGGTTGCCTAATTCTTTTTTTTGCATATCTGCTTTCCTTTTTTCAAAGATCGATACCAATGTAATTGTTTGTTCTTATTATGTTCATTCATGTCAGGTCTGCGCGTGTTTGTTTCCCAAGATGTAAACCGATAATCAAATTCAACTCTCGGCGGTTAGAAAACTGCACAATGTTCTGACGTTGCTTATAAAAGTCCGGCTGTCGATGATTCCGGATTCCGGCTCGACCTTGTGGCTCCTGAGCCGGCCTCGCTGGACCCAGGCACCACGCTCGTCCATACTGTCGATAATCTTTCGTACCTCTGCCGCCAATTTAGGTGACAATCGCTCCGTTTTCTTGCCGCTGAGCTTGCCTTTATCTGTTGGTTCGGTTTTTAATAACAAATTATATTTAGTCTCTATCGAATCCAGCCTCGATTCGACAATAAAACTATAGTGCGTCGGAACGTCATCACTGTTATAAGTAATCTTGTAATCCCTGGTAAAATAAAGAGGCATGTTTGTCTTTAATTCGTAAAATCGTGCCAATCGACCGTCAGGTAGTTGCGATTTGCGAAGATAAGAAATTGCCCGCGGAATTGGGGCGAGATATTTTTTCTTTCCGGTTTTTTGGTACAGCAGCATCAGAGTTTCCAGGACATTTTGCGACTCTCCGCCGGTTATTGCCGGCGGCTCAAACTTGCGATCCCAGACCGGATGCATATTGGGGTCGTATTGCTGTGCCCATGCCGGCTGCGGCTCTGGCATCTGAGCCAGAATGAGAAAGTCACCTGCTTTCAAGGCAGACTCCAGATACTTCTGGTCCTGATAAATGTCATAGGCATCCAGCATAGTGGCGATCATATCCATCATAACGTTGTCGTTGAGAAAATAGCGGCCGGTCCAAACATTTAACCAGGTGCGCGACCATGTTTCGGGATAACCGGCCGCTTTCACAGGGTAATCCTCGGCGCTCGCCGGGCTTGGGTACTGGTCCCACCATTGGTACCAGCCGCCGTTGGGGAACTGAGCCCTGAGCATAGCCTCAAGGGCGCGGGTAACCGCCTCGTGAATCTTCTTGTCCCTGAATTGAAATATTTTGTCCAGCCTCATAAGGAAGCGAACGGCCGACTGAGTTGTGTTGTCATCAAGTGTGGTCTTTTGTTTCTGGCCATCCTGCCTGGGGACATCATGATAACCATAACGCTGCCGTTTAGCGGGGTCGAACTCGATATGGTAAAACCAGCCTCCGGTTCGAAGTTGTCCCCGTACAAGTGCATAAGCGGTATCCCGAGCCGCATCGAGATAGAGTTGTTCACCGGTTGCTTCGTACCCATCGAGATAAACTTGACCGATCGAAGGTGTGCCGGGCGGCTGGACCCATACCATCGTCTCACTTGCCTTGCCTTCTCCCTCCCGCAGAGCCAAATCAGCGCTGTACCTCCAAAGATAACCACCATGGATGGCCACGTCCGAGTGAAAGAACCGTACTGCCTTTCGCAATGCATTCATCGCTTCCTGGCGGGTGACAGCCTCACCCGCTAAAGTGCAGTGCGCAGCTAAACATATAATAGCGGTGACGTACACGGCAAATCGATATTTCATATTCATATTCCTTCCATAACGACCTCGGCCAACACCTTCAATCGTGAAAAAGTGCTGCTATAGCGGCACAATTCCGCCCGACCGTGTGCAAAAAGCTTTTCAATTAACTTCAATTCTCAATACGTCCCGTACCTCGTGCCCGTCGGGTTTTCTGTATATAAAGGCAAATACCGAACCAGGCATCTTCTATCAACCATATACTACCAAAATCATATTTCTTTGCACAGTATGACCTTGAAAATCAAGGGTCAATATAATATCGCCGCGCAGATGCCGCTCCCGCGCCCGGATGAGCTTCGCTCTTTAATTCTTCAGAAGTTCGGGCTTTACAAATCCTTCAGGCATTTCCCGCGGCAGCACCCGCACATTTCCCTGCTTGTCACAAAAGTAAAGCGAAGATTGTGAGGGTTTTCTGCCGTGTCCGTCGGCCCAGATGGCATAGAAATCTGGATGAGCATCTACCGGACGTCGCACGTATGTATGGTTGAACGGACTATTGTTCGTAAGTTGTTTGATTTTCCGCCAGCTTTTCCCAAGGTCTTTACTTGCCCACATAGCTATCTCGCCGCCCGGATTATATGGCTGAGGCCCGGTTTCGGTCGGGCCGATGATTCGCCACGTTGTGTCTTCCTCGATATAGAGCGAGCCCATGTCGTAGTTGTTATCTGAGACAAAAGCGGGTCTTATCTGCCAGTTTTTTCCCGTCCATCGGGCGGTAGTCCATGTCCGCGGGTCGTTTTTCGGGCCGGATTCGTATCCTTTACTCGTCAAAAATAAAATTACAGGATTTTCTTGCATGTCGAACCGAATATCCTTCAGATATACGTTCAGACTTTCCTTCTGGTAGTCATGGACGAGAGCAGGATTATCCGGGTCCGTCAAAGGCAGCGTCAAATCCCTTCCATCGGCGGTCCGCCATGTTTTGCCAAGGTCGGCAGTTTCGATATAGTACAGGTTCGTGCGCCAGTTCAGGCCTTTTCCCTGTGGGTGAAAATTGAATGCGGCCACTGCCTTATTTTTGCCGGCGGCGCTGATTTGATAGTGCCCCTTATCAATCGCGGCGATGCGGAGCCAACTTGACCATTGGACTCCGTCCCGGCTTTTCATAAAGCATATAGTGCGGTCAACCGGATAGTTGTAACGAGTGAAAAAGCACGCAAAACCTTTTTCTTTGAGATGCCAGGGCTGCATATAGGAAAAGTTGGTCATTGGAACTTCTTTGTCGTTTTCGATTTTTGTTACATTGACGAGTTCGAATTCATTCACATCGTATGGATTTTTGCTTTTGTGAACATATGAAGGTCTGCCTGTACCGTGGGAAGTTGAGAATATCCAGATATGGCCGTTATCATCAACGGAGATAACCGGATTGTCGTGTGCATCGCTTGTCTTTTTATCAAGAAGAATGGTCGGTCGGGGCACCATCCCCATCTCGTGGTCGTAGTAAGAGACCATATGGAGCAGCTTGGTGTTGCTGTCTGTTGTTGTTCCGCCGTAGCAGAAGAAAGTTTTTTTGACCTTCTCACAATAAACGGCGAACGGTCTGTGTTTGGCGCAATATGTTCCCAGTCCGCCGCTGTACTTGTAGACGTATTCATCGCCGGAGGGCTGATTCATATACCAGATTCCGCGATAGCCGGTGTCCTTAGCTTTGATTGTGAGTATCGAGGCAGAAGTGTTTGTGCTGCCGGGCAACTTCCCTCTTGCTGTTAAAGGACAGATAGTGAGGGTTGCAAACATTATGCACTGCCAAAAAGCAGTAAGAGCTGCATTTTTCATATCTTGTTTCGCTTTGTGCTATGCGTTTCTATGCGATATTGAAATTTCTGCCGGTGGTTTGGCTTACCTGTTCAATAGAAGCTGAGGCAAAGTCGATATCGGGGTATTGTTCCGCCCGTAACCTGTCTATCAACTGTTTAATCTTTTTCAGTTCCTCGGCCAGAAGCTCGTAGTCCTGCTCATCGATGATTTTCTTCATGGTAGCTTTTTCAATCATGCTAAATGAGCCGCCCAGAACCAGGATTCCGGCATCGATGTAGTCGGGAATATTACCGGGATTGGTTCCACCCGTTGGCACGAGGCTGATGGTCTTATGAATAGCCGGGTCGATTGCCTTTACAAAGGCCGGGCCGCCAAGCTGCTTGGCTGGAAATATCTTGCAGAGATTTGCCCCTTTGGAAAATTGGCTGACGATTTCAGTAGTGCTGCCGCATCCTGGTATCATTGGGAGCTTTCCGGCGAATTTCTCGAAGCCGGCATCACTGAAATTAATCGCCGAGACAAGATAGCAGGCGCCTGCATCCACAACCTGAGAAACCGAGGGCAGCGGGTCCTGTGGATGGGCCTTGTTGTAAATATCAAGCATTTCGGGTGAGTCAATCAGACTCGCCGAGCCCGTCGCGAAATCAGGAAGCTCCTGTCGCAGCCGGGACATTTTCTCCAGAGGCTGCTTTATCCGGCAGGTGACTTCCATGTTGTTAACGCCCGCCTTAATAAGAGCTTCGGCAGTCCTTACAACGTCGAGCTTGTCCTGGTTATAGACGAGAATAAAGCCGTCTTTTAACAGTGTCGTGATTGTACTTTTAATGTCCATCCTTACCTCCCTACAGTCTTCTTAAATGAAAGCCGCCATCGACGTTAATGACCTGGCCGGTTGAGAAGTCGAGCCTGCCTTCGGCGATGGCCCCGACGGCCTTTGCGATGTCTTCCGGCTGGCCCCACCGCTTAATCGGAGTCAGGCCCTCTGCTATCAGCTTGTCGTATTTATCCTTAACCACGCTGGTCATATCGGTTGCTATGATGCCGGGGCTGATCTCGAATACACCAATGCCGTATTCAGCTAATCTGTCGGCATAAAGCTTCGTCATCATTGCAATGCCCGCTTTGCTGAGGCAATACTCACCCCGTGCCGGCGAACTGGTGTATGCCGAGATTGAGCCGGTGCTGACAATCCGAAATGCTCGCTCAGGATGTGCCTTTTTCTGTTCGATCATCCAGTTGGCCACCTGCTGGGTCAAAAAGTAAGGCCCTTTAAGATTTATTCCCATCACTCTGTCGAAGCTTTCCTCGGTGGCATCGAGAAGGTCCATTCGTTTCGAAGGCGCGACGCCCGCGTTATTCACCAGCATATCGCATCTACCGAATTTGCTCCTGGCCAGAGCAATAAGGCTGCTCCGGTCTTTGGCTTTACTGACATCGCCTCGCAGAATTTCACACTCCGCGCCGAGGGTCTTAATCTCCTTTTGTGTCTTTGCCGCTCGCGATTCGTCAGGCTCACCTTCGGTCGTGAAATCAAAGTGGTTGATCACGAGGTCAAAACCCAATGTCGCCAGCTCCTTCGCGACGCCTTTTCCAATACCCCGGCTTGCTCCTGTAACTATTGCTACGGGTCGTTCTGCCATTTTCAAAATCCTCTCTTTTTTTGTCTATTTTTTTAGAAATTCGTTTATTTCGTTTGACGCTGCCATTCCATCAGCAACGGCTGCAACTACCGTCGAAGGGCCTCTGACCAGGTCTCCGCCGGCATAGACTCCCGGCCTGGAGGTTGCCGATGTCCCTTGTTTTATTTGAACAAGACCTTTTTTGAGTTCCAGGCCCGGCAGAATTTCGCTGATATCTTCAGGCGGCTTCTGGCCGATTGCTTCGACTACAATGTCCATATCAAGCTCGTAGGCACTTGACTCCACCGGCTCGGGTCTGCGCCGGTGAGTCTGGTCCGGTTCTCCTAATCTGGTTGGACACACTTTAATCCCGGTGAGTTTCCCGCCGGATGAATTAAAACCAATCGGCTGGGTCAATATTAAAAAATGCACACCTTCGTTTATCGCCTTTTCTCGCTCGGCACTCCAGGCGGGCATTTCCTTAAAGGAACGACGATATATAACGTAAACGTCTTTGGCGCCGAGCTGCCTGGCGGTGGTCGCGACGTCCATCGCGGTATTGCCGCCCCCGATTGCCGCCACGGATTGGCCTTTGAGTTCCAGCCTGCCCGGCTCTCTGGCCGCGGTTAGAAATTCCATCGAATTCCACAGGCCTTCAATGTCCTGGTCTTTGTCACTTATGCCGACCGACTTCGGCAGGCCCATCCCGATAAACACGGCATCAAATCCATCTTCGATAATGTGGTCCAGATTGAAATCGGCATTCAATGCTTTGCCCAGACGCAAAATCATTCGTTCTTTTGGAACATCTGCGAAAATCGCTGCGATTTCGTTCTTGAGCGAATTGCTTTGTTTGTCGGGCGGGATGACGGAAGCTATCATTCCGCCGAATTCAGTGCTCGCGTCAAAGATTGTCACCGTATGTCCCGCTTCGAGAAGCATTGCCGCACAGGACAGACCAGCCGGACCGGCGCCGATTATGGCGATGTTCTTGCCTGTAGCTTTTTGCGGGATATGGAGCTTTGACCAGCCGTTCTTGTTGGCTGCTGAGGCCAGATACTTTTGAATACCAGCGATCGGCAGGGGCCCATCGCCGATGAAGCTCTGCAAGCAGTGACCTTCGCATTGCTGCTCGACCGGACACAGCCAGGCGCAGACTTCGGGAAATATATTCGCTTCTCTCAGCGTATCGTAGGCTGCCTTTTCTTCTCCATCCAGGAACTGGCTGATGAATTTCGGGATGTTTACTCCGGCAGGGCACCCTAATTGACATGTCGGCTCCTGACACTGGCGGCAGGCAGAGGCGAGCCTGGCAAGATTGTCCCTGTCGCTCATCCGGCCGTGCTCGAATATGGGCCCATATACTTCATTGTCCCGTACCACACAGCCGGTCATCCCATTATCGCGCATTATCTGGGTGCACGCACTGCAGCTTACACAAACTTTTTCCGGATACATCCTGCCGGTTGTGATAATATCTTTTGCAAAATCCGGATAGGCGAAACCCATTCGCCCGGCACCGATTAAAGTGGTCAGGCCATTTGTTTTGTTTGCCGCCCCAACGTTGGCAAATAATGTCCGCAGCCAGCTATAACCTGTACCGACAATTGCGATGTCGGGAAATTCCTTTTGAATTTTGCCGGTCAGATTAACGAGCCTGCTCACGCCCACCAGCGGATGTTCCGGCTCCTCATATCCGCCCACTATCGTCTCGTTGAAAGGTCGGCCTACGTGCGGATTGTAATACGGATTTGCCAACGTGACGTTAATCAGCTTGACGCCTCGCTGCTGCAGTAGTCCGATCAGCTTCTTCGGCTCCGTCAGGTCGGGCTTGGTGTAATCATCCTTGTCAACGGCCCAGCCGAAAGGATAGGGGATAGCATCATAAATACCGAGACGGGTTACCACCGCTGCATCTTTGCCCAATTCTTTGTGAATCTTATCGATGACTTCGAGCGGGAATCTGGTTCGGTTTTCGAATGAGCCGCCGTACTTACCTTTCCTGTCCCGGCAGCCGAAAAGCTCATTAATCAGATACCCGTGACAGGATTTTATATCGACCGCATCGAATCCGACTTCAAACGCGATACGTGCGGCCGTGACATAAGCATCCTGAAGTTTATCGAGGTACTCATCGGTCACGAGGGGCCAGTCGTCGGGTATCCTGCTTTTCCTGTTTGTATCGGGTTTTTGCTGGGGAGCCAGAGCATCTCGATACGGGTCACGTTGTGCAATCATCGGATGCCCCGCACCTTCGGGCTTGCTGTATCGACCTGAATGAGTCAACTGCAAGACGATTACCGGTTTATGACCCGGCCCCATACTCTCAGCCGCCACCTGCCTTATCATTTTCACCATTGCAGCAAAACTTTCTTTAATCTTTTCGTGAAGCCACAATTGTCTCGGATTAGCCCTGCCTTCGGGTACAACCGCTGTCGCCTCGGCCCATATCAGGCCGGCTCCGCCGGCAGCAAATCTTTTATATCGTCGAATTGTGAGTTTTCCCGGCCGGCCCTGCGAATCGCCGTCGCAGCCCTCCATCGGATGTACCGCCAGTGAGTTCGGAATCACCAGTTCACCAGCCTGTACTGGCTCAGCGAGGATCGAGACGTCCTCGATTGCGTTGACAGAGACATGGAGCCGCCTGCTCAACCGGTTCAAATCGTCAATTGTACTTAATTTAAATTCCCACATTTGATTGTCCGCCTTATGCTGTGTTGTCTGCGAGTTTAGCCTTCAGGAACTTGGCTGTATAACTTTTTTTATTCTTGATGATTTCCTCAGGCGCGCCTGCGACGACTACTTTGCCGCCGGCGTCTCCGCCTTCTGGACCAAGGTCTATAATATAATCCGCCATCTTGATGACATCGAGATTATGCTCGATTACGACAACTGTATTGCCGCAATCCGTCAGCCTCTGCAGTACGTTCAGGAGATTGTGAATGTCGGCAAAGTGCAGTCCTGTGGTCGGCTCATCGAGCAGGTAAAGGGTATGCCCCGTAGCTGCTTTGCCCAGTTCGGCGGAGAGTTTTACCCGCTGCGCTTCGCCGCCGGAAAGGGTCGTTGAGGCCTGGCCCAACTGCATATAATCCAGCCCGACATCGGTTAACGTTCGAAGTATCCGCACAATCGTTGGAAAGTTCGCAAAAAAATCAAGCGACTCTTCAATCTGCATATCAAGCACATCAGCGATATTCTTGCCCTTGTAGGTAACTGCAAGAGTCTCGGGATTGTATCTTTTGCCTTTACAGCTCTGGCAGGTGACATAAACGTCGGGCAAAAAGTGCATCTCAATCTTTTTTGTGCCCTGTCCCTTACAGTATTCGCATCGCCCGCCTTTGACATTGAAGCTGAATCGTCCGGGCTTGTATCCCCGGATCTTCGCCTCTCGTGTCATACTGAACAGTTTTCTGATTACGTCGAAGACCCCCGTGTATGTTGCCGGATTGCTCCTCGGAGTCTTTCCGATGGGCGACTGGTCTATCTCTATCACCTTGTCGATCTGCGAAGTGCCAATAACAGTTTTGTGACTGCCGGGCTTTTCCCGTGAATGATAGAGCCGGCGTTTGAGGGCTTTCAACAGGATGTCGCTGACCAGTGTACTCTTGCCCGAGCCGGATACGCCCGTTACACAGGTGAATACCCCGAGCGGAAATTTGACGTCGATATTTTTAAGATTGTTCTGGGCGGCCGACTTCACCTCTATGCATTTTCTCAGATTGTAACGTCTTCTCTCTATCGGCAGCGCTATGCTCTTTTTGCCGCTCAGATATTCGCCTGTCAGCGAGTTTTCACAGTCGGTAATGTTACTGAGCTTGCCCTGTACAACAAGCTCGCCGCCGTGCTCGCCGGCAGCCGGGCCAATGTCGATAATATGGTCCGCGCTTTTGATAATATCTTCGTCATGTTCGACGACTATTACCGTATTGCCTAATCGGCTGAGTCGCTGCAGTATTCCCAGCAACCGGTCGTTGTCACGTTTGTGCAGACCTATTGTCGGCTCATCGAGGACGTAACAGACCCCCACCAGGCCGCTGCCGACCTGTGTGGCTAAGCGGATTCGCTGAGCTTCTCCTCCGGCAAGCGTGCTGCTCATCCGGTCCAGGGTCAGATATCCGAGTCCGACATCCACCATAAATTTAAGCCTTGCCTTTATTTCCTTTAATATCGCAGCGGCAATCAGGGTCTTTTCCTTGTCCAGCTTCAGTTTATTGAAAAATCTCAGAGCCTTTTCGATGCTGAGCTCCGTCAACTGGTGTATGCTCTTGCCTCCGATTGTCACAGCTATGGCCTCGGGGCGAAGCCGGGCGCCCTGGCAGCTTCGGCAGGGCTGCTGTGAAAGATAGCTGGTCAATCGGGTCTTGACGTACTCGCTGGTGGTGTTTTCCCATCGGCGGGTAAGGTTCGGGATGACACCTTCGAAACACATGCCGTATTTTTGCTCATCGGCCGGGATTGTCCCGTATATCAGAATCCTTCTGTGCTCATTTGGTATTTGCTCAAACGGCACCGATTTGCTGATGCCCATATTCCTGCAGAACCTTTTGACAAGCCTGTTGTAGAAGATATTCATTCTTTTGCCGCCTTTGCGCCAGGCGTCGATGGCTCCGTTTTCGAGCGAGACGTTTTTGTCCGGCACAATCAGGTCAGGGTCAAACTCCAGAATTGTCCCCAGGCCGTCGCAGCTTTTGCAGGCGCCGTACGGGCTGTTGAAGCTGAACAGCCGGGGCGATAATTCCTCGAGACTGGCCTGTGGATGCTTAGGGCATGCAAACCTTTCGCTGTAGATAATCTCTTGCCATTTGCCGTTGCCTTTGCTTGTTTTTTCCGAATCCGGCTTCTGCTCCAATACCAGAAGTACTCCTTCAGCCAATTTCAGTGCCGTCTCAACGGAATCAGCTAAACGAATGCGAATCGTATCCTTGATTATCAATCTATCGACGACTGCCGCGATATCATGCTTTTTGTTCTTGTTCAAAGCCGGAGTATTGCGAACATCATAAATAGCTCCATCAACGCGAACACGAACAAAGCCTTCACGTTGTATGCCGGCGAAAATATCCTTATGTTCACCTTTTTTGCCGCGAACCAGCGGGGCGCAAATCTGTACTTTCGTGCCCTGTGGCGCGGTAAGAATTGACTCTACTATCTGCGAGGAGTGCTGGCTTGTAATCTCTTTGCCGCATACCCAGCAGTGCGGCTGACCGGTGCGGGCGAAAAGAAGCCTGAAGTAGTCATAAATTTCAGTGGTGGTAGCTACCGTCGAGCGTGGATTACTGCTGGCACTTCGCTGCTCGATTGCGATAGTGGGCGGCAGACCTGTGATATCAGCGACTGCCGGCTTCTGCATTTGTTCGAGGAACTGCCGGGCATAGGTGCTGAGCGACTCGACATATTTTCTCCGCCCTTCGGCGTAAATGGTATCGAACGCAAGCGAGCTTTTGCCCGAACCGCTTATGCCCGTAATTACCACCAGCTTATCTCGCGGGATACTCAGGCTGATATTTTTGAGATTGTGCTCGCAGGCTCCTGTAATTCTAATTGCTTTTTCTGCTTTCCCGGCCATTTACTTCTTTAGATACCTCAGTAATACTATTTGCAAAAAATCGACATTAACACAAATCAACAATTGTAACAAAACCAACACAAAGGTAAAACGCTTTTAATCCGACAAAAAATATAAAAAAGGGTGATGAGCTATTGCCAAAAAACGTGTTTTTTCGGATGTAATCCCAAAATGGAGATTCTTAATGCCATGCCAGCGGCCTATATTATCAGAATAATCGTTTCAGGCTTGCCTTATACTAATTTAATACTAAAATATTTAAAATTAGTATTAGACAGGGGCAAGATAATCTATATACTAAATTTTAATAAATTAGTATATAATTAGTATGTTTGTATCTCTATGATAATGCAGAGGATAACGCGATGAAAATACCTAAGAAGCCACCTGAATTTGGGGAGATCTGGGAACGAATTAGGGATGATCGAGAGCTGATTCCAAAGATTTTTGGTGAAAGATTCCCCCTATCCGTGAAAGGTAAGTACCTTCATTGGGATAAGCTAATTTACTATACGCCCCCAAAGGACCTTACACATGAACAGTGGTGGTACGCACTAAAAATGCAACGCCGTAGCCTTTTCAAGCAGGTCACTCTAAACGATAAAGATGGAAAACCTTTCAGCTATCTTGAAGTGGATCCTATACCAGAAATACTCCATGAGATTGATCAAGGAACTGGTGGACTAATCCGAATGCCGGAACAAATCACTAATCCGGACACAAAAGACCAGTACTATGTTGGTTCTCTAATCCAAGAAGCAATTACATCGAGTCAACTGGAAGGTGCAGCAACAACGCGTGAGATTGCAAAGGATATGATTAAGACCGGTCGAGCTCCTCGCGACAAAAGCGAGCAAATGATTCTTAATAATTTCAAGACTATGCGGCGAATTGGAAAACTCAAAGACGAACGGTTATCCAAAGAGTTAGTCTTTCATCTTCAACAAATAATAACTGATGAAACATTGAATGACACATCAGCGGCGGGTCGTTTCCGCAAAGCAGACGAGCGTATCGTTGTTGGTGATATGTACAATGAAACTTTTCACGATCCACCTCCTGCTCAACAACTCGAGGAAAGAATGACTGCTATGTGCGATTTTGCAAATGGCAAAACGCCCAGTGGATTTATCCATCCCGTGATTAGGTCGATTATTTTGCACTTCTGGCTGGCATACGACCATCCGTTTATTGATGGAAATGGCAGAACAGCCAGGGCTCTATTCTACTGGTCAATGCTGCGCCATAACTTCTGGCTATTCGAGTTCATTTCTATTTCGCAGATTATTCGCAAGGCACCTGTGAAATATGGCCGTGCTTTCCTCTACACAGAGACAGATGACAACGATCTCACGTACTTCATTCTTTATCATCTTGATGTAATTCGACGGGCAATCAAAGAGCTTCACAAATACATCAAACGAAAGACTGAGAGGCTACAGGCAATCGAACGGGAACTCCGCGGTGTGGCCTCGCTCAACCATCGCCAGCGCGCGTTGATCAGTCATGCTTTGCGTCATCCGTATCATCAGTATACGATCAGATCTCATCAAACAAGCCACAACGTAGTCTATCAGACAGGCCGTCTTGACCTTTTTGACTTGGAGAATCGAGGCCTTCTCACCACTCAGAAAATAGGCAGGACATGGTACTTTACACCAGTTGGTGACCTTGAAGAAAAGTTGGCCAAATTAGATTAAGTTCTGTATGGAAACGCAGAAGTTACATAGCTGGAATTTATCTTATTCACGGGCCAGGGATCTTCAGGCCGACCTTGCCTGCAAGGTACAGTTTACGTCCTTAAAGAGAAGTCCGAAACTTATTGCCGGTATTGATTGTGCCTTCAGCAGGGACGGCGAGCGAATTTTAGCTGTTGTTGTCGTTTTGCGGCTGCCCGACTTTGAGCTTGTCGAAACAGTAAACAGCACCCGAAAAGTTACCTTCCCGTACATACCGGGGCTGCTTTCTTTTCGCGAAGCTCCCGTTTGTATCGCCGCTGTGGATAAACTTCAAAGTGAGCCGGATGTGTTTATCATCGACGGCCAGGGCATCGCCCATCCTCGCAGGCTCGGTCTGGCGGCACATCTTGGTCTGTTCCTGGATCAGCCGACAATCGGCTGTGCAAAAAGCAGACTCACCGGAACGTATGAAGAGCCCCCGCTCGAAAAGGGGGCCTACAGCCTGCTGAAAGATGAAAAGGGAAAGCAGAACACTCAATCCGAGATAATTGGAGCGGTCGTTAGAACACGCATAAATGTCAAGCCGGTCTTTGTTTCTGTGGGTAACAAATGCCTGCTGGCCGATGCGATAAAAATCACTCTTGCCTGTGCAGTTAAATATCGCCTTCCCGAGCCTACCCGCCTTGCTCACCAGACAGTCAGCAAGCTAAAGCTAAAGGCCTGAACGAGTTCTACTTGTCTTTTATATCGGCACAGAGAACCAGAAAAACCGCAGTCTCTTCATTTTGCGTTGCACCGGCGATTGCGGGCCGTCCGGCATGGAGATTTACCGTTCCCGACCATTCCCTGTTCACGGTGTTGGGGGGTGTTTCATCGGTGGTTGTAATCTTCCGGTATGTACTTTCGCTGAAGTCAAAACTCACGAGTATTTCGCCGCTGGAGCGGACAGATGCTATGGTACTGAACGTCTTGCCAATATCATAATTCGCATAACGTACAGCACTGGAAACTTTTCTGCCGCTCGGAACAGCTACTTGCCGCTCTTGGTAGATAGTCTCTGTAATTTTGGCTTCTCCGCTTTGGCCTGATTGAATTGCCACTTTTACACCCGTGGTGACCTGTGCTATGTCCCTGGCGTCCAAACACTTGAGAATATTTTCCACAGACACGGAATCGGGCTTTTGGCCGATGGGACTGACTCCCTGCTTGTATAGCTCCGAGAGATCGACCTCAACGACAAATGCCTCGACCAGGACACATACATCCTGGTACGGGTCTTCAATCTTTGTCTGTGCTTCGGCGGTCGGTTCGATGGAACGGCCAACCAGCAACACCATACAAAGCGTTGCCGTGACTAACACTACAATGCTTTTTGAGATTTTTGCCATGATTCTTCCCTTTCAGCTTTCGTCTTGCACAAATTTAACTGCTCAATATTAAAGAGGCACGAAAGTGGGTTTTCGTTACAGAAAAAATGAAACATTAATGATAAAGAGAGGAAAATGTTCGGCATCTGCTTAGTGATGTGCATCCTATAGGTTACTCTCGCCCGGCATAAAAAAGATAGGGGGCGGTTCGCGAACCGCCCCTACGGAATACCTGACGAGATATAGTTCTCAGTTTACCTTGAACTTATTCCGGTACAACTTTTGCTGATTGTATTGTTACAGGTTCGACGGGAACATCCTCCATGTCGTTTCGTGTTGTTGTCTTTACCGAAGCGATTGCATCCACAATGTCCATGCCCTCTATTGTTTTACCGAATACGGTGTATCCGGGATTGCCGTTCTCAACGTAGTTTAGAACGTCATTGTCTACATGATTTATGAAAAACTGGCAAGTCGCACTGTCAGGGTCGCTGCGCCGAGCTATCGCGATTGTGCCTCGCTCATTGCTCAAACCGTTCTTGGCTTCGTTGATGATTGGCTCACGCGTTTGTTTTCGTTCCATTTTGACTGTGAAGCCGCCCCCCTGTATCATAAAGTTCGGTATGACCCTGTGAAATATCGTCCCGTCAAAAAATCCTTCCTCCACGTAAGCGAGGAAATTCTTCACCGTGACAGGTGCAGCCTGTTCATTAAGCTCAATTACAATGTTTCCCATACTCGTTTGGAGCTTTACCATTTTTTTTTCCACCTTTTCAATTTGTGTTTGTTTTGCTTTTTGTGTTTGCTCAGCGCAGCCGAAAATCAAAGCAGCAATCATCAAAAAACCACAAAACCAAAACTTTCTAATCATAATATGTGCCTCTCAAAGCCTAAAATTCCCTAATCGTTGTACTTTTTCATGTCTTTGGCAAGATGTCCACTAAGTATCGTAATCAATTTTTTCCTTCCACTTATTTTTCTTGACTGAAGCCAGAATTTTCTGCGCACATTCCAGAGCAGCAAGCCCCTCCTGGGCACTGACCTCAGGAGTGAGTGCTCTATTGGTAACTGCCTTCAGAAAAGCCTCCTGTTCGAGTCGGATGGGTTCCTTGTCGTCTATGTCAAGCTGCTCGATATGCAATAGATCCGGCCAGTTCACTGTTGTCAGGTCAAAATCACCGGCTTCTTTGTGCCCATGTATCCACTTGACAACGTTAATATTCGGGTCGGCCTTGATGATAATCCCGCTCTTTTTAAGATAATCCACGCTCAGATACGCCTGCCGACTGAATACACGTACCCTTCTTTCTGTTTTCAGGGCAAGTCTCGAGGCTGTAATATTCGCGATGCAACCATTCTCAAAAACAATCCTCGCATTGCAGATATCTTCCTTATCTTCAACGACGTTGACGCCGACAGCATCCACTTTCTTGATTTTACTTGCCGCCAGGGACAGGATAATATCAATGTCGTGGATCATCACATCCAGCACAACCCCGACATCGGTCGAGCGGAACGGATAGGGACTGATGCGGTTGGCCTCGATAAATTTCGGTTCGATATCAAGTCTTTTGATTGCCTGAGCAACCGGATTACATCGCTCGGAATGACCCACAGCCACAACACAGTTATTTTTTCTCGCAAGTGAAACAATCTTTTTACCTTCTCTTACATTAGCCGCCAGCGGTTTTTCAATCAGCACTGCAATTTTGTTCTTGATAAAGATTTTCGCCAGTTTCAGATGTGTTACCGTAGGCGTCGCTATCGTTACGGCATCGACCTTATTCAAGATATCCGCGTAATCGGTAAAGGCAGGGCAGTTATATTTATCTGCCAGACGCTGAGCCCTGTTGGCATCAATATCAACCACAGCAACAAGGTCGCTCTGTGGCAGCTGGTCGTAGACCTTCGCGTGTATTGCTCCCATTTTGCCGGCGCCCACAACAGCGGTTCGTACTTTCGCATTTTGCATAGCTTCATCCATCCTTAAGTGTCCTCTATTCATTGTTAGTCGATGAACTATAAACTAAGAACTATCAATCATTTCTAAACTTCTCTCTGTACCTGCCATACTGGTGCTGGCTGCTTTTAGTTATCGCATCAATCATAGCTCGCACATTTTCATCGAGTCCGTCCTCCTTTGCCAGAGCTTTTGCATTTTCCAGCAGTGCGCCTCCCTGGCGGTATAGCTTTTTGTAAGCCTCGAATATATGCTGTTGCTCCTGCTCGTTCATACCAGCCCGTTTCAGACCTCTCTTGTTGACACCTCGGATTCTCGGCGGGTAATGTCCGCTGACAATCAGAAACGGAGGAATATCTCGAGTAATTCCGGCCAGTCCCGCTACAAAGCACCACTTGCCGATGGTTACAAACTGATGTGAGGCAGCCAGGCCGCTAAACCATGCTCCCGTCTCAACCTTGCAATGTCCGCCTATCTGCACGCAGTTGCTCATAACAGTCTTATCTTCAATCGTGCAATCGTGTCCAATATGCACACTGACCATAAGGAAATTATCATTCCCAATTTTTGTGAATGCCTTGGGATGACTACCCGGATGGATCGTCACCTGCTCGTGCATTGTGTTCCCATCACCGATTTCGATTCCACCGACTTCGACATCGAAGCTCAATCGCAGCATCTGCGGCCGGCTCCCAATCACGCAATTGGCAAAAAAGCGATTCTTCCGACCGATCCTGACGTTCTTATTGATCACCACATTGGCATCGAGTATCGTACCTGCACCGATTGAAGCTCCACCGTAAATGACGCAATTAGGCCCAATCGTAACGTCATTGTCTATCTGAGCGTCTTTATGAACTACTGCGCTTGGATGTATCTGAGTCATTATCTACCTCACGTATGCGTATATTCGTTAATGCCACTACGGGCCCGGGACAACAGAGAAAAGTCCTTGGTTTTGATGGTAGTGTCTTCATTTTTTATATTTTATCATCATCGACGAGCATAAATCTGATTTGTGCTTCGGCAACAACTGCATCGCCGACCATAGCCTTACACTGGCACTGTGCGGTTCTTTTTCTTAATCTGATTGTCTCGGCGCTGAGAATTAGCTGGTCGCCGGGGACAACGGCTTTGCGCAATTTTACATTATCCATACTCAACAGCACCGCCAGCTTACCGGTATGTTCCAGTCTTTGTGCGAACAACAAGCCGGACAATTGTGCCATTGCTTCTACTATGAGAACACCGGGCATTATAGGCGTGCCGGGAAAATGGCCCTGGAAGAATTGCTCATTGAAGCTGACATTCTTGATGCCCTTGATTCGCGTATCACCTTCGATTTCGATTACCTTGTCCACCAATAAAAACGGGTATCTGTGCGGCAGAATCTTGGCAATCTGTCGAATATCCAGAAGTGCATCGGTGCCAAACTTGGCGATGCGTTCCTGCTGCCGGGCGGCATCATATAATTTCCTAACAAGCTGCTGATTTAGGGTATGGCCGCTCTTGTACGCTACAATTCTGCCGTTAACAGCCCGGCCTACCAGTGCCAGATCGCCGATTAAGTCGACAATCTTGTGCCTGACACACTCGTTAGGAAATCTGAAACTGTTCTTAATCGGTCCGTCCGAGTTGATGACCAGAATATCGCGATAACTTATATGCGTTCCCATTCCTCGGGCCTGAAACTGTTTGGCCTCGGCTTCAAGCAAGAAGGTTCGGGCCGGTGCAAGATGTTTCTCAAAATTCTCCGGCGATAGCTGACAACTGAAAATCTGTCTGCCGATGCCGGTGTGTCCGCCGTAGTCCAGATCGTAGGTGAGACTTAATCCATTATCGGAATACGGCAGGGCGTAAATGCAGGCATCCCCTGCGGCGATAGTAATCGGTTTTCTGATAACATACTCTTTGCGGCTGACGTTTTGCTCAAGAAGCCCGGCGCGCTTGAGAACCTTGAAATACTCGATACAACTGCAGTCCGTAGCAGGCAACTCCGGGCCGTTAACTTCTATTACAATATTGTCAATCTCAAGTGCATTGACCACGGCCAAACAGTGCTCGATAGTTTCTATACTCACAGGGCCTTTTTTTATTGTCGTGCGACGACTGCGTTCGGCCAGATTGGAAGCTACCGCACTGATACGAACCGGCTCAGGAGTGTCGGTGCGAACAAAAATTACCCCGGAATCCGTAGGAGCAGGGCGGAAAACGACTTTTGCTTCCTTACCCCCGAACAAACCGCGGCCTCGCATCCTGCCTTCACTTTTTATCGTTTTCTGCAGCTTCAAGTTTTTCTATCCTCTTGCTCATTTGCTTGAGCTGTCCGGCCAACTCCGGCAGATGCATCACCTGACAAACAATCCGTGCTGCCTTTGTTCTCTCGATTGCAGGCGTCCAGGCTAATTTCTGCCCGGCAGGAACACTGCTCACCACACCTGCCTGGGCGCCAACCATCGTGCCATCGCCTATTTCTATATTGTCCGCCAGGCCGACCTGTCCACCTAATACTACACCATCACCAATCTTGCAACTGCCGGAAATACCAACCTGGGACGCCATCAAACAACATTTGCCAATTACCACGTTATGGGCGATTTGCACGAGATTATCTATCTTCGTCCCGGCCCCGACTATGGTATTTCCGAATTTAGCCCTGTCAATACAGCAATTGGCTCCTATCTCGACAAAATCTTCAATCACCACCCCGCCATTATGCGGAATAAGTCTGTGAGCATTATCGATAAATGAATAACCAAAGCCGATTGAGCCGATAGTGCTGTTGGCCTGGACTACAACATTATTGCCTAAACGGCAGTTGTGATAAATAACGACGTTGCTGTCGAGACGACAATTCGCGCCGACGCTCGAATTCTCGCCTATTTTGCACCCGCTGCCGATGATACTATTTTCACCTATTTCAACCCCATCATCAATCACCACACATGCGCCGACAGAAACGCCTTTGGCTATCCTGGCATTTTCCGCGACCCTGGCGGTGGGATCAATGCCTTCGGTCGGGGCTTTGAGTTGGGGTGCAAAAATGGAAAGGGCTTTTATCAAAGCGGCATTAACATCTTTGACAATCAATTGCGGCTTGTCTAAATCATCGAGATGTGCCGAAACAATGACGGCTCCTGCATGCGAGTGGTCGAGTGCAGCTTTATGTTTGTTGCCCGTGACGAAAGTTACTTCACTTTCAATCGCCACCTCGACCGTGCAAACAGCGGTTATCTGCCTGCCGGTTTCATCGGCATTGCCGACTAACTCGGCGTCGAGCCGCCTGGCTAATTGTTTAACGGTCAGTTTCATAAATCAAAGTTACTCAGGTGCCTGAAGTGAAAAAAGTGACAACTTAGGCTCACTTCAGACATTTTCAAATTTCCTTAATTGCTGAATTTCGATTCTTCTTTGTTCAGTTCGGCTATTACCTCTTCAGTAAGATCCAAACATCCGCCATAGTACAACACTTTATGGGTACCGAGAGCCATCATAAGCTCTTCATACCTCTGTATAGGAAATTGGGGTTCTTCGTCCCCAAGCACCAGAGACAGGTCGTTTTTCGCGGCCAGCTCCTTGGTTATCCGCAGGATTTCCTTATAGAGCATTTCGGTCCATCGCTGGTGTTTCAATGCTTTTTGCTGGGGGTTGAACTCCTGCATAGTTTTCAGATCATTTTGTTTTTGCAAATACTCCTTATACTGTACCAGATAGTCAGTGCTTCCGGGTATTAATGCCCTGAGCCCGGCCGCCAGCGCCTGGACCTCTTTCGAGACCTTGTCCTCCTCTGCGTCCATCTTGTTGTTTTCAACAGTCGTTCTTTCCCTGTACTTGGCTGTTGCCCTGCATTCACGCAGGGCACGTCCTACACTAACAATGCCGATCTTCGAGGACGGAATATCAGGTTTCGGCTGAGCCTGGCTGTATTCGTGGATTACAAACAAAACGACCATACTCACCAAACAGCCCAAAATCATTGTTTTGACCTTCATAAATTATCCTTTCCAAATTGTGATAAGTCAATAATCAGTTATCAATAATCAATCAGAATAGTCTTCCCATGTAGAAACTGAAGAATCGTGTTTCATCTTCATCGTCTTTCATAAATGGCGCGGCAAACTCGAATCTCATGGGCACAGGCCCGAACCATTGCGGTATGAGTATCTCTATACCTGACCCAACCGAAGCGCGGTACTTGCCGGTATCTATCGTTCCGCTGTCCAGGAAAAACAACGCGGAAATGTTCTCGCTTATCAAGGGCACGGTTATCTCGCTATTGGCCAGAAATATCCAGTCGCTTCCAATCGGATCTTTTCGCACCGGGTTTAGTACATTTGTCTGCAGGCCTCTTGTGCTTATGCCCCGATATTTAAATCCTCTGATGCCGTGGGTACCCGTACCGCCGGCGTAAAACTTCTCGAAAGGAGGAGCTTCGGACAACGTCATCCCTGAGAGCAACTTGATCGCAAGGACAGTTTTTCGCTCAAGCAAATCCTCATAAAGGGTTCTGTATCCCACGCAGGAACCTACCAATATTCCGAAATCCTCATCGCCGGTAACCTGCTCGTAACCTACGTTAAAAATATAGCCTTTGCTTGGCAAAAATTTGTCATCTCTGCGATCTCTGCCGATTCCAAACCTTGTCCCCACGAGGAGATTATTGCCTTTGATGTCAATGATTTCCTGTGGTGCATCGTAATCAAGCCTGCGGGCCTCGACATTTTCAACTCTAAAGCCGAGACTACTTCTCCAGAGGTTCTTGTATCGTTTTTCGAAGCCTACATATCCTTTAGTCCTTTTTTCATCGTAGCTTTCTCTCCACCTTTCCCAGCTTGAGGCGGTGACATCAAGTGAAGTCGGTTTGTCCTGAAAGTACGGTTCCGAGAAATTTATCGAATAGTAGCTGACTTCGGTTCCCGGTTGGAGCGAGACTCTCAAGCTCTGGCCGGCACCTCTGAAGGCCTTCATCGAGATAAAATCCTCGATGCTTTCGGGCCAATCCGTATAGTCGAAATTTCGCTGCTCAAAAATCAACTGTCCTATGATTCCGCTGTCACTGCCCAGGGCGATGCCCGGATTCACCGCTCCGGTCAGACCCTCCCTTATGTCCACCGTTACATCCCTTCGGTCATCGGTCTCGTCGGCGGGCACATCAGGTTTGATGATTGCCTGCTCGGACAAAGTCATTCTTTGTACATATCTTTCCAATTGCCCCCCGCCTTGTTTAGGGGCAATATCGGCGTTGTACAACTGGCCCGGTATAAAATCATACTCGTCAAGTATCCGCCGGACAACCTTGTCCTGTGTCTGTTCGTTGCCGATTACGTCAATCTTGCCAATCCTGAACTGTCTGCCTTCGGTTATAAAAAATTCAACGTCCACAATGTTGACGTCCTTAGGGAACCAGATTTGCTGTCTGATCTCCGCGTCCACAAAGCCTTTCTCGCCGTAAAGCTTTAGAATCCGCCTTGTATGTTCCTGGGCCTTTCGCTGATAATATATTTGCCCGGTTTCTAATTCGAGCTCTGCCAGCAGCTTTTCATTATTAAAGTGCGTGTTACCTGTGAGAGTAATTTTGCCGACTTTATAGAGCGGTCCTTCCTCGATAATATAAGTGATGTGACTCTGGCCCTTGGCCTCTATTTTATGGTTCAGAAATCCTCTTTGATAGTAAAGAATTCGCAGCCTCTGGAGGTCTAAAGCTATTTTTTCCTCGGTGTAGTACACCGGGAGGATAAACCAGTTCCTGGTACCTGTCTTGGTGGTGTATTTAAGGTCGCCGGTCTTTATGAGCTTGTTTCCCTCGAACCTCACCGACTTTATTCGGAGTCTCGGGCCCTCAACAATCATGTAAACGACTTTGCCCTCTGACAGTTTCTTGCTATCCAGCATCACCTGAACGTATGTGAAGCCCTTTTCTCGATAAAATTCAGCTATGGTTCTTCTGCCGGACTCGACCAGAATCGCATCGAGGTAATCGCCTTTAACAAAGCCGAGTTTCTTCTTTAGTTCCTTGTCTTTAAACTTGCGATTGTTCACGAATTCAATCGATTTGATAGTGGCTCTGACGCTGCTGTTTAAGACAGGTTTCTGTGCGTTATTCTCTGTCTGACCCAGGGCCGATGCGCAAGCCCATCTTGCACTCATAAGCACAGTCAACATAAGAGTAATCCAAATCGTTTTTCGCATCTTGTATCTCGTATCTCGCGCACCGTGAATCGAAAGACCAGGAACTATTCACGAATCACAAACTAAAATGGCGATGCCTGCTGCACTACGCGCGAGGCGTTCTCAAACCGTGTAATTTTCTCCCTGAATGTCAGTTTCACGGTATCGGTTGGTCCGTTTCGCTGCTTGGCAATTATCAGTTCAGCCGTATTGTTCGGCTCGTAATCTTCCTGGCCGCGATGGTAATAATCTTCACGGTGCAGCAGCATCACAACGTCGGCGTCCTGCTCGATGCTGCCGCTCTCGCGAAGGTCACTCATCCTCGGTTTATGTCCCTCTCGTCCTTCCGGAGATCGGTTCAACTGGCTCAAAACCATGACAGGAATGTTTAGCTCTCTGGCTAAGGCCTTCAGATATCTTGAAATCGTAGTAATCTCCTGCTGTCGCGATTCGATCCGCCCGGCGCCGAGATGCATCAACTGGAGATAATCGACTACGATACATTGTATATTATGCCGGCTTTTGAGCCGCCTTGCCTTGGCCCTAAGCTCAAGCGGCGTCAGTGTCGAGGTGTCATCGATATAAATCGGGGCTTCGGACAACTCTGCGCAGGCGTTGGCTAACTTCTTGTAATCCTCGTCGTTCAGCAGGCCCCGTCTGACTTTCTGGCTGTCGATATCACTGATACTGCACAGAAATCTTTCGGCTAACTGCTGTCTGCCCATCTCCAATGAAAATACGGCGACCGGAATCCCGTCCATCAAACCTACGTGTTCTGCCATATTCAAAGCCAGGGAGGTCTTGCCCATGCTCGGCCTTCCGGCAACGATTATCATCTCGCCGTTTTGCAGGCCGCAGGTCAATTCGTCAAGCTCGTAAAAGCCGGTGGATAATCCGGTAACGTGGGTGCCCTGACGATTCTCTATAAGCTCGAAAGAGCGAACTACCAAATCCTTCAGCGCCGTGGCACTGCCGCTGATATTTTTTTCCGTAACGGCAAACATCTTGCGCTCTGCTTCGTCAAGCGTCTCACGAGTCTCACCGGTCTGGTTGTATGCACTTTCGAGAATTTCGCCGGCAGTGGTAATAAGATCACGCAGCAGCATCTTGTCTTTGACAATGCCCGCGTAATAGGCGATATTTGCCGACGAAGGAACCGAGTCGAGAATCTTTGCGATGTATTCGACGCCGCCCACTTCTTCAAGAAGGTTGCGTTTGACAAGCTCATCCCGAAGCAGAACGGCATCTATCCCAACGCCTTTATTCTTTTCATAAAGGTGAATCAGGGCCTCGAATATGTGGCGGTGCTCAATTCTGTAGAAGGCGTCTCGTTCCACCAATTCAACGACCTGCCCGATACATTCGGGGTCAATCAGCATTGAGCCCAGGACTGCGGCCTCGGCGGCCAACGATTCCGGCAGACTGCGGACAGTCTTTAATTTGTCGCCAATATTCGGCTTATCTTTGATGGAACCTGTCGGTTTAACCGTTTTAACTCTTTCTTTAACTGCCATAATCGGCTTCCTGCTTCTCTGATACCCTTTTTACAAAACAGCATTTTACCCACCGGCCGGCCGACAGTCAAATACTTGTTATAATTATTGCCCATCATGGCCGTGGCTTTGTGCCTGTATGAGCCGGTTTCGAATGATAATCTGTGGATGTTTTTTGGTGGGTATTGCGGGCGGTCGAGCACCGGTTCGTCATAAGACTAAGCTGAATTGGCGCTTAACGACGCTGCAATCTCAAAACAAAAAGCGGTTATCGTTATCAATTAAAGGTCGGCCTCTGCTCAAGCCGGCCCGATACTACTGTTTCCAGTAATGTTCTCTGCGAGCGATACGGCATAGCTCGATAATATCAGCTATAATGATGAAGACTTGCTCGCCTGTGACGTACCGCCAAAAACGCCCATATTGATGCGGTCGCCATGAGGAGCCGGCTCCTCGCCAACCGGGCTTTCCAGGGCACCGGCATCGATGCAGGGACTGGTCACATCATCGACTACCCAGCTTTGGCTCGCCGGATCCCATCTACCGGCCTGAGACTTCAGATGGTAGTCTCTGTTCTTGGAGTCTGCGAAGAGAGGATCAACGTCGATGTTGCCATTATCTTCCTGTCCTTCCTCTCCTTCTTTTTCTTCCCAGCCGCCTTGAATATTGTTGAAGCGGATATCGTACTCCTCGGGCATGACATAATCCCACACGTAGATTTCGTTCTCCCAGACGACATTGTTCAGGACAGAGGCCCCCTTCTCGATGTTCCAAAGGGCTACTATATCCAGGTCCAGGCCGTTGGGCCGGTTGTGCGCGATCGTGTTGTTGGTAATCGAGGGAATCCCGAAAAAGTTGTAGATTCCGCCGCCGTAGGCCTGGGCCGAGTTGTGCGCGATGATGTTATTGGCAATCGTCGGGTTGGCAAAATAGACCCAGATACCTCCACCAACCAAACTTGAATTTTCCACGATTCGGTTGTTGGTGATTACCGCTTCGGACTCGTCCATGCACATGATCCCGCCGCCGTAGAGCGAGTAGTTGTTGGCAATCAAACAATGGTCGATGGTGGGGCTCGACGGGACGGACGTTGCCGTGTATGACATTCCGCAGAGAATACCTCCGCCAATCCCATCTTCCCAATTTGGCTGCCCGATATATGCCTTTTTCGCGTGTTCGATCGTGCAGTACTTGAGAACATCATCATCGCCTGCGTCGACAAAGCGGATACCGTACCAGCCTTCGTTGACATCGACCGAGGTAAAGACGATAGGCTCCAGTTCGGTACCTACTGCTTCCAGCGTCGCTCTTGCCCCGACTCTCAGGCTATAGTGTCCCGTGAACTTGACCACTACTCCCGGCTCGATAGTCAGCTTTCGTCCCCTCTGGACCTCAATGTCACCGGCGACGGCATAGGGACTGTCAGCCTTTGTCCACGTGCCGCGGACCTCTCCGGCGGGTATGATCGTTCCCGAAACTCCTACGCCGTGCAGCGACAATGTTCTGCGGGCGCCGTTGCTGCTGGTTGATTGAATGTGAAGCGTGTCGCTGTAGATTTTCTCTTCGACAGGAGTAAAGCCAATCTCCACCGAGACCGAATCAAAGGACGCCAGAACGTAGTCGTTGATCGGGGTTATGATAGAGAACGGGCTGTTGGCGTCGTCAAGGCTCAGGCTGTCTATCTTGAAATCAATCTTGCCTGTATTGACGATCTCGAGTGTTTCGGCCGTCACATCGCCGATCCCGGTCGAACCGACGTCAATTATAGAGGCCGGCAAAAGGGTCATCAAAGGAAGCTCTGACTGGTTCTCATAGGCGCCTATATCAACCAGCTCACTGTAAATTCTCGCATTCCCTGCCAGATCGATTTCCGGAAGGCCTATGTCAATTCCACCGTTGATGCACGGTGAAGAGCTCTTCAACGTCCAGTTAGCCACCGAGCCGTCATAGTCGGCCCCGATACCGCTGCTGGGATCGAAGAAGCAGGGATCCGCATTAATGTTCCCATTGCCGGGATAACCATCCTGAACATCACAGAATGTCACTTCACTAATTGACTCGTAGCTATCCATCTGGTAGTTGCCGTTACCCCAAAGAATGGTGTTCGTCACCTCTGTCAGATAGGACGCCTGGCTGAGAACCCCCCCCGGGAAATTGTTTACGATGGTGCAGTTGTCTATCTGCAGAACGCTGTCTCCCAGACAACATATTCCACCGCTCTGAGGGTAGTCACCCATTGATGTGTTGTTGGCAATCACCGTGTTGCTTATAACAAGGTCGCTGTCAAAGCAGTAGATGGCTCCCCCACTGTCACCGATGTTATTGGTGATTTTACAGTGCATGATTGTCATATACGAGCTGTTGCAGTAGATTGCTCCTCCGCGGGTGTCCCCCACGTTTTTCGCTGTCGATTCGGACCCTTTCTTCGAGAAGGTGATTGAGCAATGGCTCAGGATGTCGTCGTCACCTGATTTCAGGAATCGCAGTCCCTTCCAGCCCAGCTCTTTGCTGCTTGCCGTAAATTCTATCGGGTCGCTCACTGTCCCCTCGGCCCATAGGCGCGTATTTTCGCCGATTGTCAGGCCGTACGGCCCCATGAAGACGACTCGGACCCCGGGCTCGATAATCAACTCACCATCCTTCGGTATGCTGATGTCTCCGAGGACATAGTAGGGTGATTGTGCTTTCGACCACGTTCCAGAGACTTCGCCGGCCTCTACGTCAGTGCCCCCTCCGACGGCCGAGCCCGTCAGAATGGCGTACATGGTTTTGTCGTAGCCGTAGTTGACCGTGAGCATTCCGTAGTAGCCGCCCGCTGCTTCCGAGAGGAATTTTACGTTGATAGCCGCCTCTTGTCCGGGACGTTGGATCGTGAAAGATTCGATGTGGTCCGAGTAGTCACCATCCGAGAGTGATATGGCAAAACCTTCCGGACTCCAGACCGAATTGACCGTCAGGGGCCCCTCCGTATTGTTCTTGATAAACACCGGTACAGGTTCGGATTCCACACCCGGAGTGGACCGAAACAGGACATATCCCGGGTCAATCTCGATACCTGGCGGGACAGGCCGGATATTCAGCACCATTTCGTCGACCGCATTGAAAGACGTCGGTATTTCCACAGGCAGGCGATACCATGCCTCGGTGATTTCCTCAGGATAGGGCGAGCCCCACCCGAAGTTAAGATGGTATTCTCCGTTGGTATTGTAACCGTCGCAGACAATGACGTGTCCGCCCCCAAGAGTCGGATAGGTGATACCGATTAAAGCGGGGAATTGGTTGATGATATTCTGCTGGAGCAGGGCAAAAAACTCATTGGAGAGGCCGCCTGTCATTTCGGCCGAATAGAAGCCGAACTTCTCAGACATCGATTCCTCCAAGTCCCAGAGATAAGCACCGGAACCCTCGCTGGAATAGTCCATATTGACGGACACCCCGCAGGCAAAACTCAACGCGGCGGCATCCACATCATTCAGATCGGCCCCTTGACTGTACTTGACTCTGATTGCGGAAAGGTACTCGTTAAGTTCCTTAAGAGAAGGAAAGTCATAGCGAGTGCTGTCGGCATCGATATCGATACCGCTGTACGTTGAGTACCTGTCAGATTCGTCAAAGGTCGCGTTGCACAGTTGATGATAATTGATGATCTGCGCCATCGCCGTCGCCACACAGCCTACAACGGATCTTTCGCCATCTACCGGGTCCAGCGGGCAGAAATCTTTATACGGCTCACTCTGGTTCCACGCCGTCTCCAGCCAGCCGCCGGTGGAGGTAGTATTCTCCTGAGGCCACTGACGAAATGTGTCACTCGCATAAGGTCCCGTACCTTCATTTGCATACATGCTCCAAAGGCTGCTGTTTTCTGTTGCGCCGGATAGCTTGGATTCGGCCAAAGCCAATGCTCTTAGCCTCATGTCCTCTTTCAACAGGCGGTAAAGAGGATTTTTTTCGTCATCTTCCGACGGGAATGGACTGCTGAAGGAATAAGCTACAATCGGAGTGATATCGGTCTGGGCAGAGGTCGCGACGAAGCCACGCGGCTCAATCTCGGTAATGTATGCCAGAACTGTCCCGTCATCAGCGAGAATTTCTTTTAGGCCCGCGGGGGTTAATTCTCCGACAGGTGCTTTTATTGAAAGCAGGCTTATGTCTTTACTCTGGCGGGCCTGCCGGGCCCTGAGAAAAGTATCCGCAACTTTGAGTGCCTGCTCAACACTGACAGGCTCGGCTAAGCTCGCGGAACAGGAAAATAAGAACAACACAATTGATGTGACGGCGACTACCTTTTTAGGGATACGGAAATACATTGCAGGTCCTCCAATCTTACTTTTTGCCTCTTTCAAAAGGCTATTTGTAATGTTTGCCGGCACCGCTGGGACTGGAGATGCCTGCATAAAGGTCAATATAACAAAATTTCGTTACCGAAGCAAGGAAATAAGGGACATTTATGAAGTTTTTTTATACGAAGAGCTTATGTAGTTTACGCCGGATTCTGCGGAAAAAAGATCGGTCAGGTGTTGTCGTCACAGATGCCAGGGGGCTCGCATCGCTCTTGAGATCATCCGATTTGCCTCGGGATCATCGATGAACCGCTCGGCTTTCGGGTCCCATCTCAGTTTCCGGTTCAGCCGCAGACAGATGTTGCCGGTGTGACAGGTGGTCGTGGATCGGTGTGCCACCTCAGGAGGGGCTATGGTTTGGGCCCGAGTCTTGACGCAGTCCAGGAAATTCCGGTGATGGCCTCTCATATAGGCGTAGCCCTGCTGTTCGAATCTTCTCAGTTTTAGAATTGATTTTGGTTCCGCTTCCACATTGCCGTCATCATCGACGCTCACCCAGCCTTCATCGCCCGCGAACTTCACCGCTCGCGGTGATTTATCGTGCATAATCATCTTCACGCCATCGGCATACGTGGCAATAACTTGAAAGTTTATCGGGGTGTTGAATAAACCTTCTTTTGGAAACCTGCCCCATCCGTCGTATTCAACCGGGCCGGTCAGCTCGCTGTCATTGCCCCACTGGGCCAGGTCGTTGAAGTGAGCACCGATATCGGTTAATTTTCCACCTGAGTAGTCGAATATCCAGCGAAAGCTGCCGTGGCACCGCCTCGGTGTATAGGGTTCATAGGGAGCCGGCCCGAGCCATCTGTCGTAGTCGAAGCCCTCCGGTACAGGCTGAGGTTTCTCAACGCCGCACGATGGGCCCTCCGATAAATTCACATCAATGGTGTGCAGCCTGCCGACCTTGCCGCTGCGAGCCATCTCGACTGCGAAAGAAAAGCTTCTGATGCTGCGTCGCTGCGTGCCGCTCTGATATACGATCGAGTAACGCTCCATCGTCTCAACCACCGCTCTGCCTTCGGCGATGGTCAGCGAGATGGGTTTTTCACAATACATGTCCTTGCCGGCTTTTGCTGCTTCTATGGCAATTGTTGCGTGCCAGTGGTCCGGCGTGGCGATCAACAAGGCATCGATGTCGTCGCGAGCCAGAACTTCATAGAAATCATTGTAGGCCGAGCAGTCCTTGTTGTTATACTTTTCGTTCACCAGATCCCTGGCTTTGTTGCGGCGTTGTGTGTCCACATCGCAAACTGCCAGGAACTGCACATCATCCTGTTCGAGGAAATTCTTGAGGTCGTGCGTACCCATACCCCCGATACCGATACCGCCCATAGTTATCCTCTCACTGGGTGCGGCCGAACCACCGGCGCCCAATGCCGACGATGGGATAATATACGGCAAGACCATCGGTGCAGTTGCTGCGGCTGCCGAACGTCTTAGGAACCTTCTTCGTGAAATCTTTTTCATCTGATATTTTCCAGTCTCATCATAACAGATTTTCACCTTCGTAGCAAGAGCGTGAGGGACATTAATGAATTTATTGAACTTACACTCTTACTGAAAATGTGCAGGATTTAGGCTTATTTTCGGCCAAAAACGATGGTACCCCCGGGCAAAAATCAAAAAGTTGAAATATTTTTTTATTCCTTGACTTGTAAGGACTTAGCGAAAATGACTCGCCCGAAAATATCATTTTTTTTGTACCAAATGCGCATATAGCTCCAATTGTAGAGAGGCATGCTTTTTTGATGAAAAGAACAAACGCCGATGGTCCCTGACAGGTAACAAAATGGCAGCGAAAAAGACGCCCAGAGAGCTCTATTTGAAGATACCATACCATATCCTCAATATTCGGGCTCTTGGGCTCTGCGAGAAGGTGCTGCTGGCACACATCTACAGCTTCGGCGAAAAGGGCTGCTGGCAGAGCAACGCCACACTCGCCAAAATCTTCATGACCTCACCTCGTACAGTCTCGCGATGGGTAGCGAATTTATCATGTTCCGGCCTGATCCAGAAAAAATCACCAAAAGGCTACTACCGCACAATGTGGGCAAAGTCGCACCCAAATGTCAAGCAGGCCTCACATCTATGGTATCGAAAGCAGGAGGTCCAGAATCCGGACAGAGAAACTCCGGTTCACCGCGCAAAAACCTGCATAGAAGGTACGACAAAATTGCGCGGTCAGTGCGCAAAATCAGGTAATCGACTGCGCAAGAATTGGCGTACTACTAATAACAAGACTATAAAAGAAACAACAGTAAAAACTACAGCACCGCCTTCGCCTCCGCTTCCTAAAGGGGCTCCGGCGGTGCTGGTCGAACGCAAACGGGCTGCCCTTGAGAGTGTTGAGCAGTTCAAGAATCGATTCGGGCTCGGCAGGCAGGCCCACCAGCCGCTCTCGGATAAGGAGTTTGAAAAAAGCAGGCAAAAGCAAAGAAAGGCCCTCCTGGCCGTCCCGTAAGAACAATGATAGCGATTAAGGTCTTATCATAATGCGTCCGTCGATATTTGGAGTTGATAAGTGCGGCCCCGTCCTTGATGTAAACCGGGCTTGACCTCAAACCGTGCCTCGCTCATCGAGCTCTTACTTCTTGATGTTCTTATAATCTTCCCATATTGGATGGTGCCTCGTTATTTCTTTGTAAAGTTCCGGCCTTCTT